>Ga0207690_10000387_pt1 | contig 29064 bp, 19 predicted proteins | sample KBSC23metaG_FD_184315 | JGI IMG/M metagenome (GOLD analysis project Ga0207690, IMG submission 184315) | Corn rhizosphere microbial communities from Kellogg Biological Station, Michigan, USA - KBS C2-3 metaG (SPAdes) (version 2) | ecosystem: Host-associated > Plants > Roots > Rhizosphere > Soil ... | reverse complement strand
CAATGTCCACCGCTTCTATCGGACGTTGCCGGACGCGCAGGCCTACGCCATCGTGCGCAAGATGCTGAAAACGCCGAACGCCACTTGGGTCAGCGACGATCCGCACGACCTTACCCGCGAGATCCACGCGACGGGGCCGGAACAGCATCTCAACGTGGTGCTGATCACTGTCGAAAGTCTGTCCGCGGGTTACCTCGGCGTGTTCGGCAACCCGAAGGGCCTCACTCCCAATCTCGACCGGCTGGCCGGCGAAAGCCTGTTCTTCGACAACCTGTACGCCAACGGCACGCGCACCGTGCGCGGGCTGGAAGCCGTGACGCTGTCGATACCGCCGACGCCAGGCGACTCGCTGATCAAGGAGAAGCACAACGAAAACCTGTTCTCGCTGGCGGACATCTTCAACCAGCGCGGCTACGTGTCGGAGTTCGTCTACGGCGGCTACGGCTACTTCGACAACATGAACTATTTCTTCGGGCACAACGGCTACAAGGATGTCGACCGCCGCGACATTCCCGCCGACGCGACGATCCACAGCGAAAACGTCTGGGGCGTGGCCGACGAGGATTTGTACACGCTGGCGATTGGCCAGATGGACAAGATCCACGACAACGGCAAGCCGTTCTTCCTGCACATCATGACCACCTCCAACCACCGGCCCTACACCTGGCCGAAGGGGCGCGTGGACGACATGCCGCAAGGCAAGCGCGACGGGGCCGCAAAGTACACCGACTGGGCCATTGGCGATTTCATCCGGCGCGTGCAGGCCAAGCCGTATTTCAGGGACACCGTGTTCGTGATTACCGCCGACCACTGCGCCGACAGTTCCGGCAAGTCGCGCATCCCGATCAACCACTACCGCATTCCGCTGTTGATCTACTCGCCCGCCCACATCGAACCGCGGCGCGTCGAACGCATGACCGCGCAAATCGACATTCCGCCGACCCTGCTCGGCCTCTTGCACTTCAGCTACCGCAGCCGGTTCTTCGGTCATGACGTGCTGAACCTGCCACCGGAGCGCGACCGTGCATTTCCGTCGACCTACCAGAACCTCGGCTACCTCAGCGGCGATCGCCTGACCATCCTGTCGCCTGGCCACAAGGTCGAGCAGGTCAAGCCGAACCGCGATACCGGCGGGGCGGTGCCGTACCCGCAGATGGACCAGGCCGAAGTGGATCAAACCATCGCGGCCTATCAAGTGGCCTACGACGAATTCCACAGCGGACGGATGCGCTGGCGTGAGAGTGATGCTGCGCCGGTAAAGCCGTTGCCGACTTCCGCGAGTTCTGCGGCGGGTGCCGGGGGCAAACCGCTGGCTAATGAATTTTTCTGAGGCGCGCCACTAGGTCGTTCCAGGGGGAAGTATGCAGGTGTGGGTTCCAGTGTTGCTTGTTCTTGTTGCCTTGGCGGTCGGGGTGTTGCCGGTCGGCGGTTTGGCGCTGTGGGTCTGGTGGCGGAGGCGAACTGATGCGCGACGTTCGCCGTTGACTGGCGAGTTGTTGCATCTCCCCGGTGAGCAGGCACAGCGGCAGGCTGACCACTTGATGGATGTTGCCGGCCAGCGTTTGCTCGTGACGGTCCTGATCGGACCCATGATGCTCGCGCTATGGGCGCTTCAAAGGGTTGGTGTGCGTTTCTTTCGGTTTGGAATCGCCGAAGCGATTTTGCTCATCGTCACCTTGATGATGGCTGGTTGGGGCGCGTGGTCGGCGTCGAAGCTGCTGCGCAAGAGGCGTGACTATCTGGATGGTCTGGCAGCGGAGCGTGCCACGGCTCAAGCCCTTGTGCCGTTGATGTCCAAAGGTTGCGCGATTTACCACGATATTCCTGTCGGCAAGTTCAATCTTGACCACGTCGTGGTGGGCCCTGCCGCAGTTTTCATGGTCGAAGCCAAGTCGCGGCGAAAGCCGGCAGCGCGAGGAAAGGCGAGTGTGGCGGTCAACTTCAATGGCGAAGTACTTGAATTCCCCGGATGGCGGGAAACAAAGATACTTGATCAAGCTCGCGCGCAGACGCGCTGGCTGAGTAACTACTTGTATCGTAAGACAGGCGAGCACGTATCCGTTGAGTCTGTACTGGCGCTACCCGGCTGGTTCGTCAAATGCTCGGTGCCATCACCGAACGTGCACGTCATCAACCCAAAGATGTGCAACTTCATGGCAGACAAAATGGGCAAGCCAGTGCCCGAGCCTCAGCGGCGCCGGATCATGACCGCCATTGAGGAATGCTACGATCACCCATAGCCAAAGTTTGGCTTTGTAGTCCGAGATGCATCATCGCAGTCTTTGAGAGAACAACTCGCGATGCCGTGCGAGAAAGCGTCGTTGCTCATCCCGAAAAGGTTCAACGCGTTTCGCCGGATCGATCGACCAGCGATAGAGCACGTCAGGTGAAAGAGAAGGATGCACCAACATCTGACCGTCGTCCTCGAAGCTAAGCAATTCCTCGTCGAACAGCACATCCACGTGCGGTGACAACAAGATTCCGTTGTTGCCATTGAGTCGGTCGGCGTTGTCGGCTTCCCGCCATGGCTTGATGTGACTGGCGACAAGTAAGCGTGTATCGGACACGCCGGTTACGCGGCAAGCGCCGTCGAGCACGATCACTCGTTTACGGAACAAGCCTTGGCCAACGCGCGCCTTCGAGAGTTGTAGCCGCTGTGTCACGGTCAGCGAATCATCCGCTTCGACGCGATGGATGTCTTCGAGCACATCGGGGTGGGTGTTTTCGTTCGGATCGACGACTGGTACTTTCTCGACATCTGCAACTTGGTCGGTCCCCATCAAAGCAAGGAGCAGATGGCCGAGCGCGTCGGAAATCCCGGCGAGATAGCAGCCTTGATTGCCGTGCCCGTTTTGCTGGATGGGTGAATAACGCGTGGGCAACATGGGCCCGATGAGATCCATTGCCTGCGCTGGTTGGAGTGGTTGAGGCGCCGACTTGAAGTCGACTTCGACCATCCAGCCTTCGTTGGACCAGTACCCACCGACGTCACCGAATTCATCGGGTTTGGGGCATGCAGTGGCTGCTTCCGTGATGCGTCCTATGGCGCCGATTTGGCCATGGGCATACGAGAACACAACGTCACCACGATGAACCAAGCGCATGTTTTCGTAAGTCTGGTTACGCGCGCCATTGGCATTCCGCATGGGTGACCACAGGTAGCCGCCACGGACTTCGTGGTCGCGCGTCTGCTTGTGGTTGACCCACCAAAACGCCATTTGGTGCCCCCGTATCGGCACCAGGTTACCGCATCGTAGCTACACGGCGGATGACTTGTTCGCACTTCCCGTCACCGCAGACCCGGAGCAATTGAGAACTTCTCGACCCTGCCCACTTTGTGCAGGGCAGCCTGCACGTCGGGTCGCGCGATAACGGTATTCCAGCGGTCGTGGATCGTTTTTTCCATGGGTGTTCGGACGACGTCGGCGTAGTGTTGCATGTCGACCAACGCGTTGCTTCGCCACTCGGGATTTTCCAGTCGCTCGATCAGTAGCGAAGCCGCTTCATCGAGTTTTCCCCGGAGCAGCAGGGCGTCCTGCAACGTGTCCGGTTCCTCGGCCCGGTGTGCACGCAGGTAGGCCATCGCGACGGAGGCTGCCCGTTCGTCATGCCTGTCCACGGCGATGCGAAGTTTCACGCCTTCCAGTTGCATCTGGCCGATGGGCGTCAAGTCGCCAAGCTGGATGATCGCAGTCGCCGCATTGCCTGGCTGATCCAGTTCCGCGTAAAGCTCGCCGAGGTTGATCGACTGGCTTACATTGATGCCGCCTTGTTCGGGGATTCGCGCCGCCAACACCTCCGTTGCGACGGCTTTGTTCCATTGCCCCTGGCGCTTGAATGCACGCGAACGGTTGTCGAGTATCCAGTTGTAGCGGTCACTGAAATCCGAGTAGGCCTTGGCGCCCTCGCGCTTTTCCGCGCGTGCGACGGCCGCATCGCTGATGGAGATCACCTTCGAGCACCGGCCGGTGATCAGGAACAGTTCCTGCAGGTCGGTGATCGGTTGCAGTTGGTCCGGATGCGCCGCGATCTGCGTTTGGGCGGCAGTAATTTCCGCGTCGATCAGGCGATCGACGTCAAAAGCCTTGGGGTGGGCGAGGGTGATGGCATCAAAGCGCTTGTCCACCCGCATGCTCAATGCGACCTGGCCGGAGGTAACGCGCAGGGCGACCTTCGTGGCACGCGCGACTTCACCACTCTGTAGGTGCTGTAGCGCGAGGTCGCGCCAGAGGTTGCTCGGTTCGACACCTTTGGTTTTCCAGTCGGCATCGAACAACTCGTCGAGCATCAGACGATCGGTTTCGTCCTCGTGCGCGAGTTTCAATTGGTAGTGAAGCTGCATGACGGCGCCCGGCAAGATGTCATCGAGTTTCGCGGGCCAGCGTTGGGTGAACATCGTGAGGCCGTGCGCCGCGTCGCCGTAGTTCTTGATGGAGAAAGCCGACGCAAAGCGAATCATCCAGGCGGTGTTGTCGGCTTCCGGGAATCTCGTGGCCCGCACGGCTAGGCCATGTGCCTTGTCGTTCTTGCCGGTTTCCCATGCGACGAGGCTGGCCACGAAAATCGTCTGGTAGCGCGTTTCTTCCGATAGACCGGCAAAGCCCGGGGAATGCAGCGCCTTGTCGAGTTCCGGCGCGGCGGCCTTGTTATCGTTGTGGCGAACAATCTCGAAGGCCCGCTGCACCAGGTCTGCGGCGTCCGTCACCGCGGGTGATGGATCGCTTTTGTTCTCCTGTGTCGGCGAGACGGTCGCGTGCGCGGCGCAGGCGGCCAGCAGCAACATGACCGCTGCCACGGCCAGAAACTTCGTCCTCATGCCGTATCCCCCTGTTGACGATGCGGAGCAGTGTGCATCCGATGGATGGCGTCGGGCAAGCTTCCAGTAACGAGGTCCAGAAACGGGGTCAGGTGCACTTATTAGCGATTCGCGTGGCGGCCGGTGGACGGAACAACAGGGGTCAGAGTCGAGTTTTGGACTTGGCCATCCGTTGGCTGCGTGACGTTAGCTCGCCGGCTTCAGTTCAACGATTTCAGATGCCGCAGCTTGGCCGCGTAGATGGCGCGCGATTCCGAGGTGGTGCTGTTCTGTTCCGCCAGTTCCAGTTGCTCGCGTGCCCGCCGCATGTCGCCAAGATGCGTCGCGGCTATGGCCAACTGGAAGTGCGATGGAACATCGTAGGGGCGCTGCGACAGTGCCTTCTCGAACAGCCGCGCCGCTTCCACGAATTGACCCGCCTGCATGGCCTCGACGCCGCGATCGTAGAAATAGAACGGCGAATGGCGCTGGATCTGGGCCAGCCTTTTCGCCAGCACCTGTGCTTCTGCGGTGTGGCCTTCCGTCGTGAGTATTCCCATCAGGTTGGAGATCGCCGGGATGTTGTCGGGCTCGCGTTGCAGCGCGTAACGCATCGCACTTTCGGCTGGCGCCAGATGATTTCGCTTGAGGTAGATGATGCCGAGCGTGTTGGCGGCATTCGCGAATCCGGGGTCGGCCTCGAGCGCCGCGCGGGCGAACCAGTACGCGCGGTCGATGTGACCGTTCACCATCACTTCGACCGCGCGGTTGTTCATGTACATTGCGATGACGGTTTGCTTCGAGATTGGGCGGGTCACGGCGTCTGCCATCTGCCGTGACGACAGAAAGTCCACGATCATGGGCACGTCATCGCCCTGGTAATACCTGACGCCCGAACTGCGCGGGCCAAGCACCAGATCCACGTGCTGGCTGAGAATGGCGAATCCGGCATTGCGCGTCCAGGTGTCGAAGTGGGACACCTCCTGATAGGTCACCTGGATGTCGAGTTGCCGGGCCAGCGCGGCCGCCATGATGACCAGCGACAGACAATTGCCTTGCCGGGCCGCGAAGGCTTGCGATGCGGTACGGGTCATCTCCGAGTCGTAATCGATCTGGAGTTTGCCGCTCAGCGCATCAAGGAGGGCTCGTCGCGGATCCTCGTGGCGGCTTTGCGGGACGATCTTGGCGGCAACGAAGCGCCGCATCGAAGCATCGACGGCAAAAACGGCGCGGTCGTCGACCGGCTCGGGCGGGGGCTTGAACAGTGTGTCGTGGAAGAGTGGCGTGACATCGCTGGTTCTGGCGGTGGGCACGTTTGCACAACCGGCCAACGACACCGCGAACAGGATTGCACCGACCCGCAGCAGCAAGATGAAGGCTTTCACCTTCGCCTCCGCAGCGGGCCTGGATCCGCTTGGCGGCCATTCGATGGCCTGCTGCCATCCGCACTATACACCCAGCCTGAGCGCGAAAAGGGTGCGAAAAGTTGTCAGGAAAACGAGGATGGAAAACAAACGTTCAGGGACGCAGCGCCATTTCAGGCGTTACGCGGCTCGTTCCGTTGAGGGCCCCGGTTTGTCGGCAAGTTCGCGTCCGCTGATGCTGTTGGGCTCAGGATAAACGCTGGTGACGAACTCCCCGGGATGGGGACGGTTGTACACGGCCAATGAGTGACAGTCCTCGTAATCCACCGTGAAAAGGGGACGGAGGTAATCAAGCAAAGTGGTGTGCACACGTCGGCCGGGCGCTTCAGCCGTCAGTTCGAGCCTGTTTTGACGCGTCGGCGTTCTTGGCCGCTTCGCGCTGTGCACGCTTCTTCGCGTCCTTTTCCTCCAGTTTCTTTTTCTTGGCGATCTCGCGCTGGCGTTTTTCAAAGGAATAATTGGGCTTGGCCATGAGCAATCCATATGGGCTGGAGTGTCCAGTTTAGGGAAACATTGCCGCCGGACAAACTACGCGTCTGATTGAATGCCCGCGTATCACTTGCTGACAGGCAAGGCGGTCGCCGAAAAGGAGGCTTCCATAAGCGACATCGCCGCTGCTTCCGCAACTTTGATCCCGTCGACCGCGGCGGAAAGAATCCCGCCCGCGTAGCCGGCGCCCTCGCCGGCCGGGTACAGGCCTTGGGTGTTGAGGCTTTGCAAATGTTCGGGGTCGCGGCGAATGCGGATGGGTGAAGATGTGCGGGTTTCGACGCCGGTGAGGACGGCGTCCGGCAGCGCGTAGCCGCGAACCTGGCGCGCGAAGATCGGGATGGCGGCGCGGATGGCGGCGATGGCGTAATCGGGCAGGGCGGCAGAGAGATCGGTCAGGCGCACGCCGGGTTGGTAGGAAGGCGTGACATCGCCGAGCGCTTTGGTCGCGCGACCTGCGCGGAAATCTTCGATGCGTTGCGCCGGCGCGGTGTAATCGCCGCCGCCGAGTTCGAAGGCGTGCGATTCCCAATGCCGCTGCAGTGCGACGCCGGCCAGCGGGCCTTCGCCATAAGCTGCGTAGTCGGCGGGCGTGATGTCGCACACCAGTGCCGCGTTGGCGTTGCGCTCGTTGCGGGAATACTGGCTCATGCCGTTGGTCACCACGCGGCCGGCTTCGCTGGTCGCGGCCACCACGGTGCCGCCGGGGCACATGCAGAAACTGTAGACCGAGCGGCCGCGGTCGCCGTGGTGGACGAGGTGATAGTCGGCCGCGCCGAGGATGGGATGGCCGGCCTGCGGACCAAAGCGCGCGCGATCGATCAAGGATTGCGGGTGTTCGATCCGGAAGCCGATCGAGAACGGCTTGGGTTCCAGGTACACGCCGCGCGCGTGCAGCATCGCGAAGGTGTCGCGGGCGCTGTGACCGAGCGCCAGCACGACATGGTCGCTGCGCAGGGTTTCGCCGCTGGCGAGGCGCACGCCGCGTACATGGCGTGCGTCGTGCGCGTCGGTTTCGACAACCAGGTCGTCCACGCGCTGGCCGAAACGGATTTCACCGCCCAGCGCCGCGATGCGCGCGCGCAGTTTTTCCACCACGCCGACCAGCCGGAACGTGCCGATGTGCGGCTTGCTGACGTAGAGAATTTCTTCCGGCGCGCCGGCGTCCACGAATGCCAGCAGCACCTTGCGGTCGTAGTGCCGCGCATCGTGGATGTTGCTGTGCAGCTTGCCATCGGAAAACGTGCCCGCGCCGCCTTCGCCGAACTGCACGTTGGAATCCTCGTGCAACTGGCGTTGACGCCACAAGTCCCAGGTGTCCTGCGTGCGCTCGCGCACCGCCTTGCCGCGTTCCAACACGATCGGCGCAAGACCCGCTTCGGCGAGGATGAGCGCCGCGAAGATGCCGCAAGGCCCGAAGCCGACGACAATCGGGCGGTGCCCCGGTTGCCTGGTTGCAGGCGCGATGGGGTGATAGCGGGTGTCGGGCGCGATCTGCAGATCACGGCTATCGGCATGCCGCGCGTGCAGCGCGGCTTCGTCCTCGACTTCAAGCTCCAGCGTGTAGATCAGCGTGATGGCGCCACGCTTGCGCGCATCGTAGCCGCGGCGGAACACGCTGAACCCGCGCAAGGCATCGCGCGCGATGCCGAGCCGCGCGCAGATGGCGGCGGGCAACGCGTCGGGTGCGTGGTCGAGCGGGAGTTTGAGATTGGTGAGGCGCAGCATGCGTGTACCTGGCAAGCAGGTATGTCAAAAAAACTTCGTCATTGCGGGTTCGCTTGCGATGAAACTGCAGGCGCCCCGGAATGACAAGGGAAAAGGTACTGCTGATATATGGCGCGAGCAGTTGCGTCCAACGATAACGACATCGACCGAAAAGGGAACGAAGGCAACAGACTGAAGCCCGCGGCGGAGCGCGCAGCTGCATCACTCCGTCACCGCTGCCGTCTGCGCGTCACACGGCGATGGTTTGGCCCGCGCCGGACGTAGTGTGGCCGACGTGTCGCGCTTGCGCGAATGGGGTTGGCGCGCACGTCTCCCGGCTTGATTTCCGACGGCCATTTGCCGCGCCTTCACCGCTGCGGCGAATGGCGGGGCCGGAAATCCACAAGGCCCCCAAAAAGAATTGCCCTCCAGGGATCATTGTGTGCCTTCGGCCACGCACCGCTGCGCTGCACCTTTCGGCGCGGCATCCGCAGGCCATGTCAATGCGGTCAGCGTCACTTTGTCCTCGCCTTGGAAAGATTCTGCCGAGTGGCCCAACTGCAATAGATGAGCGCCGGCCGGGCGCTTCCATTGCTGGCCGCGGCTGTCGAAATTCACCAGCAGGCGCGGATCGGCGGTGACGGTCAGATGCGCAGACTGGCTGGGTTTCAGGCTGATCCGGCACCAGCCCGCCAATCGCCGCACTTCGTCCGCGCCGGGCAGGGTCACGTAGAGTTGCGGCACGTCCACGCCTTCGCGCGCGCCGGTGTTGGTTACGGTGAACGAGGCGGTGACGCGGCCGTGTTCGAGGCGCGCTTCGAACGCGCTGTATTCGAACTGCGTGTAGGTGAGGCCGTAGCCGAACGGGAACAGCGGTTCGAGGTTTCTGTGCTGGTACCAGCGGTAACCGACGTCGGCGCCTTCGATGTCGTAGTCGACATCCTGGGCCGGGTTGCCTTGCGGTGGCACGCCGATGGACGCGAGGCCTGCGCCGGGGATTTCGGGGCGCGGCAATTGCGATTCGTCGCGCGGCCAGCTTACCGGCAGGCGGCCGCTTGGCGCGACTTCGCCATACAGCAGCCGCGCGATCGCCTCGCCGCCAGCTGCGCCGGGGTACCACGCTTCCAGCACCGCGCTGACCCGGGTCAGCCATGGCATCGCGACCGGACCGTTGGTTTCCAGCACGACGACGGTGTGCGGGTTGGCCTTGGCGACGGCTTCGATGAGTGCGTCCTGATTGCCGGGCAGCGCGAGGGTCGGCAGGTCGAAACTTTCCGCCGCCCATTGTTCGACGAACACCACCGCCACGTCCGCGCGTGCCGCGAGTTGCGCGGCTTCGGCGATGTCCTTGCCGTTGGCGAAGTTCACCTTGCCGTGCGCGCGCCGCTCGATGGCAGCCAATGGAGCCGAAGGTTGGTAGATGCGCGGACCCGGCCAGTCCGTGGGTTTTGCGTCCGGCACTGCATTGCCCTGCGGTGACTGCACCGCCGAAGAACCGCCGCCTGTCAGCACGCCCTTGTCGGCATGGCCACCAATCACCGCGACGGACTGCGCGGCGGACAGCGGCAGCAGCGAATTTTCGTTGCGCAGCAACACCGCGCCGGCTTCCTCGACGCGCTGGGCGACTTTGCGGTCGGCGGCGAAATCGATGAGCGCCGGTTTGGCCGGGTGGTCGATCACGCCGGCCGCGAACAGGCTGCGCAGGATGCGTCGCACCATGTCGTCGATGCGCGATTGCGGCACTTCGCCGGAAGCCACCGCGGCGCGCAGGGGTTTGTCGAAATACACCTGTTTATCGAAGGTTTCTCCGGCTGATTCCTGGTCCAGCCCCGCGAGCGCGGATTTCGCGGCGCTGTGCACCGCGCCCCAGTCCGACATCACGAAGCCTTGGTAGTGCCAGTCGTGCTTCAGCACCCGATTGAGCAGCCAGTCGTTCTCGCACGCATAAACCGAGTTGATGCGGTTGTAGGCACACATCACCGCGCCGGGGTGCCCGGTTTCGATCGCGATCTCGAAGGCGAGCAGATCGGATTCGCGCGCTGCGGCTGGGGCTATGTTGGCGCTCAGCGTGTTGCGCGCGGTTTCCAGATCGTTGAGCGCGAAGTGCTTGATGGTGGAGACGACGTGCTGACTCTGGATGCCGGCGATGGCATTACCGACGATCACGCCGGCCAGCAGCGGATCTTCGCCCGCGTATTCGAAATTGCGGCCGTTGCGCGGATCGCGCACCAGGTCCGCGCCACCCGCCAGCATCACGTTGAAGCCGCGGCGATGCGCTTCGCTGCCGATCATTGCGCCGCCCGCGTATGCGAGCGCCGGATCGAAACTTGCCGCAGTCGCCAAACCTGATGGCAGGGCAGTGGCGCCGACGTCGTGCGGCTTGGCGACGCCCAGGCCCGCGTCGCTTGCCTGGATCGCGGGCAGGCCGAGCCGCGTGATGGCTGGCTGGTAGCCGGCCGAACCGAGCGCGCCCGGCGGTCTCGGATGTGCGTCGCCGTAATCGGTGCGAAGCAACTGGAATTTCTCGTCCTGCGTCATCACCTTCAGTACCAGCTCGGCGCGCTGGTCGGGCGGGAGACGGGGATTCATCCATGGACGTGCATCGTTGTCGTGCATCGGACACATCGTGTCGCGTTTCGCGGCGCTGCCTGGTGGCGTTGCGGCAAAGCTTGCGGTGGACACCGTGCAAGCGAGCGAGGCGAGTGCCGCGTGCAGAGTGGCTGTCGTGACGAAAGAAATGGAGTTGAAGTTCATTCGATCGGACAGCCCCGGCGTCCCGATGTTTTGTAGGTTGGTGCTGAGCGCAGCGAAGCCCAACGTGGGTTACGGCCATCGCTCGCCATCGATTCGACCGCTGTTGGGCTTCTCCCGGAACAAGTCCGGGATCAGCCCAACCTGCACACCATACGCCGGCACCGGAATGCTCTGGTAGGTTGGTGCTGAGCGCAGCGAAGCCCAACAAGCCCAACCGCTCCCACCCGCCATCGACTCGACCGGCGTTGGGCTTCTCCCGGAGCCGATGCAATCCTCAGTCGCGGGTGATCACGCCACAGGCAATGCGCGCGCCGGCATTGCCGGAAGGCTGGCTGCTGTAATCGTCGGGTTGTGCGTGCACGATGACCGCGCCGCCGAGGATGTCCGTGCTGCCGCCGGTGCCGAGCTGGATGTCTTTTGCCAGCACGTCGATCGTGGCGACGCCCTCGGCGTTCGCCTGCTGGTTGGGAAGATCGCCGGCGTGGCGCTGCCCTTCGCCGGGATGGCCGTGTGGCTGTTGCGTCGGATTGAAATGACCCCCGGCGCTGCTGGCATCCGGCGTGCTGCAGTCGCCGTGTTCGTGGATGTGGAAGCCGTGGGTGCTGTCGGGCTTGAGCCCGGTGATGCGGCCAGTGATGCGGACGCCCTCGCCGGTGCTGGCGAACGAAAGCGTGCCGGAAACATCGCTGTTGCTGGCCGACGCGAGCATGGCGTGGGCGCGCGCCGAAGAACCCGCCGGTGCGGGGGATGCCGTGGGCGATGACGCAGGAGATGCCGCAGTCGCGGGAGATGCGGCGGGCGACGCCGGTGCCCCCTGGTTGTCGTTGGTGCATCCCGCCAGCAAGGCGACGGATGCGAATGCAAGCAACGCAGTGATACGTGTCATGGGATCATCCTTTTGGGCCAGGACTGTCGGAGGTTAGCGGGCCAGCCCTGATGCGGAGTCAATATTCCGTGAGGAGTTCGGCGGGCGTGGCATGTTTCATCCGACCGGCCACAGCAGCGGCGCCAGCCACGCCACGGCGATTCCCAGCAACAGCGTCAGTGGCGTACCCACGCGCACGAAATCGACGAAGCGGTAGTGGCCGGGCTCGTACACCAGCAGGTTGCCGTGGTGGCCGATCGGGGTCAGGAACGCGACCACCGCGCCCATCGCCACGCTGAACACCATGGCGAAGGCCGACATGTGGAGCAGGCCGGCCATGCCCAGCGCGACCGGGCCGAGCAGGATGGTGGTGGCGGTATCGGACAGGATCTGGGTGAAGAGTGCGGCGGTCAGGAACAGCGCCAGCAGCACCCAGGTGGGCGACCAGCCCGACACGAAAACCGACAGCCAATCTGCAAACAATGCCGCGGTGCCGGTCTGTTCCATCGCAAGTCCGAGCGGAATGGCGCCGGCGATGAACACGAAGATGCGCAGCTCCACCGACTCGTAGGCCTGCCTCAACGTCAGGCAGCGGGTGACGACCATCGCCGTGGCACCAGCGAGGAACGAAATGGCGACCGGCAGCACGCCCGAGGCGGCGCCGGCCACGCTGAGCGCCATGATCAGCGCCGCCAACCAGCCGCGCCCGCGAACCTGGGCGCGGCCCGAGAACGGCACCAGCAGCAGGAACGACGGATTGCGGGCGAGCTGGTCCAACGCGCGCTTGTCGCCCCACAGCACCATCAAGTCGCCACCCTCGAGCGTTATCTTGGACAGTTCCTTGCGGATGAAGCCGCGCTTGCGCCATAGCCCCACCACCACCACGCCGTAGCGACGCAGGAAGTCGACGTTGCCGATCGTGCGCCCGACCAGTCCGGAGTCGGGGCCGACGACGGCCTGCACCAGGCGTTCGTCCTCTGCCCGATCGGCGCGGCGGTCGTCCTCGATTTCCTCGCCGTATTGCATCACCGCGCTCAGCGCGAGGCCTTGCTGCTCTTTCAGCGCCGCCAATTCGTCCGGGCTGGCGCGCACCAGCAGCAGGTCGCCCGCGGCCAGTTGCTTGCGCCGCCAGGGTTTCTGGCGCGACCTGCCATGCCGCAGCCAATCGACCACCCGGAAGCGCTCGGCGTGCTCCTTGCCGAAGTCGCGCATGGATTTGCCGACGTGCGGCGAAGCCTCGAGCACCACCAACTCGGTGTAATAGCGTTCCAGCCGAAAGCGGTCCTCGCCGCCGCTGCTGCCCGCGTGGCTGGGCAGCAGCCAGCGCCCCGACAGCAACATGTACGCGGTGCCGATCAGGGTCAGCACGATGCCCATGGGCGCGATCGAGAAGATGCCGACGTCGTGAGCGCCGCCGCGTTCGAGCAGATCGCGCGCGACCAGGAAAGCCGGTGCTGCAATCACCGTCACGGTGGTGCCCAGCGATGCGGCGAAGGCCATCGGCATCATCAGTCGAGAGGCCGGCAGGTTGTGTGAACGGTTGAGCTCCAGGATCACCGGCAGCATCATCGCCGTGACCATCAGGTGGTGGCTGAAGGCGGCCATCAAGGCCACGCAGGGCATGATCACCAGCACCGCGCGCCAGATGCTGTTTCCGGCCATGCGTCCGATCCATGCGCCCAGCAGGCCGGTCACGCCGGTCTGCGCGAGCCCCGCCGACAGCACGAACATCGAAGCCACGAGGATTGCGGGGTCGCTGGAGAAGCCCGACAGCGCTTCGGCGGGTTTGAGCAGGCCGGTGCCGGCCAGCGCCACCACGATGAGTACGCCGGTGAGATCGATGCGCACCCATTCGGTGACCAGCAGGATCAGCGCTGCCGCAAGGATCACCAGAAACACGATCTGCTGGAATTCCATGCCGGGACATTCGTCGTTGCGGTCCGCTCGATGGTAGCGGTGACCAGCCTGGCGCGGCCGTCGAGGTGTGGACTCGTGCTTTCGCGGGTTTTGTCGGGCAACCGCTATAGTCGTCGTCTTTGAAGAAGCGCATTGCCGAGCATTGCCGACATGAATACCCTGAAGCACGAGGAAGTCAGCATTCGCACGCGCGACGGGCAATGCCCGGTGCATGTTTTCACGCCGGACGGCGCGGGTCCGTGGCCGGTGGTGATCGTGTACATGGATGCGTTCGGCATTCGCCCCGCGTTATTGCAGATCGGGGAGCGCCTTGCCGGTGGCGGCTACGTGGCGTTGCTGCCGGATCTTTTTTATCGCTACGGCGCGTATGGTCCGCTGGATCCGAAGCAAGCATTCGCTGGCGATTTCCGCGCCGTGGTAGGTCCGCTCACGGCGACCACGGACAACGTCAAGGCTGCGCAGGATACCGAAGCGTTGCTGGCCTGGCTGGATACGCGCAATGGCGTGACCGACAAGGTCGGCACGGTCGGTTTCTGCATGGGCGGTGGCATGGCGATCACGGCCGCGGGTACTTGTCCCGAGCGCGTGGCGGCAGCCGTCAGCTTCCATGGCAGCCGCCTGGCTACCGATGATCCGAAGAGTCCGCACTTGCTGGCGCCGAAGATTCGCGCGGAGCTGTACGTCGCGGTCGCCGACAACGATCGCAGCTGTCCGCCGGAAATGGTCGAGCGCTTCAGGCAGGCGCTGGACGATGCGGGCGTGCGTTATCGCTGCGAGGTGTACCGCGGCGCTTCGCACGGCTGGATGAAAAGCGACTTTCCGGTCTACGACGAGGCTGCGGCGGAACGCGGCTGGTCCGAAATGCTGGCGTTGTTCGACCGCGCACTGAAGTAGGCGAAGGCTGCATACGTGCGCGTGGCCGTTTTCACGCGGAAGCAATGACCCAGCCGAACAGCGCGCCATCGGACCGCACCAGGGGCTCCAATTTGAATGGCGCTTCCCAGGCTTGCTCAGCCGATGCGGTGAGCGCCTTCGCTGAAGCCGGGTCCAACGCGGCGCGACACATCGCCGACAAGCGCGCATGGTGCGCCTTGATTGCCGTGGCGGTCTCGGCGATCTTGTCGAGGACCGCGGCGGGGCCGACCTGTGGCTGGTGCTGGATCGCGTGGATGAGCACGCTGCCGACGTTGCGGTACATCCGCAGGTCTTCTGCAGTCGCTTCGGCATCACGTAGCGACTGAAGCGCGACAAGAAACCTGCGTTTGGCGTCGTCGGTATTCGCTGCAGGTTGATCGACTCCGATCGCCCGCGCCAGCGCTTCGGCGGTCTCGAACACGCTGGTTTGCATCAGCCGATCCGTGTCGGCAAGTTGACGCTTTGCTTCCTGCACGACGATGCTGCCTGCCGCGTGCGTGACGAATCGCAGCTTTGCACGGTGGCGGCCGACGCGATGCAGTTCGGCCAACGTACGTTCGAGATCGGTGTATTCGATGGCGTACTGGCCGACGATGACATCGAATGAAGCATCGGGAAATGGCAGGTGTTCCGCCGGCGTCCGCGGCGAGTAGCGGATCATGTCGGAACCAGGACTCGTGCCGGTCGGATGAAGGTCGGCCGCGTCCACCGCCTCGATGATCACGCGGATGTTGCGGGTACTCGCGACCTCGGCGACAAGACGGGCGACCGCACCGTTGCCCGAGCAGACATCGAGGATGCGCGCTGCATCGGGAACGGTGGCGAAGAACTGCCGCCAGCCCTCGGCGATCGCCGGTTGATAGGTCGCCCCGCCTTCGCCGCCGCACGAAGCCAGACGGCCGTCGCGCCAGTATTGGTCCCAGGCGAAGGTCGAATCAGGAGCCGGCGATGCATTCAACGTTCAATTCCCATGCGGGCGTGAGCAGTGCGGAAAATCGATGGTCCTCAAGGATACCGGATGGCCGATGCGCGCGAGAAGGCGACAAAGGTGTCGCAGGACGGGTGCCGACGCGCCTTCGGGCGGCGGGATCCGCTGCGCTACTCCCGCCCTACGGCGCTGCGAGGCGCGCAGTGTAGGGCGGGTGTCAACCCGCCTTTGGCAGCGGGTCAGACGGCGCCCCCGCGCGTCGGGTCAGTGCTGCACCGGTGCGCCCGGCCCGATGTATTTTTCGAGGAATGCCTGCATTCGCGTCAGGAAATCGGCGCGGTCGGCCTCGGTGTAGAAACCGTGGCCTTCCTTGGGCACGGCCATCCATTCGTAGGTCTTGTGCGCGGCATCCAGCGCGTCGCGCATCGCTTCGGCTTGTTCGAACGGCGCGCGCTTGTCTTCCTTGCCGTGGGCGAGGAACACCGGGACGTCGATCTTGTCGGCGAATTTGTCGGGCGAATTGGCGTCGAGTTCGGCGTCGTTCCGGCCGATTACCGTGGAGAGGTAACTGCGGCCGAATTGACTGGAGCGGATATCGCCTTTCTTGTACATCATCTGCAGGTCGTAGATGCCCGCGTAGCCGATCGCGCACTTGAACAGGTGCGGCGCGCGGATCACCGACATCAGCGCCGAATATCCGCCGAAACTGCCGCCGTAAACGCAGAGGCGGTTCGGGTCGGCGTAGTGCTGGCTGATGGCCCACTTCACGCCGTCGATCAGATCCTGCTGGATACGCGTGCCCCATTTGAGGTAGCCGGACTGCTCGAACCCGGGTCCGCGGCCGTCGGACCCGCGATAGTTCACTTGCAGGACCAGATAGCCGCGATTGGCGAGGAATTGCGCGTCGTCATCGTAGAACCAGTTGTCCTGTACGCCGTGCGGGCCGCCGTGCGGCACCAGCACCATCGGCAGGTCGGCCAGCTCGCGGTGGGGCGGGATGGTCAGGAATCCGTCCAGTTCCACGCCGTCGCTGGCCTTGAAACGGATCGGACGGCGTTCGGCCATGTCGGCGGGTTTGATCCACTGCTCGACAGCAAGCAGTTTGGTCGCGTTGTGGGTCTTGGCATCGAACAGATAGTAGGCGCCGGGATCGCGGTCGCTGGAAACGAAGAACAGCAGCTTGCTGCCGTCTTCGCTGAAGTTGATGAAATCGACGAACTCGCCGGGGAAACTTTTTGTCAGCATCCGGTAGAGCTGGGCGGCGGGCAGATTGGCGTTGATGAAAATCGGTTTGGGGATGCCGCTTTCGGTGATGGCCGCGAACGGCTGGCGCGGCGTCGCTGTCCATTGCAGGTTGTCGATACTTGCAAAGCTGTCCTGCGCGAGGATCTTGCGATCGCTGCCGTTCTGGTTTTCCTCGATCAATTCGAACGGACCACCATCCTTGCTCCACCACGCGTAGACGTTGTGGCCGTCGGGCGCGTAGTCGAATGGCGCAAAGTGTTGGCCGACCTCTTGGGCGTCGAGCGGCTTCCATTGGCCGTCGACATGCCGGTAGGCCACGAATTCGAAGTCGGAGTTGTCGCCGAAAGCGAACGCAGCCTTGCCTTCGGGATCGATCAGGAAGTTCATGTTGGCCACGTCCATGTCGGCGATCAGGTCGCGCGTGTCGTGCTGGGCATTGACGTGATAGACCAGGCTGCGGTTCTCGTGGCCCCATGGCTGTTCGCCGAGGTAGAAGCTGCCATCGGCCTTGGGCGGCAGGCCGGCGATGGAACCGAAACCCTCGTCGTCCTGGCCCATGACCGCGTGCCGGCTGATCGGCTTGTAGCCATACAGGTAGTGCTGGCGCGTGCCATCGATGCTGGAAGAGATGACTTCGCCGGTCGCAAGTGGCTTGTCCAGCGAGCCGAATTCCTTGCCGAGTTCCACCACCAGCCAATCCGGGCTGACCCAAACCGTGTCCACCGGCACCTCGTAGATGGGCAGGCGCAGCAGGCTGATCACTTTCATGTCCGACAACCGATAGATGGCCAGCGCGTGCATGTCGCCGGACGGGCTGTCCGTGCGCACGGACAGGTAGTTGCCATCGGGCGACAACCGCGGACTGCTTACCAGCGAACGACTGGCGAACGCGCTGACGGGAAGTAGCGCGCCGGCTGCGGTTGTGGCGGAAGCGGGTGAGGCTGCATCAGGAGTGGATGCGATTGCGCTGCCCGTACAGGCACACGCGAACAGCGCCATTGCGGCAAGCTTGCGAGCGGACATTTCGGCCATCCCCATGGCTCCCCGTGCCAAGCATAGCCCACACGCTGCGGAGTGGCACGGGGCGGCCAGTCCGGTCGAAGGGTCTTCTAGCTGCGCGCGAACAGGTCGCGCATGCGGCGCGCGATTTTGCCGGCGCGGTTGCGCATTCGAGCATTGACGCTGCCGGGGATGGGTTGGTGCGAACGCCGTATCCAGAAGCCGTCCGACTCGCGGACCAACCGATGCCCCATCGCCCGGCAATCGGATTCCGAGAAGTAGTGGAACACGACGCTGCGGCGTGTGCGCCCGCGTTCGGCGATCGCGCTGCCGCCGTGGAGCAGTTGCGCGTTCCAGACGAATACGTCGCCTTTGCGGGCCTGGAACAATTCGCTTTGCAGCCCGTGCCGCTGCACCTGCGTGCGCATCCAGCCTTGCCACGCACCCAATTCCTCGGGAATGAAATGGCGCTGGCCGTTCGAGAAAACGTAAGGTTCGATCCTGTGGCTGCCGGGCCAGTAGCGCAGCAGGCCGGATTCCGGCGAGCAATCTTCCAGCGCCACCCACACCGCGACCAGATGGGCGGGCGTGCGCGGCGTCATGAAGAGAGAGTCGACGTGGTCTTCCTGCTCGGTGCCGTATTCGAGGCTGAGCGAATTGCACACCGCGGGCCGTTCGCCCAGCAGGCGTTGCAGCAAGGGAACCAGTCGGTCGTTGAGCGCGAGGCGGCGGACGGACGCTTGTTCCAGGTAAAGATCATTGACCTTGAAGCGGTGCGACGCACGTGCATCCGCGGACACGTCGCGCAATCTCATCCGCCGGGCGAGGTCCATGTCGTCCACGGTCACCCGGGCGCGCCCGTCATTCCACAGCGCGCGGTAGTCGGCAAGTACTTTGTCGACTTCCACATCGGCGTAAAACTTCGGCAGCACGAGCACGCCGCGCGTGTTCCACTCGGCGATGGCGTCGGATGTCTGTTGTCCGTCCATGCGTTCATCCCCAAGGTGCTGCAGGCGTTGCGTGAAATTGAAAATAGCAGATAGTGTGAAGTTACGCAGAAATGTAGGGCGGGTGCCAACCCGCCTCGGGCGATTGCCGCCGTGACGGCGGGATCCACTGCGCTACTCCCGCCCTACGAGGCTTATTCCAATCGCTCAGCCGACGCCGCGTACCTCCCGCTTGCCCAGCCGGTCGCGATCATGCGGCGCGTCGAACGTGAGGACCGGTCCGATCGAAATCACGCCGTGCGGATTGATGGTCTTGTGGCTGCGGAAGTAGTGATTCCGGATGTGGTCCATCCACACCGTGTCGGCGACGCCCGGCATCTGGTAGATGTCGCGGAGAAGTCCTTCGAGGTTCGGATAGTCGCTGATCCGCTTGCGGTCGCATTTGAAGTGCGTCGTGTACACCGCATCGAAACGCGCCAGCGTGGTCCACAGGCGCAAATCGGCTTCGGTTAGCGTGTTGCCGATGAGGTAGCGGTGTCGTGCGAGGCGTTGCTCCAGCGATTCCAGTGTTTCGAACAGCGCGGTGACCGCCTCGTTGTAGGCTCCTTGGCTGGTCGCGAAGCCGGCCTTGTAGACGCCGTTGTTGACGTTGTCGTACACCGTCGTGTTGAGAGCGTCGATGTCCGCGCGCAGATCGCCTGGACAGTAGTCGCCCGGGCGCGCGCCGATGCCGTCGAAGGCGGCCCCAAGCATGCGGATGATTTCGGACGACTCATTGTTGACGATGGTTTCGCGCTGCTTGTCCCACAGCGTCGGGACCGTGACACGGCCGCTGTAGTGCGGGTCGGCTTTCAGATAAAGGTGGTACAGCTTGTCGAGGCCGTACAACCGGTCGCCAGTCGCGCCGTCGAAATCGGTGCGGAATTCCCAGCCGTTTTCCAGCATCAGCGGATGCACCACGGAGACATCGATGTATTTTTCGACCCCCTTCCACGCCCGCATCACCAGGGTGCGGTGCGCCCACGGGCACGCGTACGACACGTACAGGTGATAGCGACCTGCTTCGGCCTTGAAGCCGTCCCGTCCGGACGGACCGGCGCTGCCGTCGGGCGTGATCCAGTTGCGGAACTGGCTGGCCGAGCGTTCGAAGCGCCCGCCGGTGCTTTCGGTGTCGTACCAGCGGTCTTGCCACTTGCCGTCTACCAACAATCCCATGGTCGTCATTCCTTTTTGCGCAATGAAACTCCGGATGCGAACGACATTGAAGCACGCCGTTGCCAGCGATGCATGCCGTCGGCGTACAGTTGCAGCATGCGCGATCCGGATGACATGAAACTCGACGGGCGAGGGCGCCATCGCGTGGGCAACACCGCACCCCCGGATTTGCCGGGCGTAAAACTGTTGCCGCCAGTCGCGCGCAAGCATCTGCGGCGACGGGTGCTTGCCGTGTTGAGCCGCGATGCGCCGGCGCCGGATTACGACGCGCCGTTGGGCGATGCCGGCTTGTTCGGGGCGGACAGCGTGACGTGGAAGATCCACGCGGATTTTCCGTCGATGATGGCGGGCGGTCTGGCGTCGCTGATGTTGCAGGCGCTGCACCCGCTGGCGCTGGCCGGCGTGTGGGATCATTCCGCGTTCCGCACCGACACGCTCGGTCGCCTGCGCAACACCACCGCGTTCGTGGGACGCACGACCTACGCGCCGCGCGCGCCGGCCGAAGCGGCCGTCGAACACGTTCGCGTGATCCACCGCAGCGTGCGCGGCATCGCGGAGGATGGGCGCGCATACAGCGCGGATGATCCGCACTTGCTCACTTGGGTGCATTGCGCCGGATGCTGGTGCTTCCTGCGCGCGTACGAGCGTTACTGCCAGCGTATTCCGCGCGCGATGCAGGATCGCTATCTCGCCGAAATGACACAGATCGCCGAAGCGCTTGGCGCGCGCGATGTTCCCGAATCGACGGAAGAAGTCGATGCGTTTTTCGCGCGCGTGCGTCCCGAGTTGTCGTTCGATGCACGCACCCGCGAAACATTGCGCGTGCTGGGATCCATTCGATTGCCGATTCCGTTGGCAGGGTTCAGTCGTGACTTGTTCCTCGGGTCCGCGGCTGCATTGCTGCCTGGGTGGGCGCTCGATCTGATGGAGCGGTCAAGCCTGCGGCGATGGCGTGATCGAGGAGCCGCGCGCGCGTTGCGGTTGATCGCGCCCAGCGTGCGCGACGCGATGGCCGAAGGCGGCCTCGCATGGCGCGCGTGCCGGCGCACCGGCGCCGATTACGCGGCGTTGTACAAGTGGGAAATGCAGGGCGGGTGCCAACCCGCCGATCGCGTTGGGTGAGCGCGGGTTGCCGGCGGGATTCACGGCGTGTGCTCCCGCCCTGCGACAGTTTCGAATGCCGCATTGCGGCCCCTGCCTACTTGCGCTCCCGCAGCCATGCCCGCGCGGCGTCGCCGGGCATGGGTCTTGCGAAGAAATAACCCTGTGCCTGGTCGCATTGGAGTTCGGTGAGTGCGCGTGCCTGCGCTTCGTTCTCGACGCCTTCGGCGACGGTGGTGAGCTGCAGTTGTTTGCCGAGCGCTACGGTGGTGGCGACGATCTTGCGCGCCTGGTCGGACGAATGCAGGCCCCCGACGAAAGATCGGTCGATCTTGATTTCGGAAAACGGCAACTGCGCCAGTTGCACCAGCGACGAATAGCCGGTACCGAAGTCGTCGATGCTGAGCTGGAATCCTTTCAGCCGGACCCGCGTGAGGATGTCGAGCAGTTCGGCGGTTCGCCGTGGGGCCGTGGTTTCCGTCAGTTCGAGGATGATGCGCGCCGGGTCCACGTTGAACCGGATGCATCGCTCGTGCAACAGATCGGTGAAGTTCACATCGGTCAGGCTGGTGGCGGAAATGTTGATCGCCAGTTGCCGCGCGCTGTCATCGGCAGTGCCGGCGAGCCATGCGAGCCCCGCTTCGATGACGCAGATCGTCAGCAGGGTCATATTGCCGGATTGCTCGATCAACGGCAGGAAACGGTCGGGCGGCAACAGCCCGAATGTCGGATGCTGCCAGCGCACCAAGGCCTCGACGCCGACAGGACGTCCGCTGGCGAGATGCACCTTGGGCTGGTAATGCAGCACGAATTGCTCGTCGCGCAATGCGGGTCCGATATCGTCCAGCAACGTTTCGTGATCCGCCGCCGTGATCGGCTCGGGATGCGCTCGGTGATGCGCATGTGCGTCCAGCAAGGCGCGCAATTCCGCCGGCTTGAAGGGTTTCGGCAAGATGCCGATGATGCGCAGGCCGCGCTCGAGGCCGACCCGCTGCGCCGATTCCAGCACCCTGCTGCCCATGCCGCTCATCATGATGATGCTGGCGCCGCATCCGCCCGCCGCGAGATTGCGCAACACCTCCACGCCATCCATGCCGGGCATCAACAGGTCGATGATGATGTGACTGGGCTCGAAGCCTGCGACATCGTCGAAAAAGGCCTCGGGGGACGCCGACATCCGTATGGCGAAACCATGCCTTTTGGCGGCGAAGGCCACGGTCTGCGCCACCGCCGGTTCGTCATCGAGGATCAGCAGCCGTCGCGGTTTGTCGTGTTCCGTCAAGCGCCACCATCCTTTGACCGCTTCTCGTCCAGCACCGCGCGCAGCTTGGCTGCAAGTTCGGGCTTCCGGTAAGGCTTGTGCAGCAGATTGATGCCCGGGTCCACGCGACCATGGTGGATGATCGCATTTTCCGTGTAACCCGATGTGTACAGCACCGGCAAGCCGGGCCGCAGCACGTGCGCAGCTTCCGCGAGCTTGGGGCCGGTCAGGCCACCGGGCATGATCACGTCGGTGAACAGCAAATCGCAGGGAATGTCTTCGCGCAGCAGCGCCAGCGCCTCCGGTCCATTGGTGGCCGCGACCACGCCGTAGCCGAGACCGGTCAGCAACTGCACGGCGTGCGCGCGCACCAGATCATCGTCTTCCACCAGAAGAATGCGCTCGCCGCGACCCGCGATGTCGGCCGGTTCGACCACCGTGACCGGTTCGATGTGGTCCTTGGCCTGGCGCAGGTACAGCGTGATCACCGTGCCGTGGCCGAGTTCGGAATAGATCGCCACGTGGCCGCCGGATTGCTTGACGAAACCGTACACCATGCTCAAACCGAGACCGGTACCCTGGCCGCGCGCCTTGGTGGTGAAAAACGGTTCGAACGCGCGCGCCACGTCTTCAGCGCTCATGCCGGTGCCGGTGTCGGAAATCGAAATCCGCACGTAGTCGCCAGGCACCACGTCCGCGCGTCGCTCGGTGTAGTTCTCGTCGAGGATCACGTTGTCGGTCTCGATCATGAGCTTGCCGCCGCCGGGCATCGCGTCGCGCGCGTTGATGCACAGGTTCAGCAGCGCCGATTCGAATTGCGCCGGGTCCACCGACACCCGCGCGACATCGGCCGCATGTTCCACCGCAAGCTCGATGTTTTCGCCGAGGGTGCGCCGCAACAGGTTGCGCATGCCGTCGACCAATTCATCGGGGCGCACCGTGCGCGGTTCCAGCGCCTGCCGGCGCGCGAAGGCGAGCAGGTGCCGGGTCAGCTCCGCGCCGCGTTCGCCGGCGGTGCGGATCATGTCCACCAGCGGCAGCACGTCCGTCCGGTCCGGCAGTTCCTCCGCCAGCGTGTCGGCGTTGCCGACGATGACCGTCAGCAAATTGTTGAAGTCGTGCGCGATGCCACCGGTGAGCTGCCCGATGGCTTCGAGTTTCTGGGACTGCGCGAGGCGACCCTCCAACTCCACGCGCTCGGTGACGTTGGTGTGGATCTTCAGGACGCCGACGGGGTGGCCGCCCTCGTCGCGCAAGAGGGTCCAATGTCCATCGACGGTGATGGTTTTTCCGTCCGCGCGGGTTTGCTGGAAGCGCCCGGACCATTCCCCTTTTTCGAATACCTCGGCATCGGCAGCCGCGAATTCCGTCGGATCGTCGTAGATGACGATGTCCTCCACGGGCTTTCCGATGGCCTGCTTGCGGGGGATGCCGTAGATGGCTTCCGCAGCCTGGTTCCAGTAACGGATGCGATGATCGAGGCCGCGCACCATGATCGCGTCCTTGGCCCGATCGAGCAGCGTCGCCTGTTCGCGCAGGATGTCCTCGCGCCGCTTGCGATCCGAGAGGTCAGTGATCGCGCCGACGATCCGAACCGCATTCCCCGCGGCATCGCGGACCACGAATCCGCGTTCGTACACGAATACATAGCTGCCATCGTGGCGCAGGAACCGGTACTCGCAGGACCATTGCTGCCCGTCGCCGTTGATGACCTCGTCCATGCGGGGGGCGACCTGCGCGCGATCATCGGGGTGGATGCGTTCGCGGCCCCATTCGGTGCTCGGTTCCACCTTCCCGCCGACCAGCCGCTCCAAGCCTTCGTTCCACCAGATGGTGTTGTCGACGATGTTGCGGTCCCACAGCGCATCCTCGGTGGCGCGCGTCACGTAATCGAAGCGTTCCTGGCTGAGGCGCAGGGCCGTTTCGATGCGGACCCGCTCGGTCACGTCGCTTGCCAGCACCAGCCGTGCGGCGACGCCGCCGAACACGATGTCGTCGGAGGAGATCTCGACGTTGATGATCGCGCCGTCCTTCTTGACGTGCCGCCAGGAGCCGAACTCGCGGTGACCGGCGGGTCTGGTGGAACGCACCTTGGCGAGGCGCGCGGTTTCATCCGGCGGCCGTATGTCGTCAATCGTCATGGCGAGGAATTCTTCCTCGCTGTAACCGTATTGCTTGCACGCCTGCGCGTTTACCGCGAGAAACCGGCCGCTGGCAATCTCGAAAACCCACATCGGCAGCGGGTTCGCGACGAACAGCATCTCGTAGTATTCACTGCTGGTGCCACGCGTCGTGTCTTGAGCGGTCATTTGCTCCCCTTGACTGACGAGGCCTCCATTGCCGCCTCGAAGCATGCATACGCATATGCAATGTATACCGATGCTGGCGAACAAAGTCACGAGCCAGCTCACGAAACGAAGCGGTGTGACAAAAGGTCACACCGGTGCGCGGCCGGTCGTGCCCTTCGTGCCCCGCCTTCAGGAAAGTTGGCCGATTTATTGCAATGATGGTGGCCGGAAATCTTTCCGGACGTCGGTCGGCAGGGGTCGGGGTGCGCAACAAGGGGTTCGTGGGCTGGGTGCTCTGCCTGCTGGTGCTGACCGTGGCGTTGCCGCTGTGGCGGCACTTCGGCATGGACACTTCACTGCGCGTGGACGGCGCGGGCTCGTATCCGGTAGCGGTGTTCGATGATCGCGAGCTGGGCGGGGCCAGCGAGGCGAGCGTCGCCGTGGCCGGTCACGCGTCGGTGATCACCTGCCGGATCGAGCTCGGCTACGCGTGGCCGTACTGCAATGTCAGCATCACGCTCGGCAAGGTGCCGGAGGGCGTCAGCCTGTCGCGCTTCGATTCGGTCAAGCTGGACATTCGGGCCCAAGGTCCCGCGCCGATGCCGGTGGTGGTGTACCTGCGCAATTTCGATCCGGCCTATTACCAGCCCGGCAGTTCCGACACGTTGAAGGTCAACATGCTGGAGTACTCGCCCGCGAATGGTGACGAGCCGTTCACGACGTCGCTGGCCAACTTCCACGTGGCGACCTGGTGGATCCAGCAATTCCAGGTGCCGGCCGAGCACGCCCGACCGGACTTGCGCAATGTGGTGGCCATCGATATCGGAACCGGCAGCAACGTGGGACCGGGGCTCTACACGATCGGGGTGCGCTCGATCGAGTTCTACGGGAAGTGGATCAGCGAAATCGAGCTGCTGACGCTGCTGGTGGCGCTGTGGTCGGTGACGGCGATGGTGTACCTGGTCGAGGGTTTCCGCGACGCGCGCCGCGCGGCGATGGTGGCGAGTTCCGGTCGGCGCGAGCTGGAGCGCAGGAACGAGGCCCTGGAGCGCGAGCGCCAGGCGCTGACGATCGTCGCCAACCGGGATCCGCTGACGCGCCTGTACAACCGGGCAGGTTTGCGCAATCGTCTTGCGCTGCTGCGCGCCCAGGTCGATGCGCAACACCGGCACCTGTCGGTGATGTTCATGGACGTCGATCACTTCAAGAAGATCAACGACGTCCACGGTCACGAGGTGGGCGACGAATGCCTGCGGGGGCTGGCGCGGCTGGCGAACGCGAACGTCCGGGAACAGGATGTGTTGTGCCGCTGGGGCGGTGAGGAATTCGTGCTGGCCTGCGATGGCGCGGCGCTGGAGGTGGCGGCGACGCGTGCGGAACGTCTGCGCGTGGCGATCGAGCAGGCCGAGTGGCCGCAGGGCATCAGGGTGACATGCAGTTTCGGCGTGGCGCAGATGGTGCCGGGCGAGAACTTGCGCGAATTGCTGAAGCGCGCCGATGACGCGTTGTACGCGGCCAAGCGCGCGGGCCGGAATTGCGTGCGGGTTGCGGTGGCGCGCCGTTGACGCCGCGCCCGTGACGGCGCGGCGTCGGAATTTCGACGGTCGGTCTAGGCGGGCTCAGGCGCCGGCCGTGCCGTTCTTCGAATCGCTTTTTGCGGCGGCATCCATCTCGATGGTCGCGTGCGACGGCGCTTCCTGCGCCTGCAATCGCTCGGCGACGGCTTCGGCCTCGCGCATCACGCGCAGCAGGTTGCCGCCGGCGAGGTCGGCGAGTTCGTCGTCGCTCCAGCCGCGGCGCGCGAGTTCGGTGAACAGTGCCGGGTAGGTGTCCACGCCGTCCAGACCTTCTGGCGTGACCTCGATGCCATCGAAGTCGCTGCCGATGCCGACGCTTTCGACGCCAGCGATCTTGCGGAGGTGTTCGATATGGTCGGCAACCTCCGCGATGGTGGCCTTGGGCTGCGGATGCGCCTGCTTCCATTTGTCCATCGCGGCCTTGGCGCGCTCGGGCTGACCGACGTACAGCGCATCGAATTTCGCGGACGCACCGGCACGGTCCGCATTCCAGTTTGCGACCGCTTGCGAGACGAACGTTGGATAGAAATTCGCCATCACGATGCCGTGGTTCTGCTTGACCAGGCGCAGCACGTCGTCGGGCACGTCGCGCGGGTGGTCGTCCAGCGCGCGGGCGCTGGAATGCGAGAAGATCACCGGTGCCTTTGTCGCTTCGAGCGCCGCCTTCATGGTGTCGGGCGACACGTGCGAGAGATCCACCAGCATCCCGAGCCGGTTCATCTCGTGCACCACGGCGCGGCCGAACGGCGTAAGTCCGTGGTGCGCGGGCTTGTCGGTGGCCGAATCGGCCCAGTCGGTGTTCTTGCCGTGGGTGAGCGTCATGTAACGCACGCCAAGCGCGTAGTAGTCGCGCAGCACCGGCAGCGAATTGTTGATCTGATGGCCGCCCTCGACGCCGATCAGGCTGGCGATGCGCCCGGACTTCTCGATGCGCTGGATGTCGTCGGCGGTGGACGCCATTTCGAAGTCCTTCGGATATTTCGCGACCATCGTGCGAACAATGTCGATCTGCTCCAGCGTCATCTGCACCGCTTCGGGACCGGTGACCGAAGTCGGGATCCACACCGACCAGAACTGCGCGCCGAGATGGCCCTTGCGGGCGCGCGGGATGTCGGTCATCAGGTGCACGTCGTCGCCCGTCTTGCTGCGCAGGTTGGACGTGTCGGCGGCGAGATCGAGGTTGCCGACGTTGCCGAACTGGCTGCGGATTTCCCACGGCAGGTCGTTGTGGCCGTCGATCACCGGCGTTTCGGTGAGGACGCGATCGACCCGCGTCGACAGGGCCTTGTCCTTCGCCGATTGCGGCGCGGCGAGGGCGACGCAGGGCAGGGTGGCGAGCAGGCAGGCGAGAAGTCGAAGGTGCTTGGTCATGGCGTCCCCGGTGATGTCATGAGAAGAAGATGCGGCGCCGCAGATTGCGTGGTGCGCCATGTGTGGCTCCCGAGCCTACCATCGTTTGCGTGCCCGAAAGCTCAGAAGAACGTCGGCATCGCTTCCAGCACCTGCAGATCGTCATCGACGAGCAACACTTGCCGCCATTTGTCGAAGGTGAGGCAGGGATGCGAGGCGCCGAACGAGACGACATCGCCGATGCGAAGCTCGATGTCCTCCGGAATCACCATCATCGCGTGCTGGTCCATGACCTTGCGGATGCTGCACCCGGTCAACGGACGGGCGGCTTCGCCGGGGCGGTGCGATTGCAGCGGGATCGGCAGGTCGGGATCGACGGAGATGTCGCGCTTGCCCATCGCGACGACGGCCAGACCCGGTTCGGGCAGCGATTGCACATGGGCGAACACCGCCAGTGCCGGTTCGAGTTCGCCCTTCAGTTCCGGGTGGCGCGCTTTCACCTCGGCCATGGCGTCGCGATAGGAGCGGTGATCGTGCACGACGTAGCAACCGGGCCTCAAGATCGGCGTGCAGTGATCGCGCAAGTCCGAGCGGTCGAAAGCTTCCGCGATCAGATCGAACCACTGCGAGCCTGCGGCGGTGATGATGGGCGTGCGTTCCGCGAAAGCGCCCGCACTTCTGAGCGTGCGCATGGTGTCGACGAGCCGCCGGCCGTAGCTGCGGACCTTGTCGACCGTATGCTCGCCGCCGATCAGGCCTTCGTAACCCTCGATGCCGCAGAGCGCGAGCGCCGGTGCCGCCGCGATGGCGTCGACGAGCGTCTTCAGTTCCGCATCGTTGCGCACGCCGCAGCGGCCACCCGGCACGCCAAGTTCGACCAGCACCTGCAAGGTGAGATGGCGTTCGCCGAAACAGGCATTCAACGCCTCGACACTGGCGACGCTGTCGACGAGGCAACAGTAGTCGGCGCCGCGTGCGACCAAGTCGGCCACGATCGCCATGTTGGGCCTGCCGACCAACTGGTTGGCCATCAGCAGACGCGTGACGCCGTGTTCGAACGCCGCCGCGCACTGGACGGCCGTGGCCAACGTGATGCCCCACGCGCCCGCGTCGAGCTGGCGCCGGAACAGAGCAGGCGTCATTGTGGTCTTGCCGTGCGGGGCGATCTGCGCGCCGTGGTCATCGGCGAAGTGTTGCATCCAGGCGATGTTGTGGGTCAGGGCCGCGTCGAAAATCACGGCCGCGGGCAGGCTCACGTTTTCGAGCAGCGACTGCCCGTCGACGGGT
>Ga0207690_10000386_pt1 | contig 29106 bp, 33 predicted proteins | sample KBSC23metaG_FD_184315 | JGI IMG/M metagenome (GOLD analysis project Ga0207690, IMG submission 184315) | Corn rhizosphere microbial communities from Kellogg Biological Station, Michigan, USA - KBS C2-3 metaG (SPAdes) (version 2) | ecosystem: Host-associated > Plants > Roots > Rhizosphere > Soil ... | reverse complement strand
GCGGCGTTGGTGCCGTGCGCGCTGGACGGGATCAGGCAGGTGGTGCGGTGCTCGTCGCCGCGGGCTCGGTGGTAGCCGCGGATGGCGAGCAGGCCGGCGAGTTCGCCCTGGCTTCCGGCGTTGGGCTGCAGCGAGACCGTGTCGTAGCCGGTGACCTCGGCCAGCCAGCTCTCGAGGTGCGAGATCAGCACCAGGTAGCCCTCGACATCCTCGGCGGGGGCGAAGGGGTGGATGCCCGCGAACTCCGGCCAGGTGACCGCCGCCATCTCGGTGGCAGCATTGAGCTTCATGGTGCACGAGCCGAGCGGGATCATGCCGCGGTCGAGCGCGTAGTCCTTGTCGGCGAGGTACTTGAGGTAGCGCATCATCGCGGTCTCGCTGTGATGCGTGGTGAAGACCGGGTGGGTGAGGAAGTCGCTGGTGCGGCGCTGGGCCTTCGGGATCGCAGGGTCGGCGAAGGCTCGGCCTCCCGTGATGCCGAAGACCTCATCGAGGCTCGCCTCGATCGGCGGCAGCGCGCCGCTGGTCGTGCGCTCGGCGCTGACCTCGTCGAAGCTGAGCGAGACCCGGTCGCGGTCGACGGCGTGCAGCAGGATGCCGCGCCCATGCGCCGCGGCCACGACCTCGGCCGCGCGTCCCGGAACGTGCACCGTGAGCGTGTCGAAGAAGTCGTCGTGCTCGACGGGGATGTCGGCGGCCCGGAGCTTGACCGCGTAGCCCGCGGCCTGCTGGGCGACCTCGCGCGCGATCCTGGTCAGTCCGCCCGGACCGTGGTAGACCGCGTACATCGATGCCATCACGGCGAGAAGCACCTGAGCCGTGCAGATGTTGCTCGTCGCCTTCTCGCGGCGGATGTGCTGCTCGCGCGTCTGCAGCGTCAAGCGGTACGCCGGGTAGCCCTCGGCATCGACCGAGACCCCGACCAGCCGGCCGGGCAGTTGGCGCTCCAGCCCCTCGCGCACGGCCAGGTAGCCGGCGTGCGGGCCGCCGAATCCCATCGGGACGCCGAAGCGTTGGGTGGTGCCGACGGTGACGTCGGCGCCGAACTCGCCGGGCGCGGTGACCAGGGTGAGAGCGAGCAGGTCCGCCGCGACGACGGCCAGGCCGCCGTGCGCGTGTGCGGCCTCGACGACCGCGGCGGGATTCCAGAGCCGGCCGGAGGCGCCGGGGTACTGGACAGCGACGCCGAAGCTCTCGGGCAGGTCCGCAGGATCGGTGGCCGCGAGCGGCAGTTCGACGAGCTCGATGCCGACCGCCTCGGCCCGGCCGCGCAGCAGCGCCTTGGTCTGCGGGAACAGATCGGTGTCGATGACGTACACATTCGACACTGAGCCAGAGGCGCGGCGGGCGAGCAGCATCCCCTCGACGACCGCGGTGCCCTCGTCGAGCATCGACGCCGTCGCGGTGTGCATGCCGGTGAGATCGGTCACCATGGTCTGGAAGTTGATCAGCGCCTCGAGCCTGCCCTGTGAGATCTCGGGCTGGTACGGCGTGTACGCGGTGTACCAGCTCGGGTTCTCGAGCACGTTGCGCTGGATGACCGACGGCGTGATCGTGTCGTAGTAGCCGAGGCCGATGAGCGAGCGCCGCACGGTGTTGTGCGCGGCGAGCGCACGCAGCTCCGCGAGGGCTTCGCGCTCGGTGGCGGGCTCGGGGATCGAGGTCGGCCCGCCCTCGGTGAGGCGGATCGCGGTGGGGACCGCGGCATCCATCAGGGCCTCGACGCTGTCGTACCCGACGGCGTCGAGCATCGCCAACTGCGCGACGGAATCGGTGCCGATGTGGCGGTCGGCGAACTGGTCGGTCATGAAGTCCTAAGCAGTGAGCGCGGCGTACTCGGCCGCCGTGAGAAGAGTGGGCAGCTCGGTGAAGCGCACCTTGATCATCCAGGCGTCGCCGAACGGGTCGGCGTTGACCAGATCCGGCTGGTCGATGACGGCCTGGTTGACCTCGACGACCTCGCCGGCGACCGGCGCGAAGAGCTCGCCGACCGACTTGGTCGACTCGATCTCGCCGACCACGGTGCCGCCGGTGACTTTCGATCCGACCTTGGGCAGATCGACGTAGACCACGTCGCCCAGCTTCTCGGCGGCATATGCCGTGATGCCCACGGTGGCGATGTCGCCGTCGACGGCGATCCACTCGTGGTCGGCGGTGTACTTCAGATCGGTGGCCGGCTCGGTCATGACGTCTTCTCTCGCTTGTAGAAGGGCAGGGCGACGATGGATGCCGGAACGCGCGTTCCGCGCACGTCCAGATGCAGGGCGGTGCCGACCGCCGAGTACTGCGGATCGACGTACGCCATCGAGATCGGGACGCCGAGCGTCGGCGACAGCGCTCCCGAGGTGATCTCGCCCACGATCTGGGCGCCGTCGGGCACGACGATCGGATAGCCGGCGCGACCGGCGCGCTTGCCCTCGGCGATCAGGCCGACCAGTACTCGAGCGTCGGGCGCGGGCCCCTCTTCGATGGCGGCGCGGCCGACGAAGTCGCCGTCCTTCGAGAGCGCGACGACTCGGCCCAGCCCGGCCTGCACCGGGAAGATCGAGGTGCTCAGCTCGTGCCCGTAGAGTGGCATGCCCGCCTCGAGGCGCAGGGTGTCGCGCGCCGCAAGGCCCGCGGGCACGAGTCCCGACCCGCCACCCGTTTCGATCAGCGCCTCCCAGAGGTCGGCAGCGCGCTCGGGCGCGACGTAGAACTCGAAACCGTCTTCGCCGGTGTATCCGGTGCGTGCGACGAGAACGGGGTGCCCGCGGAAGTCGGCCGCGATCGAGTGGTAGTACTTCAGGCCGTCCAGCCCGGGCAGATCGAAGCCCTCGACGTTGCGCAGGATCTCTTCGGCGATCGGCCCCTGCAGCGCGATCAGTGCGATGTCGTCCGACTCGTCTTCGACGACGCAGTCGAAGATCGAGCAGCGGTCGCGCAGCTCCTCGGCCACCACCGCCCGGTTCGACGCGTTGGCGACCACCAGGTAACGGTCGGCGCCGGTGCGATAGACGACCAGGTCATCCAGGATGCCGCCATCGCGCGCGAGCAGCAGCGAGTACTTGGCCTGGCCCTCGGCGATGGCCGAGAGCTTGCCGGCCAGCGCGTAGTCGAGCGCCTGCGCGGCTTCTGGACCGACCACCAGGATCTCGCCCATGTGACTCAGATCGAACAGGCCGGCCGCGGTGCGGACCGCGCGGTGCTCGGCCAGGTCGGAGCTGTAGCGCACCGGCATCTGCCAGCCGGCGAAGTCGGTGAACAGCGCGCCGGCCTCGACATGCAGCTCGTGCAGCGGGCTCAGGAGTTCGTCGAACGCGGCGTCAGCCGCCTCGGGGGTGCCGGGCGCGGGCTGCGTCGACGGGAGCGGGGCCTGCCGACCGGGATCGAGTTCCCCGGAATCGAGCGGTGTGACGGACATGGCGGCGAGTTCTCTCCCTGAGCGCGTGCGATGGCTGCGGTGAACTCCCCCTCTGTCGTGGTGCCTGAGAGCTTCGCCCACGCGAGCGGGCTTTCACCGTGGGCGGCTCCGCGCGAGCAAGGAGGATTTCGATACGGCGCTCACGCGCCTACTCAATCCGCTTCGCGCTTCGCGTGAAGCGCTTTTCAGAGTGGCCTGGTCGATGCGGTACACGTACCTGAGAGATTGGCGGGGAGGCTTGCTCCTTCGGTGCCGGGCTGGCCTGATGGGCGCGGCCGGCTCTCCCGCATCGCGTGCGGCCCGGTATTCGGTTGTGCTGCGATCCTAGCCGCTGGATCAGCCGAACGGCTCAGTCGGTGAGCCCGAGCCCGTAGAGCACAACCGAGGTGACCGTGGCGGCGAGCAGGGCGAGTCCGATCACCGCACCCAGCAGGCCGCGGACCGTGTTGGCGCGCGACCCGCCGCTGCGGTACCCGAACGCGCAGAGCATGGTGCCGACGATCCACGGGATGCCGAAGAAGACGGCTCCCGCGGCGTCGTACATGTATCGGCCGCGGGCACCGGTCGGCAGGCGCTCGACGATGCCGATCCCGCTCAGCCAGATCCAGCCGCCCAGTGCGATGCCGACCAGGATGACGCCGACGATCGTGAGCACCGACGATCCGCGAAGCGGGTGGCGGTCACGGGCCGCGATGATCGCACCCGTGGTGGCGATGACGAACCCGATTCCGATGTCGAACACGATGAGCGCACAGAAGATCTGCTCGACCGGAGCGTTGACCGGAAAGTTGATGCCGCCCCAGATCTCGAGGATCAGGCCGATCGCGAACAGCGTGGCGGTGGTGCCCAGCAGGCCACGGCTGCGGAAGGCACCGGGAACTGGGCGGGACACCGGGTCAGTCTGGCATCCCGAGGACTACTCTCGTTGCTATGAAGCGCATCTGGAACAAGCTGTTCGGGCGTGCCAGCAGTGACCCGTCGATGACCGAGCAGGAGAAGAGCGTCGCGCGCAACGACCTGGCCCGCCAGCAGGCGGAGCGTCAGCGGCTGCAAGACGAGATGAGTCTGCGCGCCGCACGCAACACCATCGGAGGGTTCTAACCGGTCTCTGCCAGAGGCTGAGCCGCGGTCCGCCTCTTCCAGCGGAATCCACTGTGACCGCGGATCGTGACGATCCCCACCGTGATCACCCACGCCACCCACGGGAAGGTCGCGGTCAGCGTCACGCCGACCCCGCCCGACGAGAACCAGAAGCGATCGCTCGTGCCGCCGAAGATGGTGGCGAGCCCGAAGATCTGCAGCCCGGCGACGACCCAGGCGACCACGCCCGTCCACCTGGGCAGTGCTCCCGAGGCGAGCACCGTGTAGGCGGATGAGCCCGAGATCACCGCGAGCAGCACGCAGCCGGTCGCTCCGAACATGACCGCGTGGCCCTCGGTCAGCGCCCGGATCGCCGAGGGATCGGGGGTCAGGTGCACGACATCCAGAGCGGACCCGGCCTCCATCGCGTCACCCGCCATGGTGATCGCCACGAAGACCAGCCCGGCTCCGAAGGTGATGTCGGCGATCCACTGCAGGTCGTGGCGGGCGTGCGTGATGATCTGCCGGAAACCGCCCAGGAACACGATGATGTTGGCCATCAGGATGGTGTCGATCAGGACGATCGTGAGCAGCATGTTGTGGTGCGTCACGAAGAAGGCGGCGAGGGCCTTCGACTGGTCGAGCTCCGGGCGCGGACCGACCACCTGATGGAGGATGAACTCCGTGATCAGCAGGGCCGCGACACCGGCGGCGGCCACCCCCGTCCAGCGTTTGACATCGGGCGAGCGGATGGCCGATGGGACCGGGGCGGACATGCTCCGAGCCTACGTCGAGGCCGAGCCTCAGGCGTTATCGCGGATCCAGTGCCAGTCCTCCTGGCTGAGGTCGTAGCGGTCGGGCTCGACCTGGCCGACGCCCGGCGTGAACTCGCCCTCCGGCTCACCGCCGGCGGCCACCACGGCGTCGAGCACCTCTTCGGTCAGGGCCTCGTTGTGGTGGTGCTTCAGCCAGTGCTGGGTGTCGGCGTCGAGCTGGGGCCACCAGGATGCTGCACTCATGCCTTCAGCGTAGCGATCCCTGCCGACGCCGCGACGGGGCGATGACGCGACGAGACAGTCGCGCGACGAGACGGTCGCGCGACGAGACGGTCACCCGACGAGGAAGGCGTCGATGGCCGCGAACGTCGCGTCCGGTTGCTCGAGCTGGGGCAGGTGTCCGGCACCCGCGACGGACTGGAAGCGCCCGTTGCCGAGCTGCGACGCATACGCGCGCCCGTATTCCGGGGTGAAGACGCGGTCGCTCTCGCCCCAGAGCACCAGAGCCGGGATGCGGATGTCGCCGATCCGCGCCTGCAGCGCCGGGTCGGACATCCCGTGCGCAGCGGTCAGGACCGCCATGGTCGCCATGTTCGCGCGCTGAGCGGCGAGCCGCTCCGGCGGCCAGGATGCCGGGTCGACGAAGAACTTGTCCGCGTCGTGCCAGGAGTGCTCGGCCTGCTCGCGCGGGCTCAGGCTCGCGAAGTCGACGACCGGCTCACCGGGCACCTCGATGCCCGCGCCGTCGATGATGACGATCCGCGCGATCCGCCCTTCGGAGTCATCCGCGGCCAGCTGCGCGGCGATCCACCCGCCGATCGACGACCCGATCACCAATACCTCGGTCAGCCCCCGGTCGGCGAGCAGCCGCCGGTAGATCCCGGCGAGCGCGGGGATGTCGGTCAGCCACTCGGGCCGGGGCGTGCCGTTCCAGCCCGGATGGGTCGGCAGCAGCACGCGCGAATCGCCCGCGAAGTCCGCGGCGATCGGCGCCACGGTCGCCGGGCCTCCGCCGCCGTGCAGGACCAGGACGGTGCGTGCCGCGCCGGCCGGTCCGGTCTCGTCGAGCGTGAGGGTGAGGTCGGGAGCGATGTCGGCGTGCTGTGCGGTCATAGCGACACGGTATATCAACATGTTTATATACGCAAGTTGCGATAGCCTGGAGCCATGCCGACGCCCGACCTCGGAACGCTTCAGCAACTCGGCCGCGCCGTGAAGGCCGCCCAGTACCGCCACCACCGCTGGGCCGACCGCGAACTGGGCGCGATCGGCACGACACTCCCCCAGTGGGATGCCCTGCGCGCGATCGCGCGGCATCCGGGATCCTCGGCCCATCAGTTGGCCGGCGAGACCTTCATGAGCGACCAGGCCTTCGGAACGCTGGCCTCGCGCCTGGTCGACCAGGGACTCGTGGTCCGCACCCCCGGGCACGGTCGGCGGGTCGAGCATCAGCTCACCGAGGCGGGCCGCGCGAAGTACGAGGCCGGCATCCGGGTGGTCGAGGCGGTCCTCACTCGGTCGCTCGGCGACCTCGACACCAGTGAGCGGGCGACGCTGCTCGGCCTCCTGTCGCGGATCGGCAACGAGGGGTCTGGTCAGGCTCCCGCGGGCGGGTCCGCCAGCAGTTCGACTCGCTCGGCCAGGTAGGCGGCGAAGGGGATCAGCGACTCCGGCGACCGCGTGCCGTTCCAGCTGACGAACAGCGCGCCGTCACGCAGCACGAGCGGCCCCACTGTGCCGAGGGTGTCATCCAGCGGGAGCGGCCGCGCGTCGTAGTCGACGGTCTCGCCGGCCGCGAATCCCGCCCGGCGGGCTGCCTCGCGGACCTCGCGGCGCTCCTCGCCCGACACCGAGGTGAAGTTGGGATGCCGCGGGTCGCGTGCCCGGGTCACGGAACCTCTCGCGAACAGGCGGGCTGCATCCCCGGGGGCGGAATCGAGCAGCAGCACGCCGAGCCGCCACACCTGCGCCACCGGCACGAATCGCGGAGCCCGGCGCAGCGGCCCGATCGCTCGAGGAATACGGAGTTCGGCCAGCGACTCGGTGCGGGCTCCGACCGCCGACAACCGCTCGGCGGCCGAGGCGATCGCCGTCCGCGCCGATGCCGCGGCATCCATCACGGGTCGACCTGGGCCATGTGGAAACCCTCGCACATCGTCAATCTGTGAGTCTCATGAACCCACTAGGCTCGCAGCAACAGTCCGCGAGGCAAGGGGAAAGAGCATGGCCGACGCACCCAAGAAGAAGGTCGTCCGGGTCGAAGAGACCGCGGCCGAGAAGGCGGCCGACGCCGCCGCGCCGGCTGGCGGCACCTGGACCCCGACCCCCGAGGCGAAGAAGAAGGCCACGACCTTCCGCATCCTCGCGATCGTGCTGTGGCTGCTCGCGATCGGCACCGAGGCGTTCGCGATCTTCTGGGTGCTCAAGCAGAACCCGATCAACATGGTGCTGCTGATCGGCCTCCTAGTCGCCATCGCCGCCCTGGCCATCGGCGGCTCGCTGCTCTGGAAGCAGTCCAACCGACTCGACCCGGCCTCGAAGTCCGAGCCCGTCCGATTCTTCGTGCAGAACCAGCTCGGCGTGATCATCTCGGCGATCGCGTTCATCCCGCTGATCATCCTGATCTTCACCAACAAGAACATGTCCGGTCAGCAGAAGGCCATCGCGGGCATCATCGCGATCGTGCTGCTGGGTGCCTCCGGAACGCTCGGGGCGACCGTCAACCCGCCGTCGACCGAGCAGTACGCCTCAGAGACCCAGCAGGTGACGGATGCCAATGGCGGCCAGAACCTCGTGTACTGGACCAAGGAGGGCAAGGTCTTCCACCTGTGCGCCGCCGTCTCGGCCGTGAACCTGCAGTCGAAGGACAACCAGATCTACTCGGGAACCGTCGCCGAGGCGCACGCCGCCGGCAAGTCGCGCCTGACGCTCCAGGTCGAGCAGGAGCGCAAGCAGTGCGGTTTCGACACGACCGACAGCCCGTCGCCGACGCCGTAGGCGCGGCCGGGCGGTAGCTGCCGACAGGTCAGCCGTCGACGAAGGTCGCGAGCGGCTGGTCGGGGTCGACGATGTAGGTGGACAGCATCATCCCGGTGCCCGGTCCCAGGTCGAGCGCGTTATGCGGGGTGCCTGGCGGCATGAGGAACGGGTCGCCGGCGTTCAGCAGCAGACTCGGCATCCCGTGGATCTTCATCTCGACGGTGCCCGCCAGGATGTAGCCGACCTCCTCGCCCGGGTGGGTGTGCCATCCCGATTCGACCCCGACCGGGATCTCGGTGAGCACCTGCACGATCTCGCGGCCCGGAATGGACGACGGCTGGTGCTGCAGCTCGGTGCGCTTGAGCTTGCCGGCGAGCGCGTCGTCGCTCACTTGGTGACGGCCTTCCATGCCGCCAGGATGACGTCGGCCACCGCCTGGGGCTGCGCCACGAAGGCCAGGTGCGAGCCGTTGAGCTCGGTGAGTTGGGATCCGGCGCGCTTCGCGTGCTCGCGGGTCAGGTCGGCCCCGGCTGCCTTGTCGCCGGTGCCGACGACGGCCCACGAGGGCAGCTTCTTCCAGGCCGGAACCCCGGTCGCATCTTCGAAGGCGGCAGCGGCGATCGGTCGTTGCGACGCCGCGAGGACCGCGGACTGCTCAGCAGGAAGATCCGCCGCGAACACCTCGTGGAACTGGGCCGGGTCGACATACAGCTCGACCGCGGTCTCGCCGCCCGATCCGGTCGGATACTGGCGCTGCAGCAGAGCGGTGCTCAGGATGGAGTCCGCCGAGGTCGCGGCGACGGCACCGAGCTTCTCACCCTCGTCGGGCGCGAAGGCCGACACGTAGACCAGGCCGACCACGTTGCTCGCAGCGGTGCCCGCGTTGGTGATCACCGCGCCGCCGTACGAGTGCCCGACCGCGAGCACCGGCCCGTCGATCTGCGAGATGACACTCGCGATGTATGCCGAGTCAGAGGTGACGCTGCGCAGCGGGTTGGCGGGGGCCAGCACGGTCGCGCCGGCGGCCTGCAGGATGGCGGCGACGCCGGCCCAGCTGCCAGCATCGGCGAAGGCGCCGTGGACGAGGACGACGGTGGGTGCTTCAGCCATGATCGAACTTCCTTCGGGGGTGAGGGGAAGGACCTGTCGGAGACCTGAGGCAGGCTCTGACTCAAAATCATGCTCCGTAGGTGATGCATCAGCCAGTGAATTCTTCTCGGTGGATGTGACATCTCTCATCAGGAAGGGCCGCAGACCGCCCTCTTGGTTCAGCCTCACTCCCTACCGTCATGAGGGTGAATGAGCCGACTCCCTCTCTCGACCGTTCGATACCGGCGCTGGCCCGCTGGGGTTTGGACTTTCCGAGCGGCGGCGCCCAGCCGCGAGCGTGGCGCTTCGTCGTCGCGACCATCGTTGCCGTCGGCCTCTCGATCACCGCGTGCGCAGGGTTGGTCGCGGTCGGCATCCGCGTCTTTCCGTCGACGGCCGGCTACGAGCACTTCCAGTTCGGCGACTACACCAAGCTGACGGTCATCGGCGTGGTGATCGCTTCGCTCGGATGGCCCGCCGCCTGTTACTTGACGACGCGAGCGCGCCGCCTCTACCTAGTGCTCGCCGTGCTGGTCTCAATCGCCGCCCTGGCCCCCGACGCCTGGATCCTGTACCAGGGGCAGTCGGCGCAGGCCGTATTCGTGCTGGTCTGGATGCACCTGGCGCTCGCGGTGATCACGTACCTGTCGATGGTGCTGATCGCGCCGCAGCGCCGGCGGGCCGCCTCGCGCTAATGCGAGAGTTCGCCCGCTTGTAGGGTCGAGCGGTGCCGTCAACCACGCTTTATGTCGTCGTCGCACCGCTCGGCGGTCTGCCTGCGCGGTTCGGTCGTGACGAGTGGCCGTTGCACCTCACGCTCGTTTCGAATTTCACCCTGATGCACGCGATCGGAGACCTGAAACGGGCGGTGAAGGTCGTTGCCGACAGTGGTCGTCCCGTGTCGGTCCGAGGCGGCGCGGAAGCCATGTTCGGCCCCCACGCAAACATTCCCGTCCGGCTTGTCGAGAGCGACGACGCGGTGTCCATTCATCAGAAGCTGCTTACGGCACTCGATGGCTTGATCGACCTGGTTGAGCCCGACTACGCGGGCAATGGGTTTCGGCCACACGTCACAGCTCGGGGCGCTGATCAGCTCGGCTCGGGAGAGTCGCGAACGCTCGACTCGCTCTCGCTGGTTGCCATGACCATGGATGCCGCAAAGGTCGTGGCAACGTATCAGCTGATGTTCGCTAACTGATCCAATGCTCTAAGCGCCGCGCGATCACGGAGTAGTCGAGCGCCCCTGTCGAGACGGAGATGACGAGGTCGTACGCGTCGTCATCCGGAGCGTCGAGCGTGAGCCCGTTGAGGTCGAGGAAGACCACCATGGCGAGCCAGCCGATGCGCTTGTTGCCGTCGATCAGCGCGTGGTTGCGGGTCAGCGACTCGAGCAGCACGGCGGCCTTCTCGGGGAGCGTGGGGTACGCCTCCTGCCCATAGAGCGTGGTTTGCGGGCGCTGCGCGGCCGCCTCGAGCAACCCAAGGTCGCGCACAACGAGGTCGCCCACGTCGTTAACGAGCTGCAGCAGATCCTCGAGCTGGAGGTACTCGACCGTCACTGAGCGAGGCGGTCGAGCAGGGCGGCGTAGCGCTCACGACCGGATGCCGATGCCTCCCGCACCCGCGCCTCGTGGCCCCGGCGCGCAGCGGCATCCGTGATCGCGCGGAGCGCTGCCTCCTGCTTGCTGATGCCATCGGCTTCGGCGAGCGCGGCGAGCGCGCGTTCCTGCTGCTCGTTGAGGCGGAGGGTCATGGCCACGAGAGCGATGGTATCACTTTGGTATCAACGGGTAGAGTCGGGGGATGTCGACGAGTCCGCTGTATGTCGTCGTCGCGCCGCTCATCGAATTAGTTGCAGAAGTCCACCAGATCGCGTCACGCGACCTGGAGCGGGGTGATCTCGGCGACCTTGTCGCGAAGCGCGCGACGCTCGAGCCGCAACTCGTAGCTCGACTGCAGGTTCATCCAGAACTCCTCGGACGTCCCGAAGTATCGCGCCAGACGGATCGCCGTGTCAGCGGTGATCCCGCGCTTGCGGTGAACGATCTCGTTGATCCGCCGCGGCGGCACGCCGATCGACACAGCCAAACTGTTCTGAGTAATACCGAAAGCATCGATGAAGTCCTCCATCAGGATCTCTCCCGGGTGGATGGGCTCGATCAGATCGCTCTCAGTGATAGTCGACGAGTTCGACATCTTCTGCACCTCCATCTCTCCAGACAAAACAGATGCGCCACTGCGCGTTCACCCGGATGCTGTGCTGCCCGCGACGGTCGCCTGACAGTTGCTCGAGCCGATTCCCCGGCGGAATCCGGAGATCCTCGACATCCTTTGCCGCATGGATCAACTCGAGCTTTCGCAGGACCACCCGCTGGATCGTGCGGTCAACGCTCTTGACGTAGTGCTCGTTCCAGATGCGCTCGGTCTGCTTGCTTCCGAACGATCTGATCACGGTACAAGCGTATAACGCGCTGCGTCAATAACGCTACACGTTAAAACGGAACTCCACGACGTCCCCGTCGTGCATCACGTAGTCCTTGCCCTCGATGCGGGCCTTGCCCTTGGCGCGGGCCTCGGCGATCGAGCCGGTGGCGACGAGGTCGTCGAACGAGACGATCTCGGCCTTGATGAAGCCGCGCTCGAAGTCGGTGTGGATGACGCCGGCCGCTTGCGGCGCCTTGTCGCCCTTGTGGATCGTCCAGGCCCGCGACTCCTTGGGCCCGGCCGTCAGGTAGGTCTGCAGGCCGAGGGTGTCGAAGCCGATGCGGGCGAGTTGGTCGAGGCCGCTCTCGGTCTGGCCGGTCGACTCCAGGAGTTCGGCGGCGTCGGCGGGGTCGAGATCCTTGAGCTCCGACTCGATCTTGGCGTCGAGGAACACGGCGTGAGCGGGCGCGACCAGGGCTTCGAGCTCGCTGCGGCGCGCAGCATCCCGAAGCACCTCCTCGTCGACGTTGAACACGTAGATGATCGGCTTGGCGGTCAGCAGGCCGAGCTCTTTGAGCGCTAGTAGGTCGACGCCCTTCGCGGCCGACAGCGGCGTGCCGGCGTTGAGCGCGGTCTGGGCGGCGAGGGCGGCATCCAGCACCGCGGGCTCGGTCTTCTTGCCACGCACCTCTTTCTCGAGGCGCGGGATGGCCTTCTCGAGGGTCTGCAGGTCGGCGAGGGCGAGCTCGGTGGTGATGGTCTCGAGGTCGGATGCCGGGTTCACCTCGCCGGCGACGTGCACGACATCCGAGTCGGAGAACCCGCGCACGACCTCGGCGATCGCGTCGGCCTCGCGGATGTTCGCCAGGAACTGGTTGCCCAGCCCCTCCCCCTCGCTGGCGCCCTTCACGATGCCGGCGATGTCGACGAAGCTCACCGTCGCGGGCAGGATGCGCTCGCTGCCGAAGATCCCGGCGAGCACCTTCAGGCGAGGGTCGGGCAGCTCGACGACGCCGACGTTGGGCTCGATCGTGGCGAACGGGTAGTTCGCCGCGAGCACGTCGTTCTTGGTGAGCGCGTTGAAGAGGGTGGACTTGCCCACATTGGGGAGCCCGACGATGCCGATGGTGAGAGCCACGAGGGTCAACAGTACCGGCGTTGCGCGGCGAGCCTCGGCCCTCTGTCGCACCCGCGTGCGAGAGTCAAGACGTGCCGCTCGACTTCACCGCCATCGACTTCGAGACGGCCAACGGCTCCGCGGCCAGTGCCTGCTCGGTCGGACTGGTGAAGGTGCGCGACGGTCAGGTCGTCGATCGCATCGGCTGGTTCATCCAGCCACCGTTCGGGCACGACCATTTCGTCGACTGGAACATCCGCATCCACGGGATCACGCCCGAGATGGTCGAGGGCGCCCCGAACTGGACCGAGCAGCTGGTCGACCTGGTCGCGTTCGCCGGGGATGACATCCTGGTCGCCCACAACGCCGGCTTCGACATGGGCGTCATCAAGTCGGCGTGCGCCGCTACCGGCGTAGCGACCCCCTCGTACTCCTACATGTGCAGCCTGCAGGTGGCCCGCAAGACCTACACCCTCGACTCGTACCGGCTGCCGGTTGCGGCCATGGCCGCCGGGTTCGAAGACTTCGCGCACCACGACGCGGTGGCCGACTCGGAGGCCTGCGCGGCGATCATGATCCACGCGGCCGACCGTTGGGGCGCGATCGACCTGCCCGAGCTGGCGGGGCTGGTCGGGGTGCGGCTGAGTTCAACGGTGCCGGTCATCGAGGCCGCCGCCAGTTGAGCGCAGAGGGCGTCGGCATAGGCTGGATGGATGCCGAACCCCGAGCCGTGGGACGTCATCGTCGTCGGTGCCGGCCCCGCCGGGTCGACAGCGGCGCGTGTCGCGGGTGAAGCGGGGGCCCACGTTCTGCTGCTCGATCGGGCACGCTTCCCGCGCTACAAGACCTGCGGCGGCGGCATCACCGGGTTCGCGTTGAAAGCGATGCCGGATGCCGCTCGCGGCGCCTTCGAGGCCGAGATCACCGACTTCGGGCTGAGCCGCCGCGGGCGGGATCGGGTGATGCTGCACGCCGACGAGCCCTTCCTCGGGATGGTGCAGCGGGAGGATTTCGACCAACTGCTGGTCGATGCAGCGGTGGCGGCGGGGGCAGTCTTTCGTGATGGGGCGGCGGTGCGCGGGCTGGCGGAGGACGGCGACGGCGTGACCGTCCGGCTCGCGGACGAAGAGCTGCAAGCGCGAGTCGTGGTCGGCGCGGACGGCTCGAACGGGCGGACGAGCGGCTACGTCGGGGTGGAGTTCGCCGGCTCCGATCTGGGGCTCGAGGTCGAGTTGGCGGCATCCGGCAATGAATGGAGTACGACCGCCCTGTTCGACTGGGGTGCGGATCGCGGGGCGTACGCCTGGCTCTTCCCGAAACGCGACACCCTCACGATCGGCGTCATCCAGCGCACCGGCCTGCCGGACGCCACGCGCGCCTATCTCGAACTCTGGCTCCGGCAGCTCGGTCTCGCCGGTGCGACCCGCCTGCGCGAGTCCGGCCACCTGACCCGGTGGCGGTCCCGCCGGTCTCCGCTGCGGCGCGGCTCGGTGCTGGTGGCGGGCGAGGCGGCCGGGTTGCTCGAGCCGTGGACCCGCGAGGGCATCTCGTTCGCGTTGCGGTCGGGGGCGATGGCGGGAGCGGCCGCGGCCTTGGCGGCGCGGGCCGGCGATCACGGCACCCGCACGGCGGCGCTCGACGGCTACATCGCGGCGGTCGAGCGCGAGCTGGTCCCGCAGCTCCTCGCGGGGCAGGTCATGTTGCGAACGCTGGAGCGCACCCCCGCTCTGCTGCACCGCGTGCTCGCCCACACCCGGCTGGGCCGCCGCACCTTCCTGGCGCTCTGCCGAGGATCGGAGCGGGTCGCCAGCCTGGCCGATCTTCCGCTCGTGCGGCTGCTGGGTAGCGTGGGCAGATGACCGGCTTCACCCCGCCCGACGCCTTTCGAACCAGACCGGAGCTGCGGGGCACCTTCGGCATGGCCGCCTCGACGCACTGGATCGCGACGGCCACCGCGCAGGCGGTGCTGGAGCGCGACGGCAACGCCTTCGACGCGGCGGTTGCGGCCGCCTTCGTGCTGCACGTCGTCGAGCCGCACCTGAACGGTCCGGGCGGGGATCTGGTCGGCATCTACGCGACGGCCGACGATCCGACGCCCCGGGTGATGGCGGGGCAGGGAGCCGCTCCGCAGGGCGCGACGATCGAGCACTACCGCGGGCTGGGATTCGCCGAGATGCCGGGGAGCGGGGTGCTCGCGGCCGCGATCCCGGGTGCGGTACCGGCCTGGTTGCGCCTGCTCGAGACCCGCGGCACGTGGGAACTCGCGGACGTGCTGGCCTTCGCCATCGGGTACGCGCGGAACGGGCATCCCCTGCTCGCAGCCGCTGCTCGTACGATCGCCGGCGCACGCGAGCTGTTCGAGCAGCACTGGCTGACCTCGGCCGCGCAGTGGATCCCGGGCGGACGGATGCCCGCAGCCGATGATCTCGTGACGAACGAACCGTACGCGCGCACCCTCGAGCGGCTGGTCGCCACGGGCGCCGACAGTGCGACCCGCGTGGACCGCATCCGCGCCGCGACCGCCGCCTGGAGCTCGGGATTCGTCGCCGACGAGTTCGCGCGCTTCGCGACCGAGCCGCACTACCAGCCGAGCCTCGATCGCGAGGTGCCGGGCGTGCTGACCGCCGCCGACCTGGCCGGCCACCTCCCATCGGACGAGGATGCCGTGACCCTCGAGTTCCGCGGGACCACCATCGCGAAGTCGGCGGCCTGGGGGCAGGGACCGGTGCTCCTCCAGGCGCTCGCGATGCTCGACACCTTCGACGACGCGCGGTTGGACCCGTCGACCGGGCTCGGCATCCACACCATCACCGAGGCACTCAAGCTCGCGCTCGCCGACCGCGACGCCTGGTACGGCGATGGCACAGTGCCACCCGAACTGCTCGCCGCGCTGCTCAGCCCCGAGTACGCGCGCGAGCGCGCGGACCTCATCGGTGAGACGGCCTCGTTCGAGTTCCGCCCTGGAAGCCCCGGCGGGCGCGAGCCGTGGCTTCCGCCGCTGCGGTCAGACGCTCCGCGGCAGAGCCCGGCGGGATCCGGCGAGCCGACCCGGGCGAACGGCGAGGTGCCGCGCGGCGACACCTGCCACCTCGATGTCGTGGACCGGCACGGCAATCTGGTCTCGGTCACGCCGTCGGGCGGCTGGCTGCACTCGTCGCCGACCATTCCCGGGCTCGGGTTCTGCCTCGGCAGCCGGCTGCAGATGACCTGGCTGGATGCCGCATCCCCCTCCGCGCTCACCCCCGGCCGCCGGCCGCGCACCACCCTGTCGCCCACCCTCCTGCTGCGCGACGGCATACCGGTCGAGACCCTCGGCACCCCGGGCGGCGACCAGCAGGACCAGTGGCAGCTGCTCTACCTGCTGCGCCGACTGGTGGGCGGCTACGACCCGCAGCAGGCCATCGATGCGCCGATGTTCCACACCACCTCGCATGTGGCCTCGTTCGAGCCGCGCACCTGGTCGCCGGGCGAGCTCGTCATCGAGGGCCGAGTGGGAGTCGATGTTCTCGCGGAGCTGACGGTGCGCGGTCACCGGCTGACGGTCGACGGCGACTGGAGCCTCGGCCGCCTGTCGATGGTGGGTCGCGATCCGGCGACCGGGGTGGTGTTCGCGGCGGCCAACCCGCGGGGCGCGCAGGGCTACGCGGCCGGGAGGTAGGCCGAGAACGCGCCCGTCCCGCGGAGCGCCGCCGCACCGATGTCCGTGCCCGCTGCGACACTGACGGCATGGATCCGATCGTCGCTCTTCTGCTCGGCTTGGCCGTGGGCGTCATCCTGGGCGCCGTGATCGGCGTGCTGGTGGCGCGCAGTCGTCGCGCGTCGACCGCCGTGGATGCCGATCCCGCCGTCATCGAAGCCCGTCACGCCGCGATCCTGGCCGAGCTGCGGTCGCAGGAGTCGCAGGCTCGGGCCGAGGTCACCGCCCAGCTCGCCGCCGCCGAGGCATCCCTGGCCGGGCTGCGCGAGCAGTTGGCCGCCGCGCAGAACCAGTACCGCGACCTGATGGAGCGCGAGCGGCTCGACGCCGTCAAGCGCTCCCAGGCCGAGGCCGACGAGAGCAAGGTGCTGCAGGCGCTCGCCCCGGTCAAAGAGACGCTGAGCAGCATGCAGCAGAAGGTCGCCGAGCTCGAGACCCAGCGCAGCCAGCAGCACGGCGAGCTGAGCCAGCAGCTCAAGAGCGCCACCGAGTCGGAGGAGCGGCTGCGCGCGACCGCCGAGTCACTCGCCTCGGCGCTGCGCAACAACGCGACCCGCGGCGTCTGGGGCGAGACTCAGCTGCGCACCCTGGTCGAGTCGGCGGGGCTGATCAACCGGGTCGACTTCACCGTGCAGTCCACGATCGAGTCCGAGAGCGGAACGCGCCGCCCCGACATGGTGATCAACCTGCCCGGCGGCAAGTCGATCCCGGTCGACGCCAAGGTGCCGTACAACGCGTACATCGACGCGAGTGCGATCCCGGCGACGGCCGGCGTCGAGCAGGAGGTGCGCCGCATCCAGTTGCTCGCGCAGCACGCCAAGCAGGTCAAGAGCCATGTGGATGCGCTGGCCGGCAAGACCTACTGGACCGGCCTGGAATCCAGCCCCGATTTCACGATCGCGTTCATCCCGAACGAGCCGCTGCTGGCCGCCGCGATGGAACAAGACCCGAGCCTGATGGAATACGCGTTCAACAAGCGCATCATCCTGGCGAACCCGGTGACGCTCTGGGCCCTGCTCAAGACGATCGCCTTCACCTGGCAGCAAGACGTGCTGACCGAAGACGCCAAGAAACTCTTCGACCTCGGCAAAGAGCTGTACTCGCGGCTGTCGACGCTGTCGGATCACGCCGACAAGCTGCGCCGCTCGATCGAGTCGACGGTGAGCAGCTACAACCAGTTCGCCAGTTCGCTCGAGCAGCGCGTGCTGGTCACGGCGCGCAAGCTCGACGCGCTCGATGAATCGAAGGTGATCGGAACGCCGGGGCACGTCGACGAGCAACCCAAGCAACTCAGCCAGCCCGAGCTGGTGCGTGCCGACAGCGTCCGTGCAGAACTCGACGCGCTCGACGAAACCGGCGTCGGCCGCGACGAGCTCGACCTGGGCCTCGTGACTCCGCCGGTGGCGAAGATCACGAAGCCCAAGTCGGCCTAGTCACTCACTGCTCGGGCGCGTCGCCCTCCTCTGCCAGCGCGTCTCGCACGATCTCGCCGGTGGTCGGCGGGGCGCCGACCAGCGCCGGCACTGGCGCGCCGGCCGCCGCGGCATCCGCCTCGTCGTCGATCGGGGCCGCGAACTGCGCCTCGTAGAGGCGGGCGTACGCGCCCTTCTTGGCCAGCAGCTCGTCGTGCGTGCCCTGCTCGACGATCGCGCCGTTCTCCATCACCAGGATGAGGTCGGCATCCCGGATCGTCGACAGCCGGTGGGCGATGACGAAGCTGGTGCGATCCTTGCGGAGCGCGCTCATCGCGCGCTGCACCAGCAGCTCAGTGCGGGTGTCGACCGAGCTGGTGGCCTCATCCAGGATCAGCACGCTGGGTCGGGCCAGGAAGGCCCGGGCGATCGTGATCAGCTGCTTCTCGCCTGACGAGATATTGCCGGCCTCGTCGTCGAGCACGGTGTCGTACCCATCGGGGAGGGAGTGCACGAAACGGTCGACGTACGCCGCGGTCGCCGCCACCTGGATCTCGTCGTCGGTGGCGTCGGTGCGTCCGTAGGCGATGTTGTCGCGGATGGTGCCGCCGAACAGCCAGGTGTCTTGCAGCACCATGCCGGTGCGCGAACGCAGGTCGGCGCGCGTCATCTGCGAGATGTCGACGCCGTCGACCGTGATCGTGCCGCCATCCAACTCGTAGAACCGCATGATCAGGTTCACCAGCGTGGTCTTTCCGGCGCCGGTGGGTCCGACGACGGCGACCGTCTGTCCGGGTTCGGCCACGAGCGACAGGTCGGTGATCAACGGCTTCGCGGGGTCGTACGAGAACGACACGTGATCGAACTCGAGCCGGCCGGTGTGGGTGGTCGGCGACTGGGCGGGGTCGGCATCCGGGGTCTGCTCCTCGGCGTCGAGCAACTCGAACACGCGCTCCGAGCTCGCCACCCCCGACTGCACCAGGTTGGCCATCGAGCCGAGCTGGGCCAGCGGCTGCGTGAACTGCCGCGAGTACTGGATGAAGGCCTGCACGTCGCCGATGCTGATCGAACCGCTCGCGACCATCAGGCCGCCGACGACCGCGATGGCGACATAGACCAGGTTGCCGACGAACATCATCGACGGCATGATCAGCCCGCTGATGAACTGCGCGCCGAAGCTGGCCTTGAACATCTCCTCGTTCTTGTCGGCGAAGGTCTGCTCGACCTCCTGGTGGCGGCCGAAGACCTTCACCAGTGAGTGGCCGGTGTAGCCCTCTTCGATCTGGGCGTTCAGGGCGCCGGTGTGCTTCCACTGCGCAACGAACTTCTTCTGCGAGCGCTTGCCGATCGCGACCGTGATCCCCAGGGTGATCGGCACGGTGACCAGGGCGATCACCGCCAGCAGTGGCGAGATGACGAACATGATCACCAGCACGCCGATCACGGTGAGCAGCGAGACGATCAACTGGCTCATCGACTGCTGCAGGCTCTGCGAGATGTTGTCGATGTCGTTGGTCACCCGGCTGAGCAGCTCGCCGCGCGGCGTCTTGTCGAAGTAGGTCAGCGGCAGCCGGTGGATCTTGGCCTCGACGTCTCGTCGCAGCCGGTAGACCGTGCGCTGCGTGACGCCGTTGAGCAGATAGGCCTGCAGCCAGCTGAAGATCGACGCGAACACGTAGAGCAGCAGGACGATGCCGAGAACGAGCTGCAGCGCCGAGAAGTCGATGCCGTGGCCGGGATGCAGGTCGAGGCCGTTCAGCAGGTCGGCCTGCTGGTTGTCGCCCTTGTCCCTGAGGTTCTGGATCACCTGGGCCTTGGTCACACCGGCCGGGAGCTGCTTCGAGATCGACCCGTTGACGATGATGTTCGTCGCCTGACCGAGGATCTTGGGCCCGAGCACACTGAGCACCACGCTGATCACGCCGAGCAGGACGACCAGCACGATCATCCCGCGCTCCGGCGCGAGGCGGCCGATCAGCCGCTTGGCCGAGGGCCCGAAGTTCAGCGCCTTCTCGGCCGGACCCTGCATCCCGCCGAATGGACCGCCCCCACCGGGGCCGCGACGGACCGGCGGGCGGGCCGGAGCTTCTTCGGTCTTGCTGTCGTCGCTCACGCTGCCTCCTCGATCGAGAGCTGGCTCTGCACGATCTCGGCGTATTCCGGCGAGCTGAGCAGAAGTTCGTCATGGGTTCCGATGCCGACGATCCGGCCGTCATCGAGCACGACGATCTGATCGGCGTCCAGGATGGTGCTGACCCGTTGCGCCACGACGATGCGCGTTGCGCCGCTCACCTCGCGGTCGAGCGCGGCGCGTAGTCGCGCATCCGTTGCCGTGTCCAGCGCGGAGAACGAGTCGTCGAAGATGTAGATCTCGGGCCGTTTCACCAGGGCTCTCGCGATCGCCAATCGTTGACGCTGACCGCCCGAGACGTTGGTGCCGCCCTGCGCGATCGAGGCGTCGAGCTTGTCGGGCATGGCCTCGACGAAGTCCTTCGCCTGAGCGATCTCGAGCGCGTGCCAGAGCTCCTCGTCGGTGGCGTCGGGCTTGCCGTAGCGTAGGTTCGACGCGACCGTGCCGGTGAACAGGTAGGGACGCTGCGGGATCAGCCCGATGCGGGCCCACAGCAGCTCGGGGTCGACCTCGCGCACATCGACGCCGTCGATCAGTGCCGCGCCGCCGGAGACGTCGAACAGGCGCGGCAGCAGGTTGATCAGGGTGGTCTTGCCGGCGCCGGTCGAGCCGATGATCGCTGTGGTGGTGCCGGGCTTCGCGGTGAAGGTGACATCCTGCAGCACCGGCTGGTCGGCGCCCGGGTACGAGAACGTCGCGCCGCGCAGCTCGACCTCGCCGACACTGTGGAACGCGGTCACCGGGTCTTGCGGCGCGACGACCGACGACTCGGTCTCGAGCACCTCGCCGATCCGGTCACCCGAGACGGCGGCGCGCGGCAGCAGCACCGCCATGAAGGTCGCCATCATCACGGCCATCAGGATCTGGATGAGGTAGCTGAGGAACGCGACGAGCGACCCGACCTGCAGATCGCCGGTGTTGATCCGGCCGGCGCCGAACCAGAGCACCGCCACGCTCGACACGTTCATCACGAGCAGCACGAACGGGAACATCAGCGCGAACAGCCGCCCGGCCCGCAGCGCGGTTTCGGTGACGGCGTCGTTGGCGTCGGCGAAGCGCGCCACCTCGACCGGCTCGCGCACGAAGGCCCGCACCACGCGGATGCCGGTGAGCTGCTCGCGCAGCACCCGGTTGATGGTGTCGATGCGGGTCTGCATCTTGCGGAACTGCGGCACCATCCGGCTGATGATCAGCCCGATGCCGATCAGCAGCACCGGGACCGCGACGACCAGGATGCCCGAGAGCGGCACATCCTGCTGCAGCGCGAAGATCACGCCGCCGATCGCCAGGATCGGCGCCGACACCAGCAGCGTGCAGGTCATCAGGACGAGCATCTGCACCTGCTGCACGTCGTTGGTGGTGCGCGTGATCAGCGACGGGGCGCCGAACTTCGACACCTCGCGCTCCGAGAACTGGCCGACCTGGTGGAAGATCGCGCCGCGCAGATCGCGCCCGAACGACATGGCGAGCCGGGCGCCGAAGTACACGGCGACGATCGCGCAGATCACCTGGCCGAGCGTGATCGCCAGCATCAGGATGCCGGTGTTGATGATGTAGGCGGTGTCGCCCGTGAGCACACCCTTGTTGATGATGTCGGCGTTCAGCGTCGGCAGATACAGCGACGCGATCGACTGGCCGAGTTGGAACACGACGACGGCGAGCAGCAACGGCCAGTACGGGCGCAGGTAGCGCACGAGCAGGCGACCGAGCATGTCAGTCCTTCTTTCGAGTGGTGGCGGTGGGTGATGCGGTGGATGCGGAGTCAGGTGGCAGAACGCCGCGGGTGATGAGGGTGACGAGCTCGTCGACGTCGAACTGGCGCGGCACGTTGAAGGGCGGGATCGCGGTGGCGAAGGCGAGCAGGCGCACGTAGAGGCCGAAGACATCCGGCGCCACAGTGAGTTCCCCGGGGCGGAAGACCTGGCCCAGGATCTCGAGCCACTCGGTCTGCTCGGGCGCCTGCTGCGTTCCGCGCGGCGGGCCGCCCTCCATGCCGAGCGCCGACATGAATCCGATCACCCCGTGGAATCGATCACGCAGCAGCTGCACGACCTGGGTGATCTTGTCGACGGTTGGTTCGTCGGGATCGATCGCCCGCAACGCATCCCGGAACGGCTGCGGGTCGAAGAACCGGGCGATCGCCGCCGAGATCAGCGTCTCTTTATCACCGAACGCGCGGAAGATCGTGCCCTCGGCGACGCCCGCGGCCTCGGCGATCTGCCGACTCGAGACATCGCGCCCATGCTCTTTGAGCAGCGGGACCACGGCGTCGATGATCGACTCGCGGCGCTCCTCGGGCGACATCGGCTGGGCGCGCGTGCGCACCACGACGAAATCAGGAGGGAGCGTTGTCACCGGGGAATGCTAACTGAGTGAGTGCTCACTCCGCAAGGGATAGGAGGGAGATGAGGCGACCCGGCACGGGTCATCGGTCACTGAACGGCGCGTGTCCCTTCCGTCACCAGGACCATGATGACCACGATCCCGATCACGATCATTCCGATACCGCCCGCGATCGGCGTGTTGATCATGCGCATGCGCACCGCCCATCGCTCCCCGAAGAGATTCGTCCAAACGCCCCGAAAGAGCGCGCGGACCCGATTCGGCGCCACGAGAAGGACCACGCCGCTTGCGATGCCGACCACGGCGATTGCCCACAGCAAGACGAGCACGAAGAACCTCCTCCTGGAAGTTGCTCACTGCATCCTTCCCGCCTATTCCACCAAGACCCGAGGTACCACTACGCTTCGCGGTGGCTAGGCGAAGACACCCGCCTTCGCATCATGCCGCAATTTTCGAAGCAAAGAGTCGGGAATCGCTCGCCTGGGAATGGGCACCGCGGCTCGGCCTTTGCCGAGCATCACTAGGCCAAAGCCAGTTCGGACCACGGTCAGGTCCGGAACGTTCACCGCCGCCGACCGCCCACTCATCGACACCGACACGCGGCTACCTACTAGTCGGACTCGAACTGGCTCGCCGACAACAAACATGCCCAGGCTCAACGTCTCGCGGAGAGCCCGTAGGAAGCCCGCTACGTACAGGGCGACAAAACACCCGACGACGACCGCCGGTGTGACCCACCAGTCCCAGTGTCCCTGTCCCAGCAAAGTGACTGCCGAGTAGATCGCCCAGGCGCCGAACACGACATATCCGACCACAAGAGCGGGGGTCCGGAACATGATGAAAGAAATGACCGCGAACGAGTAGCGCCATTGGAAACCAGGCTCAGGAATGAAGAACCCTGGATGGTTCGCGACGTCGTCAATCATTTGTCCCCAGCCACTTTTCCGCCTGGTGATCGGCGACGATCCGCCGGATCGTTCCGGACCGCGCCCGCAGCACGATCGACTCGGTGCGGATGATCGGCCCCTTGCGCCGCACGCCGCTGACCAGCTGTCCGTCGGTGACTCCGGTCGCGACGAAGAAGGTGTTGTCTCCGCGCACGAGCTCGTCGGCCTCGTAGACGTGGTCGAACTTGAGGCCGGCATCCAGGCCCTTCTGCACCTCGTCGTCGGTCTTGGGCGCCAGGATCGTCTGGATCACGCCGCCGAGCGCCTTGATCGCGCAGGCGGTGGCGACGCCCTCGGGACTGCCGCCGATGCCGACGCACATGTCGAGTCGGCCCTCGTAGCTGGCGGCGTTGATCCCGCCGGCGACGTCGCCGTCGAGCAGCAGGCGGGTGCCGGCTCCGGCCGCACGGATGTCGGCGATCAGCTGCTCGTGGCGCGGCCGGTCGAGCACACCGATCCACATCTCGCCGACCGGCTTGCCCTTGGCCGCGGCCAGCGCGCGGATGTTCTCGCCGATCGGCTTGCGGATGTCGACGACGCCGACGCCCTCCGGCCCGGCGACGATCTTGTCCATGTAGAACACGGTGTGCGCGTCGAGCATGGCGCCGCGGTCGGCGGCCGCGATCATCGAGATGGCGTTCTGCCTGCCGGCTGCGGTCAGCGAGGTGCCGTCGATCGGGTCGACCGCGATGTCGCACTCCGGGCCGTGCCCGTTGCCGACCACCTCGCCGTTGAAGAGCATCGGCGCCTGGTCTTTCTCCCCCTCGCCGATCACGATCGTGCCGGCGAAGTTGACCGTCCCCAGGAACTTGCGCATCGCGTCCACCGCCGCCGCGTCTGCCGCGTTCTTGTCGCCGCGGCCGATGAACGGCACCGCGCGGATCGCGGCGGCCTCGGTCGCGCGCACGAGTTCGAGCGCGAGGTTGCGGTCGGGTTCGAGGTAGAGGGTGCCGGTTTCGAGGCTCGCCATGGCGCTGCATCCTTGTCGAAAAAATCGAGATCGAAGAGACGAAATGGATGCGCAGGGGTGGCGGCCGGCGCACGCCCGAGCCTACCCGGGCCGGTCGCTAGACTCGACGACGGACCACCACCCTCGTTGCCAAGGAGTTCCGCCATGCCCGTTGCCACCCCGGATCAATACGCCGAGATGCTCGACACCGCCAAGTCGACGGGCTTCGCGTTCCCGGCCGTCAACGTGTCGTCGTCGTCGACGATCAACGCGGTGCTGCAGGGCCTGACCGAGGCCGGCTCGGACGGGATCATCCAGGTGACCACGGGCGGCGCCGACTACTTCGCCGGCCAGACCGTGAAGGCGCGCGCCTCGGGCGCGCTGGCCTTCGCCGCGTTCGCCACCGAGGTCGCCAAGAACTACCCGATCACGATCGCGCTGCACACGGACCACTGCCCGCAGGATGCCCTGGCCGGTTTCGTCGAGCCGCTGATCGCGGCATCCGAGGCGCAGGTCAAGGCGGGCGGCAACCCGATCTTCCAGTCGCACATGTTCGACGGCTCGGCCATCCCGCTCGCCGACAATCTGGCCCAGGCCAAGCTGCTGCTGCCTCGGATGAAGGCGATCCACGCGATCCTCGAGGTCGAGATCGGCGTCGTCGGCGGCGAGGAAGACGGGGTCAGCCACGAGATCAACGAGCACCTGTACACGACGCTGGCCGACGCCATCCAGACCGTCGAGGCGCTGGGGCTTGGCAATGCCGACAGCGAGCAGGGCCGCTATATGGCGGCGCTGACCTTCGGCAACGTGCACGGCGTCTACAAGCCGGGCAACGTGGTGCTCAAGCCCGAGCTGCTCGGCGAGATCCAGCGCGGCGTCGCCGAGAAGTTCGGCACCGGCGCCAAGCCGCTCGACCTGGTCTTCCATGGCGGATCCGGATCGTCGGATGCCGAGATCGCCGAGGCGGTCAGCAACGGCGTCGTGAAGATGAACATCGACACCGACACTCAGTACGCCTACACCCGCTCGATCGCCGGGACGATGTTCACCAACTACGACGGCGTGCTGCGCGTGGATGGCGAGGTCGGCAACAAGAAGATCTACGACCCGCGCGCCTGGGGCAAGCTGGCCGAGACCGCGATGGCGGCCCGCGTCGTCGAGGCGACCCAGCAGCTCGGCTCGGCCGGGCACTCGATCACCAGCAAGTAGGGCGGCCCGAGCGCCGCTTTACGGCGACGTGAAGCTGAGCGACTTCGCGTCCCAGGTCATGTCGTCGACCGCGGTGCGCAGGGTCAGCACGTAGGGCGCCAGGTGCATGATGCGGCGGCCCTCGGGCAGCTCCACATCCATACTGACGCCGACCGCGGTCGCGCCGTCCGGTCGCCCGCGCAACTCGATCAGCAGCGACCCGGCGTCGGCGCCCGGGGTGTCGAGCACCGCGCGCAGCAGGGAGCGCAAGGCGATCCGCTGGGCGGGCCGCATCCGCGCGGCGCGGTGCTCCGGGTCGATCACCACCAGCCGGGAGCCGTCGGCGATCGAGTCGAGCCAGGTCAGATTCGACTGGGTCACCAGGTCGTCGCGCAGGCGGCGGGCGAGCTGACCCGCGAGGGCGCGGTCGGTTGGAGTGATCCGTCCGACCTCGGCGATGCCGGCCAGGAACGGCACGGCGCGGGCGCTGAGCCGAGCCAGCCGCAGCCGCTCTGCCTGCTCGGCCTCGGCATCCGTCGACTGGAGGGGAAGCACCATCTGCGATCGGTGCTCGATGACCGGCAGCGTCCGGCTGACCAGCACGAACGAGAACGTCACCGCGGCCACCAGGCCGCAGACGATCGGCGACGCGATGATGACCATCGACGACAGGGGACCCCATACCGTCACGTCGGGTGCGACCAGCAAGAACGCCGTGACCGCGACGATCACCGTCGAAACCCCGCCGAGCACCAGGACCCGGCGAGCGCTCAGGTACGGCGCGAGACTGGCGATCGCGAGGGCGAAGCCGAACGGCGCCCACCAGAGTTCGATCGAGATGTCGACCCCGGAATAGCCGAAAGACGAGACGACGACGCCGGCCCCGGCGATCAGGATGGTGATGATGCCCGCTCCCCAGCCGAGTTGCGGGCGCAGCGGTCGAGTCAGCAGGAACACGAAGACGCAGGCGCCCGCGCAGAGAGCGACGCCGATCGGCTGCAGCCAGGGCAACGGCGAGGTCAGCCAGGTCGGAATGCGGGCGGCGCCGTAGAGAACCACCAGACCGGCGAAGACCAGCGGCACGACGCGCCCGGTGAACCAGGTCAGGGGGTCGAGCTGCTGCGCCGACACGGCGAGGGTCGACCGGTCCATCAGCCCCGCTCCTGGTGGTGCGGTGCGTCGTGCTCACGCAGGATCGAGCGCACCGGCACAGTCATCATGATCGAGGTGCCGGACCCGGGCGAGCTCCACACCTGCACGGTGCCGCCGACGGCGGCGATCCGGTCTTCGATCGACGCGCGGATGCCGAGCCGGTCGGCTGCGACCTTGGTCGGATCGAAGCCCACGCCCTCGTCGGCGACCATGACCGTGATCGACTCCGGCTCGTAGACCAGCTCCACTTCGGCGACCGAGGCCCCCGAATGCCGCGCGACGTTCTCGAGAGCCGCCCCCAACGCATCCACCACCGCGGTCGCGGTGGTCGGCTCGAGCTGGTAGATGCCGTCGCCCGAACCGGTGACGTGCACGCTCAGACCACGCCATTGATAGTCGCTGATCATCCGGCCGATGTCGTTGCGCAGCGAGGTGTCCTGGTCGTCGACCACGGTCAGCTGAGACCGGGTGTCGAGCCATTCGGCCCCACTGAGGGTCTCGAGGTCTTGCCGCAGGCGGCTGCGCGCCCGGACGTCGAGCTCATCCGGCGCGTTCATCACGATCGACAGGTCGTTGAGCAGCGTGTCGTGCACGGCGGCGGTGGTGCGTCTGGCCAGGTCTTCGCCGTGGGCGAGGCGGTCGTTCTCCGCCTCGAGCTCTTCGATGTTCGGGATGCGGTGGCGCTGCACCACCTGGACCCCCCAGAGGGTCAGGTAAGCGGCCAGCGAGATCACCACGACGAAGAGCGGTCCGTACCCGGGCCGGAACGGCACCCCCGCCAGCAGGGTCACCGCGAGGGTCGAGAGTGTGGACACCAGGAAGCCCAGCACCGACCACGCGATCCCGGCGAGCGGTGTGCGGGCGGCGAGTCCCACCAGCACGAGGGCGACCGCCGGCCGGTTGAGCAGGTAGATCTGCGTGTCGATCGACCCCGGCAGAGCCATCAACAGCGTCAACTCGTATGCGGTGCTCGCGACGAATCCCACGGCCAGGTACGCGGCGACGGCCCAGACCCGCTCGCGCCAGACCACGAAACCGAGGCTGATCAGCATGAGCAGCAGCAGACCGACCGGCAGCACGGCGGCAGAGAGCCGCCCGGCGCGTGCCGTCGTCTCGAGAACCACGGGCAGGCCGAGCACCAGCGTCGCCGCACCGATCGCCCACCCCAGCGACGCGACCGAGCCGGTGATGATGCTCGAGGCGACATCACGGGGCAGCACGCGGACCCGCATGGCGCCTCCTCCCGACCGTGTTCGGCCCGGCTTGCTAGTGATTGTGCAGCACGTCGGTCACTGCGGGCGTGTTCGCCACGATGATCGTCATGACGACCAGCGACACCACGAAGTACAGGATGCCGGCGGCGACCGGCACCCAGATCGACCGTCGCCCGTCGCGGATGAGTCGCAACGAGACCCCGACCGCCGCGATCAACAGCAGGAACGAGACGACGAGCAGCACGATCCCCGCCGTGTGCGCGATCGCGCCGAACTCCACGGATCCGTAGCCGGCCAGCTGGACGCCCTGCGACAGCACCGGGCCGAAATCGAGGTAGCTCGGGATCGAACTGACCGTGTTCCAGATGCCGAACACCAGCAACAGGACCGTGATGAGGTTGTTGCCGGGACGCGGGGGTCGCGCGCCCGCCGGCCGCGGGCGAGGCGGCGGCATCGGTCTGCCGGCCGACGGGGTCTGGCGAGGCGGCGCCCCGGCCTGGAGGCCTCGCAGAGACACCGGGCGCTCGATCGGCGCCGCCAGCCGCGAGATCGGGTCGGTCGCATCCGCCGGGTCCGGCGGCAGCGGTCCGCGGGCCTCGGCGACCTCCTCGGGGGTCGCGTATTCGCCGTAGCGCGGTCGGGGACGCTCGTCGGCTGCGTCGCCGCGCGGATCGGCTGTCATTCCGACCGCCGCCCTCCGAGCGCCCGATCGTCGGACCTGAGCTCTTTGGGCAGCGAGAACATCAGGTCTTCTTCTGCCGTCTTGACCACCTGCACGGTGCCGAAGCCGGCATCCGCGAGGTCGGCCAGCACCTCATCGACCAGCACCTCGGGCACCGATGCCCCGCTGGTCACGCCCACCGAGCCGACTCCGTCGAGCCACTCCTGCTGGATCTCGCTCGCGTAGTCGACGCGGAACGCCGCCTTCGCTCCATGCTCCAGCGCGACCTCGACCAGGCGCACGCTGTTGCTGCTGTTGGCCGATCCGACCACGATCACCAGCTCGGCATCCTTGGCCACCTTCTTGATCGCCACCTGGCGGTTCTGCGTGGCGTAGCAGATGTCGTCGCTCGGCGGGTCCTGCAACTGCGGGAAGCGCTCGCGCAGCCGGCGCACGGTCTCCATGGTCTCGTCGACGCTGAGGGTGGTCTGCGAGATCCAGACCAGTCCGACCTCGCCTGCCGTCACGCTGTCGGGCACCTCGA
>Ga0207690_10000385_pt1 | contig 29186 bp, 30 predicted proteins | sample KBSC23metaG_FD_184315 | JGI IMG/M metagenome (GOLD analysis project Ga0207690, IMG submission 184315) | Corn rhizosphere microbial communities from Kellogg Biological Station, Michigan, USA - KBS C2-3 metaG (SPAdes) (version 2) | ecosystem: Host-associated > Plants > Roots > Rhizosphere > Soil ... | reverse complement strand
AGACCCTGCGCGACGCGTTCGGCCGCCACCTTCGCGGCAACGGCAAGGTCGAGTTCGTCTCCGCCTGAGGCCGACGAAGCAGCGCTACGAAAATGGCCGCCGGATGCATTTCGGCGGCTTTTTTCGTTAGTGCGACTGGCGTTGTGATCGGCGGCAACAAGGATTCAAGGGCTGCGACGCGGCAAAGCCGCGTCGTCGGTCATGGCTGCGCGATGCCGGCCGGTTCGCTGCCATTTCACTGATTAGCTGCCGCTAATCAGCGGCAGCGAACTGGAGCGGGTGAAGGTAATCCAACAAATCACTATAATCAAACGATATTTTTTGCTATAATCACCCACACAGAACCTACACAGGCACGGCAAATCAATCACTTATGCCGTCGATCTGCACAGATTCTACACAGTGGACAGTGAGAAATGAGTTTCATCCTCGACAAAGAGCAGATCAAGCCGGGCCTCATCATCTTCCGGCGCGGCGACGTCGACCACGACAATTTTTACTGCCGAGTGCGAATTCAGAACGAGGATCGCTACAAGACAATAGCACTACGCACGGCGGATCGACAGACGGCGCGCGACCGCGCGATGGATCAGGACGCCGACATTCGCTTTCGCGTGAAACACGACGTTCCCGTTTTCAATCGCCCCTTTTCACAGGTCGCTGAGGAGTACGCCGACGCGCAGCAGCGACGCGCCAACGCTGGCGAGATCAGCCAGGGACGCGCGATGAATATCCGCAACAAGGTCAACGGCCCACTCAACACCTATGCCGGCAGCACGCAGGTTCATCTGGTTACGCAGGATCGTTGGTCGGACTATCCCCTGTGGCGGAGAGAGAACGGCGAGGGACGCCGCAAAAGCATCATCAGCGATTCCACCATTCGCATCGAGATGAGCATTTTCGCTGCCATCATGAGATATGCGATCAGCAAGCGCTACGTGCCTGTCCATCATCGCTTCGAGGGGATGCCGAAACTCAAATCCAACCGGCGCGACGAATTCACGCTGGAGGAATATCGCAAGCTGCACACCAAAGGCCGCAAGTGGATGCGGGAAGCGACCACGCCGCAGGGCGTTTGGTATCGGCAGATGTGCTACAATTTCATTCTCATCATGTGCAACACGGGCATGCGCCCGCCCGAAGCGAAGAACCTGCGCTGGCGAGACATTACGACCGCCAAGGACAAGGATGGGCAGGAGATTCTTGTCATCTACGTCCGGGGCAAGGGCAAGGAGCGCAATTTGATCGCCCCCAAAAGTGTGGGCGAATATCTGGCGCGTGTTCGTGAGCTTTCCAAAGCCGCTAAGCCTGACGATCCAGTGTTTACGATCATCAACGGCAAGCCTGCGAAGTGGCTGTACCGGGATACGGTTGAAGAGCTTTTGAAATATACCGAGCTGCGCGACGGTCCGAGCGGTATTCCGAGGACGACCTACTGCTTCCGCCATACCTATGCGACGTTCCGGCTTTCCGCCGGTGTGGATGTCTATATTCTCGCCCAGCAAATGGGCACGTCCGTCAAAATGATCGAACAGCATTATGGGCATGTGAACACCATTAAGCACGCCGACCGCGTTCTCACCGGCATCGGCGGATGGGACGCGATGCATGTTGAAATGAACGCTGAGAGCGACGCGTCAGAGGCGGAAGCGAAAGCCGTTCAATCGGCCAAAGCCAAGCAGCCGGTGAAACCACCCCGTTCTAAACGCTAGCTCCGCATCGCCGATGCTCTGGGGAGCTGTGCGTTTCTGCCGAGTTCCGCGACGCACCGCTGGTGCTCCCCGGTCGCGGAACCGGCCAAGCGGGCATGGGAACAAGGTGCGCCGAGCCTCAAGCACCCCCATGATCCGCGTCTTGTCGCAGATGGATTTGCTCAGCCGCTGGCGAACCAGAGAAAATCGATCGAGGACCTTCCCACCGATCTGGCATTGCCCCTGGCCGAACGTGCATCCCTGTTGGCTATCATCTCCGGACCAACCCACGGCTTCTTGATGGATGAGCGTCTACGGCAGGCCCGCCAAGGGTCAACCCAACTCGCTTCCGCGCTGCGCTTGTGCAGCTCCGTTCCCTTTGGGCGCGGGCGCGACGTGTGACCCTCGGCTCGGTGGCCTGCCCCCTCTGCTCCCCATGAAGCCGCAGGATGGTCCGGCGGCGGACACCTTAGGAGCAGAACATGACCCAGCAACCCAACCTTCCCGGCGCTAAGCCGACCCACCGCCTCTTCGTCGTCACCGGCGAAGGCAAGAAAGCCACCTGGACGCCGATCGCCGCCGCATGGCCGCACCGCGACGGCGAAGGCTTCTCGATCACCTGCGACGCGATTCCGCTGCAAGGCCGCATCGTGATGCGCAAGATCACCGAGCGCGGAACCAAGGAGGAAGGCCAATAGGCCTTCCTTTCCTTACGCCTGGCGATCGATGTTTACTGCGGCGGATAGTGCTATTGACTGGTGGCCGGACACGCGCCGGCAGCGGGTACAGCGCGATTGGAACTGCTCAGGAGCGTATCGGATGTTTTCGAGTCACTGGCCGCCGTGCTTCACACTGGCAATCAAGGCGCTGGCCCTCGCAGCCGGCATCCTGGCCGCTGGAATTGGTTGGCATGCGGCACGCCTGTGGCGCGAGGCCAGCCAGATCGAGATGCCGGAATACGACCCGCCCCTCGCATCGATCGGCGACGCGCCCGAGTTGCACACGCTGAGTTCGGTGGTGCAGCTCAATAGCACCGTCACGGCGCTCAAAGCGTCCGGCGCACTCAACGCGCGCGCCGCCCGCTGGACCGCGCTCGCGGCGGTTTTAACTGGCGCGGCGGCGATTTTGGGGGCGCTTTAAAACCCAGTCTTAAACACGAGTGAGCACGCGATGGTGCTGTTGCTCAATAGGTAGGAAGAGCTCGCGGCGATGGAGGCGGTGGTGGTGTAGGCTGTGTCGCTGCAGCCGGTGGTGGCGTTGGCTTGGGTTGAGTTTTTCAAGGATTGCACGATGCCGGTGCCGGGCTTGCCGTCGTCCAGCTTGGTGTCGATGTTCCAGGCTTCCTCGGGTTTCAGTGCGCTGCCTTGCCCGGAAATGCCGGTGGCGAACAGCAATACATTGTCGAAATTGCCATCGAACGCATAGGTGCTGGTAATGGCCTGCGGCCCGAGATAGCGGACGGACCACATGGCGCTGTTGATGCGCGATTTCGGAACGTTGGGGGTGGCGGTAGAGTCGGCAAGGGCCGTGCCGGTCGCCGAGTTGGCCACGCCCGTATAGCTGCCCTCGACCATTGCCGCGTTCGCCAGATGCTGCCAGAACCGGTAATATTCGTTGGAGGTGCCGGCGCTGCCGGTGATCTGGCCGTTTCCGTCGCCGTTGCAGGTAGCGACTCCGGCGGTGGTGACGGTGGTGTTGTCGCCCGGGCATGCGGCCGCCGTGCCCCAGAAGCTTTGGGCGTTGGTCATGTCGCCCGGATAAGCGAAGTACTTGTCGCGGAAGGAGCGCGCGGCTGTGACGTATTTGTTGAAATCGACCGTGACGGAACGCAGCTCCGCTGCACGGATCAGCGACTGCCCCGCCAGAATCCCGCCGGTGAGCAAGCCGAGGATGACGAGGACGATAGAAAGTTCAACTAATGAAAACGCTTGCTTCATAATATCAATAATACAATCATATAGGCTAATATCAAAGCAATCTAATTATGATGAATAGCTAAGCTTGAACTAGGATTAGTTCAGTCATTGCCACGGCCGCCTCCTATGGAGGCCGCCGGATCGCGGCAATCAATTGCGTGATGGCCGCGACCAACGCCGCAAGAGCGTCGATCAGCATCGTCAGATCGTGAAGTTGGGTCATGGCTTCCTCCTTTGCCGCGCGCGGAATGCGCGACGGGTGAGAAGGCACCGGCGGATTGCCCCTGCGGATCGGTCACAGGTCGCCGGAGGCGCCGCCCCGCGGAATGAGGCTGCACGTAGGAAGGCCATAAGCTTGACCAATCCGAGCAATCGGCCACCTTGCCGAACCCCGAGCGAATTTCGTTCGCGCTAGGAAACCCCTGACGTTCACCGGCTAAGCTGCTGAACTCAACCAGTAAGGGAAAATTAACCATATTTTAGCGATTGTCGGTGTATCCTGCGGGAAGGTTCACACACCTTACGGTCACGTATCGCCGACGACATTACAGTTGATCCAGACCGTCATCCGGCAAGGCCGGATGACCCGCAAGCTCGCTTGCGCGCCGAGTTGCTTGGCAGGGTCGTCGCTGCGCAATTCGATCTTGAGCGAGCGATTGCAGATCTAATCCGCAGCGGAGCCAGCACCGCGTTCGCTCAAAATGAGCTTGGGGCACTCGGCCAATTGCAACGACAGATCGGTTCGGCGAACCCGGTAACCCTCGCGACGCTCAGTGGTACGGTGGCCGCTGCGATCGCCTCGGCCCAAGATGTGAACCGGCAGGCAGCGACGCTCGCGATCGGGAATGATCCCGACGCCGCCAACACCCTGATAGCGGTCGCAGGCGCAAAGGCGCGGGCCGCTGTCCAAGAGGACATGCGCGACATCTACGACCGAAAAGTTCTCGATCCCTACCTGCGATTTGCCTCGACGGCGGACGAAGAAGCCTATCGTCGCCACGAGGAGGAAACCCGCCGCGCGATCGAGAAGGCCTTGGCCGAGCGCACGCCCGAAGGCGATCTACGCGCCGCGAAACTGTTGCGCGGCCAATTGCTCGACGCCAAGGAACACGGCGCAGATGCCAGCCCAGATTTCGCGAACCTGGTCGCGCGAAACGAACAAGGGATCGCTGGACTGGAAAGCGCGATGGCCAATGCGCAGCCGGCGCGGTCGCGGCCCGCCACAGCGCCGACCTCTGCCGTGCCTGCCGACACGACGCCACCCGCATCGGACGACAAGCTCGCGTCCGTGATGGCGCAACTGCGGTCGGTCGGTGTCGCAGGTGGCATCTCTGCTGATCAATCCGGACATGGCCTATCCGCGAGCGCCAACGCGCCCGCCGTGCCGCGTGGCGTTGGCTAGCTCGCCATCCCCAGCTTGCGACACTCACCCAACAGTTGCTCTTTGTAGGCCGGATTGCGGGCGGTCTTGACGATCTCCGATGAGGACCATGTCGCAAAGTCATCGTTGAGCTGGCGGTTGCTCAGATTGAGTAAGTGGCCGAGCTTCATCGCGGCGTCGAATGCGATGCGCGCGCTGGCGTCATCTTTCACCACGGTAGCGACCGCAAAACAGCGCTGCGCGTACTCGTAGGCATCCCGCCGAGGGTCGGCGGACTGCGCGTGAGCCAGGGTGCAGGAAAGGATGATCGAGGCAACGCCCAGCGCCAATCCGATGCGACGATACATGGGCAAATTCTCCACGAGCAGGTCGTGGAATCATGCCCCTCTGCAACACTATGAGCAATTTTGTTGCAATCAAATCTGTGTATTTTCAGTAACTTAATTCGGTCAAGAGTCGATTGCCGACACGGCTTATTCTTCTTGTTCGATATCCACGAACAAGAGTTGTCGTCCCTTGCCGGGCTTCACACGGACGGATACATCATGGTTCACCATCGGACCGATCAGATCGTCAACGGCCTCGCTAAGACCGGTCACGTGACGTGTGACGCCATCGACTGAAATTTCTAGCCAATCCTTGTCTAGGTCGACAGCGCGGAGGTTCCCTTTAAGAATCGATTCCGCTTCGCGCGGCTGAGTAGGTGAAGAGGGCGGCCGTAGCGTTTCGGAAATGGTCTTCCGCGAAACCGGCGATAGGACGACTGGTCCTCGGTCCCCGGCACCCCTTATTTCCATTTGCGAAAATGATTTTCCTGTCGGCGCCAAGTTCCGTGTCATTTTCAAGAACGTTTGCCGATACTCGGCATTAGTTACAACCTGCGGCAGTCCCTCAACAGGGTCCTCGCTACAAGCCCGCAAGATTTCCAAGAATTTTTCGGTGAGAAACTCGGGTTCAATTTCATCGCCTGGGAATAGTTCATGCTGAAGGGGTTTCTGAACGGCGACGGCGAACTGATAGCTGCCAGGTACGCTCTGAAACAGCCAAGGCCGATATCGATCCTGAATGTCTTTTGAAGCCGGCCCTTTTAATCGAAGGGGTAATTCCGAGAGATATTCCGCCGTCCGGTAAAACAGGTTTTGAACGACCTGAACCTTCCCGAGAATTAGGTCGAGCGGAGCCCCGCCCGTAACAACTTCACCGCCCTTCACTGAGACAAGCACTTGGCCGGCGACAAATGAGATTCCTGCTTCGCGTTGCGCTTGCTCATTCCATATCGACTGTAACAGCTCGCGAAGCTCTTGACGGGCAAATTGGGGAAGCGCTGCTCGGCGAGATGCCTCGTGCGCAAACTGCTCAGCGGCCTCCAACTCACCAGATTTGTACCAAAGCGCACCGGCGCTGACCGCCAAGATTCCGAGCGTCCTCGGCTTGTCGTCGCCCAGGGCCGCAAACGCTAAGGCCTCAGCCTTAGCAGCTTGGGCAAATAGTGATTTTGCGTCCTCGATCTGACCGAGGCGCGCAGCCTCATGCGCCGCGCCGGCCAGTTTTTCGCTCTCGATGTGAGGCTCAATTGAACTCATGATCCGCCCAAATCGGCGATAACGATTCGCAGTTGAGAGAAACCTACGACGGTGGCGATGGCTGGGAGATTTGAGTTTCCTTGACTCGTTTGCTCCAGCTTCTGTTTGAGGCGACTCTCGATGACGCCGGTGTTGCCGTCTGACGTACCGGAGACTTCGAGACGTATCGCCGTTTCAAGATCATCAGGGTCGGCTCCGGGAACGTCGATATAGTAGTCCGCCCCCGTGCGCGTCTCAGCGCGGCGAATAGCCACCAGACCCCGTGTGAGTTCGACAGCGGCGAGGGCCAATCCGTAGGCGCCCGCCTCGGTAGTGTCGATCTCATTCGCCCAAGCGTTTTTCAACGCTGCGTCGGCGGATGTCCATTCGGCCTCCGCTTCGCTTTCGGAGACGTTGTCGCGGATTTTAACCGTGACCGGCGAAGCATGATGCCGATCGAGACAAACCCGGGCCGCTTCCTCATAGCTGAGGCCAATGCCGCTACTAACCCCGCTATGGCGAGTTGCCAAATCTGAAAACTGAAGTGCCGTATTCATCGTCGCCCCCGAGAGGAGTATCCAGCGCCGATCCAAAATGTCCATCGTATTCGACCACCTACGGCGCCGACCCCCGCTTTCTCCCGATCGAGATTTTATTCGCGCAACCCTATTGCTCATTCTGTTGCAGAGGTGGGCGTGGAGTTTCAATCAAACAGCCAGTGGCAAATTCTCGATGCGAAGGGGCGGCGGAAGTACGTCACCGCCGCCGAACGGCGACGCGTCCTGGCGGTTCTGGACGGCTGTTCACCGCAGATACGCGCGTTGGGATATGTGCTTGCTTATACCGGCTGTCGGATCAGCGAGGCGCTTGAGCTGGCCGTCCACCAAATTGAGGCGGACGAATGCCGCCTGATATTCCGCACGCTGAAGCGGCGGCGTCTGATCTTTCGCGGCGTCCCCGTGCCACAGTCGCTCATCGAAATGCTGCTACAGTTGCCGAGGTCCCATTGCGGGCGGCTTTGGACCATGCACCGCGCGACGGCCTACCGGCACGTCAAAGAGGCAATGAGGGCGGCCGGTATCGAAGGCCCAATGGCATGCTGCAAAGGGTTTCGGCATGGGTTCGGCATTCACGCGGCGAGCAGCCGCGTGCCGCCGAACCTCGTCACGAAATGGATGGGGCACGCGTCCGGCGCGACCACGGCGATCTACTTGGATGCTGTTGGCTGGGAAGAGCGCGAGTTCGCTGGCCGGATGTGGTAGTGCGCATTAGCCATCAAATCCGGTCGCTGCACCGAGACGGCGGATCGATCCGATCAATGGTCCGGTGGGCCGGTCGGGCCACACCGCCGCGCTATATTCTTGCAGCGCTGTTACAGTAGCTTCTTGAAGAGCGCCGATCAGTTGATCGAGACCTTCACCCTCGATCATGAACTGCCGCGCTCCGAAATCGAGGGAGACCATTCGCTCGCCGGTATACTCCGCCGCGATGAGACTGGGGTAAGACAGCGCCCAGCCCGTCCACATGCCCGACCTGGGCTCGTATCGGCGAAGATGCAGAAGCATCGCCGGCCGGGATTTTACCCGCTGCAACACCCACGGCTTGTACGCCACGAGGTCGATCGACGGTCCCTCGCTTTCGAGTGGGGCGGGATCGACGGACGGTGGCGTCGCTCTGCCGGCGCCACGCGGTTGCTCGAACATGTCTGTCCATTGGCCCGTCATCTATCGCTCCATCCCAAGATTTTGATTGTGATCAGGTTCGCGCGGCGCCGGTTCGAGCCGCTCAAGCTGGCGGTCGAACCAGCCAAAAAAGCGGTTCGACGTTTTGATGGCTTCGGCACCGCCGGCGGCCGAACCATCGGATTTATTGAAGGCCTTGGTCGCGGCCTCTTCGACCAGCCGATAATGGCGGGCGAATTGGTATTGGCCGAACCGCTCTTTCATGACGCCGTAGAGTTCCTTCAAATGGGACGCGAGGCGCAGCGCCGGCTCAGGAAGCCGGGCGAGGCCGCGCGCCAATAGGCTCCGCCGATCGATGCGCTCGGCGGAGCCGGCGCGCTCCAGCGCCTCGTTGGCGACGTTCTCCCAATCCTCCCGGCATTGCTCGAAATAGACCGGGCTGTTCCAGCTATCGCCGTTGGTCATGACCAACACTGGCTGGCCATCTGGGTGAACCCGCCCGGTCGGATCGGCTACCCAATCGTGCCGCGACTTCGGGCCGAACCCGGCCCCCGTCAGCGGGCGCATCGTTAGCATCACATGCGCGTGGGGTTGTTCCCCACCATCGGAGGCAGTGCCGTTATGCCAGCACACATCGGCAACCATGCCCTTGCTGACGAAGCTTTTCCGGAGGTAGTCGCGCACGACCCGGATCCGCTCCGGCGGATCGAGTTCGCGCGGAATCATGATGCGAAGCTCGCGCGCAGTCTGGGCGTCTTTGCGCTTCTCGCCCGCCTCGACGGCGTTCCACAGCTGCTCGCGCCCGATGCCCTGGACCCAGCCCGGCGCATCGTCTGGTAGCAGTATTTCGGTGCACTCGACCCCGCCGCGATTGCGGTAGTCGTGCGTCATATTCTGCCGCTCATCGTGCAGACATTCCCCCGCCCGATAGGCGGCGGCCGCCACGACCGAGCGTCCCGCAGATCGTTTGATGACCTGCATCGACCAGCTAAATTGCGCCACCCTAGAAGCGCCCCCCGCGCCCCAGCGTCCGTTTACCCCCGACCAAAATCGAAGCCCGAAAAAGCTCAAGTGTGCACTTATACGTTGCGAGCAACGTGCACCCCTGCCGGAGGCTTTTTAGAGCTATTATGAGGGTCGGAATGGTTAACAGATCGCTAATGAACCGTTGAAACACATTGTTTCTCTGGCGCGATCTTTTGGGACGTCGGCTTCGTTTCCCACCCGCGCAGACTGCGCCGCGGTAGCCGTGGCGATGAGCCACCACGGCTACCGAAGGTTGCAACCGAAAGCCGATGGGCGGCCTTGCATTTGTAGGTGCCCGACCGCTCATCGAGCGGGTCCGAAGAGGCACCACAAATGCTGCGGGAGGGCGGCGAAGGCCTGTGGCATCGTCGGCACGGGTATGATCGGGGCGGCGACGGCCACGGTAACCACCGGGCCGTTCGCGTTCCGCACCGCCCGCCGAAATGGCAATCGGACGCGGAGCAGTTTGGCCATGATCCAAACAGCCAGGGCACCTCCGATGAACGCCATGCCCGTCTGGACTTCGGGGTCTCCGAGATTGGCAACCCCGTAGCCAAGGACGGTCGCGCCGACGATAAGCTGGGCTGCTCGCTTGGGGTTCACCAGTTGGCGGCGGGCGGTCCCGCCGCCGTCCGCCATGCCGTCCCACGCCTGTTTCCACGCGCGGTATTTGGTGACCTCACCATTGGCTGCGATGATATGGCCGACAACGGCGACCACCACGAAGCCGAGCAGCATGCCCTCCGGTCCTGACTGGAACAGAGTCCAGCACAGGGGCGCCCCCGCCAGCAGAGCGGCGACGGTGACGACCGGGTGGCCAAGGAAGCGCGTTTTGAGCGGCGGCTGTTTCATTGCTGAAACTCCACCAGCAATGCGTTGCCGCCGGACTCCCTGAAGACCCGGCCGGCCTGATACCAGATCGCCGACACGCGATCGCCGTTGGCCGGGCCGCCAGTCTTCAGGATGCGACTGAACTGCCCGGGCTCGAGCAGATGATCCATCTGCTCGGAGTAGCCCCAGCTTGAACCACGATTTGACCCAGAGCCGCGGTTACGGCCCCACCCACTGTTGACGCCTTCTGAGCGGCCAGAGCTGCTGGAGCCCGAAGATGAACTACCTTTGCCGCTTGCGCTGAACCCGTGGCTCGAACTCTCGTTGGTTCCTGAATTCTCCCCCTCGTTCATATTCAAGCCAAAGTTTGACGATGTGCCCTCAGACTCGTTGTAGCTGGCACGCTGCTGGAGAGCCCGGCCGATTGTTTTTGAGGCCCACTCGTTGGTCTCGGCGCAGGCATTGTTGTGCCAGATGCGCGTTCCGAAATTGCCCAGCAGATGGTGGACGCGGTCGTGCGCGTTCTCGCCGCCAAGCTTGGCGTAGAAGGTCGGCAGCGACTGCGACAGGAACACGGTACACGCGCGCGATCCCCGACAGGTCGAGAGATACTCCGCGTCCTGGCTGTTGACGAAATACTGCGCCTCGTCCGCCCACAGGAACACCGGTCGCTGGGATTGCGCCGGCCCCATGCCATTGCGCGCCAGCACGGCGCGCTGCCACAGGAATTTGAAAAGCTGCTGGGCGATGATCCCATCTTCGTTCAGCGTCAGCGCCGGCATCGCCATGACCACGATCGCGCCCTGAAAGCAGATTTCCGGGACGATAGTCGTGTCGGTGCAGAAGGTGTCATGCAGCCAGCCATGTGCAAATCGATCGAGCGCCGTGGTCAGCGAGATCACGATGTTCCCGCGCGTCTTGGCATCCAGCGTTGCGAAATCATGGCGCCAGTACGACAAGGCCCGCTCGCCGCTGGCATTGTCCAGCCGGCCGATCGCCTGGCGAAAAATAGCATAGAACCGCGAAGTCGATTGCCAGGCCGGGTCGGTCATCTGCTCCTGCACGACGGGTGCGCCGCGCACGAACGCCAGCACGTCCGGGATACGCACAGTGCCGGTCGCGGCATAAAGAACCGGGATCGTATTGCGCAGAATTTGCCGGGTGGTGTCCTCCCAGAAGGCATCGCTCGGGCGCCCCGGATTGGGGCCGGCAATCCGCGCAATTTCGAGGACGCGCATCAGGCATTCTACGACACTGTTGATGCCGGCGCTGCCCTTGCTTGCCAGTTCATAGGCGAGGAAATTGAAACGAAAATTTGGGCCGCTCCACAGTAAGAGCGACCCGGTTCGGCCGCTGGCAGCACATTGCTGGCGCCATAGGGCGGCCTCCTCGGCCTTGGCGCACAACACCAGCCCGCCCATGCCGCTGGCGAGATAGGCCGCCTTTAGTGCCTTGCTCGCGCTGGTCTTGCCCGAGCCCGTCCCACCCAGAATGAGAAGGCCCTGGGCAGCATCCCGCAGTGTGAAAACGTCGTGCGGGGAAATATGAAGAAGGGGAGCGTCGAGAGGGTCTTTGATGCGCATGGCGCTCCCCTTTCATTCAGCGGTCGATGCCGATGTCGCGGGTACGTCCGAGCGGGTCGTGCTCGGGCTCGCGATCGGGCGACGGGTCGGTCGGCTGGCGGTTGGTGGGATGGGGTTCGAAGTTTCGGCCGAAGTAACCGCCCAGCAATTCATGCCGAACATCGGCCACGGCCGAACCAAATGCGGAGATGAAAGCGTCAATCATCGAACGTCGCTCCGCAGGCGCAGCGCCATTTCGGCCGGATAAAGTTGATGATCCTGACGCTGGCGAGGCCGGTCAGGAGATCAGCCGCCGCGCCAACATCGCCGCAGGCGCGCAGTTGGCGCGCCGCACGCGCGGCAAGTCGGTAGGGGCCTTCGTCTATCAGGTTGGAGCAGTAGCACTCCGAACCACAATTCGGGCACATGGAGGTTCTCCTTGCAGGATGAGATTTAGGAGGACCGGGCAAGCGCTGACCTGCCCGGCTCCGGCGCGTCAGTGACGCATTGTCTTGAGGAAGTGACCGGCGATCTGGCCCACAGGGTGCCCCAGCGCTGGGCCGAGCACGCCGACCGCAATCATCGTGCAGATGCTGGTGGGGAGATCGCGATCTCCGTTGTCATCGGTGATCATATTCATATCCTTTTTGAAGGGCGCCACGCGCCGTTGGCTTCGATCAGCGGAAGGTGTGCCCGCAGCTTTCGCAGCGCTTTTCGCCGGCCACGCGCTTGTAGACTTCCCGGCCGGCGCCCACCGCGAGCGTGAATGCCCGCAAATAAGGGTGCTGGTGACCGGTGATGGCCTGGGTGCGGAGCCAATGGTTGGCGTGACGATTTCCGAACTCGAAATCGTCGGATTCAGCGGAGACGGCCTTGCCGCCGCAGCTGGGGCATTTTGGATAGAGCATTAGAGGTTCCTTGTGAAAAGGACGCGCGGGTTCCATCGCGGCTACCCGCGCGCCGCGTTTGTCATCTCAACAATGTCGGTTGGTTAGGCCGTAGCCTTAGTCGCGGCGGGGGCCGCCGTAGCTGCCGATAAGGCCGCCGAGCAGGGCGCCGGCCGGGCCGAAGAAAATGCCGCCAATGAGGGCCGCATTGATCGACGCGGCGGCCCGGAGGGCGATCGCGTCGCGGTAGTGAAGGTCGTTGTCCATTTGCGTCACTCCGACTCGACGTGGCCTTTGTGGCCACAGAACAGAGCTGAGACCTTGCTTAAGAAAACGTCAAGGAAAATGTTATCACTTTTCTCTTGTTTCCCGATGAATGCGCATTTTCTGCGCCCCGACTAAGCGCCGCGCTTCTGCCATCGTGGTCGCAGCTGGTAGCTCGCCAGTTTCGGTTATCTCTTTCAAGAGGCGTGAGTTTTGCTCTTTCAGCGTGGGTAGATCGACATCCGCAGGCCAGTCGTTGCCGGGTTTGCGGGACCAGTTATCAATCGCTCGGTAAAGCCCGGGATCGAGTTCGCGAATATGGGCTCGCGTTAGGCCTTGGCCCAACCATGGTCTATAAACGCGCTTTACAAATTCTGGCGGGTTTTCAGCACTGCGCAAACCTGCATAAAGTTCCGGAGCATGCTGCGGCAACTCAATCCATGTTGACTGCTTTCCCGCCGTTCCAGGCACGTCAATAGACCACTCGGGCAATAACGTTCTCGCCAACTCTTTGAGTCCGCGATCACCGTTCCGCTGCGAATATGCTAATAGGTGAGCCAGTCGCTCACTGATTGGTATTTCGCGCTCCGGATTTTCATTCTTCAATCTAATACTAAGAAAAGTTCGCAGATAAAACTTAGTATAAAACAAATCTCTGTAGATACCACTAATATTGTTGAAGATATCTTCGTCTATATCTTCGACCTTATCGAAACCCATCGCCTGACCACGCATCGCCCAAGTTGCTTCATCATCAATATCCTGAAGAGCCGACCGCCACGCCTCTCTGATTTCTGAAATATCTTTCCGATCACGAAATATATTTGTCATAAAACGTAAAGATAATTCGTCAGTTTGATTGAGAATGCCATCTAGATGGTTTATCAAAATTACGAAGCTTTTCTCATCTTGCACGGAAAGCTTCGAAAGGCTGCCATGAACTTGGCTATAGATTTTACCAACTGCCACTCCATTGGGGATGGTGTTGCCAAGTCGACGACCTTGTTCCTCGGGGTCGCCTGACGTCAAAACTTGATAACTAGGCTGTCGATCAAGCCGATTGCCGGTTGCGCGTTTATCACGCTGTGGAACCGGTGGGTCGGATGGCGCCGTGTCGGCGACCTCGGAGTTTTCAAACTTGTTCGCCATTGGCTAAAGATAGCCTTTTGATCGTTCGACGCTACAGATCATTGACGTCTCTGCTAACGAAAATCTCTCGCCTTAGCACGCACCACCTGCTCGGGATCAGCGCCATTGTCGAACGGTGGATAGTCGCCATCCCGAGGCGCAGGCGCCAGCCTTCATCGCCGCGATCGGGTCGGCCGTTGTGGATTGCGCCATCGCCTCGCCCGAATGGTGCGAAAATGACATGCGGTCGCCCTGATGCAGCGGGCCGGCCAGATCGTCTATGACGCCTAAATTACGAAACCTGTAGCTTGGCTCGCGATCGTAAGTATCATGCGGCTACAGGAAAGGCGGGACAAATGGCGGAACGCGCCGTCATACGAAAACTGGAGATTAGCCGCTTCAGAGGGATCGAAAGCCTAACGTGGCTTCCTCAGGCCGGAATGAATATCATTCTCGGCGGTGGCGACGTCGGAAAAACGACCGTTCTCGACGCCATCGCATTGCTTCTCAGCCCCACCAACGGGGCCACCGTTTCTGAGACGGACTATTGGAATCGCGACACCAGCGCCGACTTCACCATCGAAGGCATTTTCGCGCTTGAAGGTACTCCCGAGATCAGCACCCAATCCACCTTTGCGTGGCCTTGGCACTGGGACGGTGAGTATGCGGTGCAGCCCGCCGCGCCCAAGGATGGCAGCGATGACATGCCTGCTGCGGGTAATCCTGTTTATCGCCTTCGTGTTCGCGGGACGCCCGATCTCGAGCTCGCATGGGAAATAATCCAGCCCGGTGGGGAAACGGACCATTTTTCAGTCGCTGTGCGCAAAGAAATTGGGTTGGTGCGCTTGTCAGCCGACGATCGTAGCGACCGCGATCTCCGGCTTGTCTACGGTTCCGCGCTCGACCGAATGCTGGCGGACTCCGCCCTTCGATCGAGGATCGGGAGACAGGTGGCCGGCCTAGACCTGCATCAGGCCCTTGGGCCAGAAGGCGCATCCAAACTCAAAGACCTTGGAGAGAAACTTGAAGCGGCCGCGCTGCCTGGCGCCCTGTCGCTTGGCCTGACGAGTTCTCAAGGTTTGTCCATCGGGGCTTTGATCGGCCTGCTCTCGGACAAGAACGGTATCAGCCTGCCGCTAGCAAGTTGGGGCGCCGGCACCCGCCGCATGGCGGCCCTCGAAATTGCGGCGCTTCCCGAGCGAGACGCGAGCATCACGACTATCGACGAAATTGAGCGTGGCTTGGAGCCCTACCGCCTCCGAAAGCTAATTCGGGACTTACTAGCGCTGCAAGGACAGCACTTCGTTACCACCCATAGTCCGGTCGCCATCGCGTGTAGCACAGAGGCAACGCTGTGGTATCTTGGAGATCAAGGATGTCCGGGGGCGCTCCCGCGCGACAAGATTCGTCAACAACAACGGCGCGATCCTGAAACCTTCCTCGCCCGAATGCCCGTGATCGCAGAAGGCGATACGGAGATCGGTTTTCTAACCTATCTTTTGAGCAAAGCTTTCGTCGGAGATCCACGGGATTATGGCGTCCGTGTTTGCAACGGCCAAGGCAACGAAGCCACGCTCGACTTGCTAGAATGCCTTCATAAGGCCGGTTTGCGCTTTGGTGGGATCGCGGACGACGAAGGGTTATCAAAGGGGCGGTGGAAAAAGTTGAAGGACGGTCTCGGGCCGCGCCTCTTGCAGTGGGAGGGAGGCTGCACTGAAGAGGTGGTCATTGCCAACATCGCTGACGCCGATCTTGAGAAGCTGTTTGAGAGTTCCGATGGCGATACCGGCCCCCGCATGCGCACGGTCGCAGATCGGCTCGCAATAAGCGACAAGTCGTTAGCCAGCATTCTTGAAGCTCTAACCCAGCAGCAGCGTACCCTTCGAGAGCTAATCGTCGCTGCGGCGACCGGCGATCCCGCAGGAGCCCCCGACGGCGACAAGAAAACGTGGCAAGCACACGGCAAAGTTTGGTTCAAGACGCAGCGCGGAGGCTACGAACTAGCGGAGAAAATGGTCGCCACCGGAGCGCTTGGCGCGATCGAACCGCTTGTACTTCCGCTGGTCAACAGCATCCTAGCGTCGGTGGGTCAGCCGGAATTGTCCGAGCTGCGGCATGAGTGACGACACTGTCGCAGCGCTGCTTCGATCGACAAACCGATTGGTCGTGATCGAGGCGCCAGCGGGCTGTGGCAAGACGTGGCAAGGCGCTACGTATGCTCGCGATGCGGCGACGGCGCTCGGACGAGGGCGGCTGCTGATTCTCACCCACACCCACGCGGCTTGCAGCGTTTTCGCCGAGCGAACTCGGGGCATTGGGGCTAGGGTTGAAATCCGCACCATCGATGCATTGGTGACGCAGATCGCTACCGCTTATCGAGAGGCGATGGACCTCCCTGAGAACCTCACCGCCTGGGCTTGGCAGGGTGGAGGGGCCGGATTTCAAATCATGGCGAGCCGCGTGGCCGGCTTTTTGAAAGCGCAGCCGATGATCGCCCGCGCTCTCGCTACCCGTTACCCACTTATCATCCTTGATGAGCATCAAGACTCGACGATCGATCAGCACGCCATCGCCATGGCCCTGTTTGAGGGCGGCGCGTCCTTGCGCGTGTTCGGCGACCCGTGGCAGCGCATTTTCGGTGATCGCGGCGAGAAGGCGTGCGTCCGGGATCGCCAGCGGTGGGATGAATTTAAGGCGCAGGGAAAGTTTGACAGGCTCGATCACCCGCATCGCTGGGATAAGGGATGTCCGGAGCTAGGCCGCTGGGTCATGGAAGCCCGCGCGAGTCTCGAAGCCGGGCAGCCGATCGACCTCCGAGGCAATTTACCGCCGTCCGTCCGGGTGCTTGTTGGCAATAACATTGCCGAGCAGCCAAAAGGCTTCCGCCTCTCAGACGAACACGCCGCCCCGATCCGCACGCTCGTGCGGAAGAGCGACCAATTGATGATCCTCGCCAACAACAGTCTCATTCGCCCGTTGGCGGCGTTTTGGTATCGCCAAGTGCCGATCTGGGAGGGCCACTCCCGCGAGGATTTTGCGACTTTGGTGGATGCGACCCACGCTTCGATCGGTGATCCCGCTGCATTGGCAGAGGCGTTCATCTCATTTGCCAGCAGTGTTTCGGTGGGCTTCACACCCAGCGCTCACGGAGGACTCATGCGGCGCGAGGTGAGTGAGGGGTGCCGAAGGACCTCAGGAGGCAAGCCAGCGAATATGCGTCAAATGGCGCAATGCCTGGTCGACGATCCAAGCCACCGGGGAATGTCAGCTTCTCTTGCCATCTTTGCAGACCTAGCGCGGCAGAGCGCGGCTGGATTCGAAAAGGTTCGCATCGATCATCGGGTTGAACTGCGCGATGCGATCCGCATGGGCGAATTCGCGTCGGCGCATGACGGATTCGCAGAAGTCGCGCGGCGGCGTGCGCATACACAGCCGTCGCCCCCACGGAAGGTGTTGAGCAGCATTCACAAAGCGAAAGGTCTTGAGTGTGATCGCGGCCTCGTGATGGCCTGCGACCGCGCCCGGTTCTCGGGAACGACCTACTCCCGTTGCAAACTCTACGTCGCTCTTAGCCGTGCGAAACGATCGCTCACACTGGTCGCCTCCGAAAGCGATCCAAGCCCTCTCTTCCGGTTGGCGTAAAAAGCATAGGCGACGCATTTACGATGCTCACGACAGAGCCCGGGGTGGAGTTGCGCCCTACCCTTCGCGACAGGTAGTGGTGCTGGGAAGGGAAGATTTTGCGAGATGGTTGAATCCGGCTCTACCTGCCGCAGAAATCCTGCAGCCTGCGATAGCTGGGACGTTGGCGGCCTCTTGGGTCAGGTGGCGCCAGTCTACACTTAGAAACGTGTCACCGATTTAGGGTAATAAAGGCACGCGGTTGTTAATAGCGCGAATTCGATGGAAATTTATTTCCGTTCAAGCACAGTATAATTTTGGAGGCGCAGCCCTTTAATGGAAATTCCATCGTCTACTGACTTAACACCGATCTTGCATGGGAATCTACTTTCACGAGATTTCTTGACGCAATCTATTGGCGACATGCCGGAATGGCGGGAGCTAGGCGATGATGCCATAATCGCGCTTCGGCGCGACCTCCTAGAAATTTACAGCCGTATTCCCACGGCGCACGCGCCGAACGAAAGCCAGACGGAAGATGACCTGATTTGGCCCGTGTTGGCTCGCTTGGGATGGACCGCCACCCTTCGACAACAGAACCTTGCGCCTAAAGGACGGGTCGACGTTCCAGACGGCCTACTGTTTCCCGACGAAATAGCGAAAGCGGAAGCAAATCAGACAGCCGAAGAGTGGCGACGATACGAGTTCGGTCTCGCAATCGTCGAGTCAAAACGTTGGGCTCGTCCCCTCGACCGCCGATCAGGTAAACGAGGTGAGGAGCTTGCGCCCTCGACGCAAATGCTCCGCTATCTTAGGCGAGTGGATGATCTTACCGTCGGCGGGCTACGTTGGGGAATTCTGACGAACGGAGCAAAGTGGCGTCTGTATTTCCAGGGTGCCCGATCCGTTTCGGACCAGTTCTTTGAAATCGATCTGGCCGCGATCCTGGCAGTCCCGGGATACTCCAATCTGCCTTCACTGGCAGATGCTGAGCGAGCGCACTGGCTAAAGGTTTTTGCTCTCGTATTTCGTCGAGACGCTTTCGTTTCGCCAGTCGGATTGACGGAATCGACGTTCCATCTTCGGGCCATAGAGAAAGCGCGATATTACGAAGAACGCGTAGCCAACAACATCTCCAATTTGGTCTTTGCAGAGGTTTTCCCAAGCCTAGCTCGCGCTATCGCCGCCGCCGCGAGTGAGGCATCTCTCCAAGAGGTACGTGAAGCGACACTTATCCTCCTCTACCGCCTCCTCTTTGTTCTTTATGCGGAAGACCGCGATTTACTACCGGTCAACGACAAGCGATATGACGACTACGGTATGCGCGAACGGGTCAGGGCGGACGTTGGGCGCCGAAAGGACAAGGGCGACGTTTTCTCGGATACCGCTTCTCGATATTGGTCACAGTTCGAGGATCTGTGCCGCGCTATAAATGGGGGCGACACCTCTATCGGCCTTCCGCCGTACAATGGAGGTCTATTCGACCCTGCAAAAACACCGCTCTTAGCACAGGTGCGGATCAGTGATGAGGTCTTGGCATCGGTAATTGATGCCCTGTCGTTCGAGCGGACGCCTGACGGCAGAAAATATATCAACTATCGAAATCTGACCGTCGAGCAGCTCGGGTCAATCTACGAGCGGCTTCTCGAATATGAAATTGTCAGGGAAGCCGACCGCATCGTTGTTCGGCCTAACGCTTTTGCGCGCAAAGGATCTGGTAGCTATTACACGCCCGACGAACTCGTAGCGCTGATCATAAGAGAGACGGTCGATCCACTTGCCGCGGCCTCTTTAGCAAGGTTTGCAAGCAAGGTTGCTGAGCTTGAAACGAGCACTTTGCCAGAAGATCGACGCCTGGGCGCGCTGCGCCGAGTCGATCCAGCCGAGGCACTTCTGGAACTCAAAATCTGTGATCCGGCAATGGGCTCCGGCCATTTTCTAGTGGCCTTGGTTGATTACCTCACTGATCAGGTCGTCTCGGCAATGGCAGAAGCTGAGGCGCTGGTGGCGTGGGGCGATTACATCTCCCCCCTGAGCGACCGTATCGATACGATTCGCCATACCATCCTGGGCAATGCCGAAGAGCGGCGTTGGACCGTCGGCCCCGAGCAGCTTGACGATCACCACATCATCAAGCGGATGGTGTTGAAACGGTGTGTCTATGGGGTCGATAAGAACCAGATGGCCGTTGAGTTGGCGAAGGTTGCACTATGGCTTCATTCGTTCACAGTTGGAGCACCACTCAGCTTCCTCGACCATCATCTTCGCTGCGGTGACAGCCTATTTGGCAGCTGGGTTCACAGCGGCGTCGAGCGGGCGACAGAATACGGAGGCGCTTTGCTCCTTCATGGATCGATCACGCGCGCGATGCGTGCGGCGGCGCAGATGCAGATTATCGAAGGTCTGACGGACGCGGAGATCGCCGAAGCGCATCGCTCAAAGCTCGTATTCGATGAAGTTCGAGACATGACAGCGCCGCTGGACGCTTTCTTGTCGCTCATACACGCCTTCGAGTGGTTAGGCCTGAAGGGCCGAGAAGATCGAGCAGCGCTAGTTGCATTTTTCGACAGCCAATTCGGCGATCCAGTTCAGATCGCCTTAGGCCATCCCATGCAGCCAACAGGGCGTGCTGAGGCAGAGCGTTTCGAGACGATCCTCGCGGAGGCCCAAGAGCTGATTGCGGAAGAGCGTTTCTTGAACTGGGAAGTCGCGTTTCCAGGTGTTTGGACGGACTGGGAAGGGGCAACCCCTGCGGGAGGGTTTGACGCGATCGTCGGCAACCCTCCGTGGGATCGAATGAAGCTACAACAGGTAGAATGGTTTGCCGCCCGACGGCCGGAGATCGCATTGGCAACGCGTGCGTCGGACCGATCGCGTCTCATTCAAGACCTGAGCGTACAAAATGACCCCTTGGCCCAGGATTACGCAAAGGCTGACGCGAGAGCAGAGGCTGCGATCCGCGTGGCCCGAGCCGAGGGATCCTATCCGCTGCTTTCTGGGGGCGATATCAACCTCTATTCGCTCTTCGTTGAGCGCGCGACGGCCCTCGTAAAGGAGGGTGGCATGATCGGACTCCTTACCCCCTCAGGGATTGCTTCCGATAAAACTGCGTCGCGATTCTTCAAAGAAGTCACCGGCAGCGGTCGATTACGCGCGCTCTTCGATTTCGAGAACAGGCGCACGCGGCATGGGGCCACGCCATTCTTTCCGGACGTCGATAGCCGCTTCAAATTTTGTGCCTTGGTTATGAGTCGCGAGCAAATCGACACGCCGGCCCGATGCGCGTTCTTTCTTCAGGACGTTTCCGAAATTGACGACCCGGAGCGCCGCTTTGAGTTTGGTCCGGCTGACTTTGCCAGTGTCAATCCAAACACCGGAACAGCGCCGATTTTCAGGTCGAGACGCGATGCAGAGCTGACCAAGGCGGTCTATGATCGACTGCCCGTTCTTGTTCGTCGGACGGGCAGTCAGGAGGTGCGCGCCTGGCCTCTCAAATACAGCACCATGTTCCACATGACGAATGACTCCGCGCTTTTCCGCACCCAGAAAGAGCTTGAGGATCGCGAGGCGGCTTACCCGGTCGGGGCCAATCGCTGGCAGAGCGCCTCCGGCGAATGGGTGCCTCTCTACGAGGGGAAGATGGCGCAGGCATATGACCATCGCGCCGCAAGCGTTGTCGTCAACAGCGCGAACCAGCATCGACCTGCGCAGCCCGAGATGGCCTCGCTAATCCAGCATGAAGACCCGTCATGGCTTCCGCGCCCTCAGTATTGGGTGCCTCTTTCGGTTTGCGGATGGAAGGACGAGGGTTGGGTCTTGGGCTTCAAAGAGATCACCGCGCCGACAAACGAACGCACATTCATCGCTGCTCTGTTCCCGGCTGTCGGCTTTGGAAACAAGGTTCCGTTGCTTCGCTCCGAGAGGGGGCATTGCGATGAGCATCTTCTCTGCGCGAACCTCAATAGTGTCATATTTGATTTCGTAACTCGGCAAAAGGTTCAGGGTCAGACCCTCAATTTGTTTATTGTCGAACAGCTACCCGTTGTAGCGCCGGCGACCTACCAGTCGGAGCATTTTGGCGAGAAGTGCGCAGCCGAGGTCATCAATGAAGCCGTCCTGGAGCTCACCTACACGGCGGACGACATGTCGGAGTTCGCAAGAGATATGGGGTATGTCGATGAATCCGGCTCCCCGCTTCGACCTTTCGGTTGGTCCGAAGAGCGTCGCTTGACGCTGAAGGCCAAACTCGATGCCGTCTTCTTCCATCTCTATGGCGTCACCAATCGGGAGGACATCCGATACATTTACTCGACTTTCCCGATCGTCGAGCGGAACGAACTCGCCAAGTATGGCCGCTACCTGTCGCGGGACCTCTGCCTGGCATGGGTAAACGCTTTAGCAGCGGGGCACCCAGATGCCGAAATCAAAATCTAGCACCAGTAGCTCCGCCCTGGAGGTCCTGCTTCAGCATCAGACGACTGGTGCCAAGCCACATACCTATCAGCGCTTGCTTTCGCTGTTGAAGGAGCCCGGACTGAGGCGAATTCGATTTGCGGTAGCCTATGCCCGATGGGATGGGATCGGCCTGCTAGCCCCGAAGATCGAGGAACTTCTGAAAGGCGGTGGCGAGTTCCAATGCATCTACGGTGTAAATAATGGCGTCACTACTCCCGACGCTTTGCTCTACTCCCTTTATTTGCGCGAGTTATATGCGCGACACACCTACGCGGGAGCGGTGGATGATGAGTTTGCCAACGCCACGTTTCATCCCAAATTCTTCGAGTTTCGGTTCGCCGACCACACGGTAGCCCTGGTAGGTTCGGCGAACCTGACCGGCGGCGGAATGGTGCGCAATACCGAGCTGGGATTGGAGGTGCGCGCTTCGAACACTGATGCCCTTATCGCCAGCCTCGACGCCGCGTGGGTCGCGATGAGGGGTGAAAGTGAGCCGACAACCATCGCAAAGGTTCGCGCGCTAAAAGCGAACGCAAAACTGAGCGACGAGGGCGACAGCGAGACGAAGCGCTCAGACAAGCAGTCAAAGCCGTTCCTCAAGGCCTCGGGCAAACTTGCACCCAAGCCATTATTCGCCAAGATTCTCGATCTCGACGCCCCGAAAAAGAAGACGAAGCTTCTTACAGAACTGGACCCAGCGACACAGCGACCGGCGAAACTGTACCTGCAGATATTTGAAACAGAGACGGGCGGTCAGGGCGGAAACGAAGGTTATCAAATTCAGCTGCCGACGGCGACGCTCCCATCATATTTCGGTGTAGGCCCTGACGAGGGCAAAAGCGCGACCTTCCTGTTCGGGAAAGAGGTAATTCAGACTCATTTCACCCACTTTTACAACAACACCCACCGGTTGCGGCTCAAGCCGATCTTATCCGTTCATCGTCCGGCGATCCTAATTTTTGAACGCATTGGTAAAGACCAGTATCGATGCTCCGTGGTACCCAAGAATAGATATGCCGCCGTCCTCGCCTCCAAGTGTACTGAACAGACACGAGCCGGCGCTCGTCGCTGGGGGTTGGAATAATTTTGCGCATCGCTCGACGCGGCCATCTCGCGTTCTTGATCCGCAGCAGATTGTGGATGACCTGCGAGGTTTGCTCGACGTTGGTACCGGCACGGGGTTTGCTACGTCACGCTTTGACAACCTTATGATCGAGCAAAGTTGATAGTTTGATCCGGCGCTGCCTTCGGCCCGCGTTCTATGCGCTGCGCGCACCGAGCCTGTAGTCTCGGCCATTCGGTGACGACCGCTAGCGTGGGCTGGGGCTTCTGCCCCTAGCGCGCTCCGAAGCGCCTTCCGCCCAGCTTCCTCCACTTCGTTTCGTGCAGCCGGTTCCCCGCGAAGCCGCTTACTCCGCTTGCCCCCCGATGCTCGCCGCATGGGCAGGGTTTCAGATCGCACCTGAAACCCAACCCCACGGAGAAAAGTCATGGGAGCTACAGTCACCACCAACCTTCAACCACGCATCTATGTGGCTTGCCTTGCGGCCTATAACAGCGGCCACCTTCATGGCGCGTGGATCGACGCGGCGCAGGAGCCGTGGAGCATCTACGACGATGTAAAAACCATGCTTGCCGCATCCCCCATCGCAGGCGCGGAGGAATGGGCCATTCATGACCATGAGGGTTTTGGTGAGGTCCGCATTGAAGAATACGCTGGGTTCGAGCGCGTGAGCGCGCTGGCGCTGTTCATCGCCGATCATGGCGACATCGGCGCAGCCTTGCTCGATCACTACAGCGGCGACCTCGATGAGGCGCGGCAGGCGATGGCGGACCGCTATATGGGCAGCCATGCTAGTCTTGCCGACTACGTGCAGGACATGACGGAAGAGACAACGGCTATCCCGCATGGGTTGCGCTTCTACATCGACTATCAGGCGATGGCCCGTGACGCCGAAATGAGTGGCGACCTGTTCACCGTCACGACGTCTTATGACGAAGTGCATGTGTTTGCGGGGTGCTGACATGGAGCAGCAACGCCAAACCCATCGCTTCATATGGCAGGGCATCGAGATCGAAGTGACCTACACCCCCCTGAAATGGGGAGTGACCGCCCATCTGGAAATTCGCAGCGTCGTACCGGAGCGCGCCCCGCTCCCAATCACTGAAACCGGCTATCGCTCACACTTCCACCAGCCCGGTACTGTCGAGGCCAACGGCGGCGATGTGATTGCACAAGTGACGGCATGGCTGAACGAGGAGGCGGCGAAGCCCGCGTGGCGCGCATACATCGACGCGAGTCGGCAAATGCGGTTACTGTGATGGCGCCCCAATCGATCGCGAATCGTGTCGCAATCAAATCCGCAAACTTTTCTACACAAAACCTACACAGGCAAAAACCTGAGGTTTTTATCGTTATATTTCAAATATTTGGACGAATCCAAATATTTGGAGCGGGCGAAGGGATTCGAACCACGCGCGTAGCCCGGCAGGGCGGAGCGCCAACATAAGACTCGAGGGTTCCGACGCGGCAAAGCCGCGTCGTCGGACACGGCTGCGCGATGCCGGCCGGTTCGCTGCCATTTCACTGATTAGCTGCCGCTAATCAGCGGCAGCGAACTGGAGCGGGCGAAGAGATTCGAACCCTCGACCCCAACCTTGGCAGTTAGAATTGGCCCTCCAAGCTCGGGCCGATCCGGCCAGCAGGCGCGCACCCAGTTCGTAAAGCAGGCTGAAAACAGCGCCGGATCGGTCTGGCTTATTAGCAACGTAAGCCATCGCCCCGTCGGAAGGCGATGATGGTACGGCAAAAATCGCCGCAGAAAATCGAGATGCCGATTGCCCCATAGCCCGATCGCCTCAAAGCTGTCGCAATCCGCTATCGTTCCGCACACCGCCAGCAGCAGCACCTCCGATAGCGGATAGGCCACCTTATGCGAGGGGCGCGGATCCTCGATCTCCGAAAAATGATCCAGCAGCGCCTTCAGCCGCGACTTCTCTCCAAATCCCGCCTCCCACTCGTCCACGCGCGCATAGATTCAGCATTCTCTCAATCCGTAAAGCCGTTAACCTGACTTCGGAGCCCTGGCGACGGCTGGGATGATCTTGAGCTGCTGGAACCGGCGCGTATATTTCCGGAACATCTCCGCCGTATCCATGCAGTCGTGAAAGCCCGCCTGACGGATCTTGATAGTGCTGGAGAGGCCGTAACGGACCACATGGGCGGGATCGAGCGGATAGGTCCAGCCACCCCCCACCGCAAGCGATTCGCCCAGCAACGCGTCCAGATCCTCAGGCGCTTTCAACCCGTATTTGCGCACCATGCCGGGCCAGAGATGGGCCAGAGTGCGAACCTCCTCCGCAATGTCGAACGGCCGGGGTGTGGCCAACTCCATGGCCAGTTCCTCCGCCACGATGGGAAATGCGTCGTGCAGCGAAAAGACGTCGCCGTTGACGAGGTTGAACGCCTCGTTGCGCGCATTCTCCGCCCCGGCCGCCCAGTCGAGCCCCTGCGCGAGAAGGTCGGCGTCGGCGATATCGGTTATCATGCTGGCCCCGTCCGGCACGAGGAGGGGCAGCCCCGCCTCCTTGCGGAGCGCCGCGAACAGGGCGAGCACTAGGAAGGTGTTCATGTTCGCGCCCACCGCCTCGCCGACGATCATGCCCGGCCGGATAATCGTCCACGCCCAGGACGCGCCCTGCTGCTTCGCCCGGATATAGTCCTCATGTTGGTGATAGAAATTTTCTTGGTCTATGCGCGGGAGTGATTCCTTGTAGGGCATGGGCGGCGTGCGCTCGATGAGATGCGAGCCATAGGCCTTGAAGCCATGGACGAGCCCGATGTGGCGAAAGCCGTGTGCGGTGGACACGATCGGATCGACCACGTTGCGCAGCATCGCCATGTTCTTGGCGTACTGCTCGGGGTCGCGCCATCCGGCGATCATGTTCCCTTGCTGCTCGTTGACGGCACAATAGGCGATATGGGTCACGCCCGGCATCGCGGCGAAGATCTCGGCGCACTTCTCACCATCCAGCAGGTCGAGCGGGATATGCTCGACATGGTCGGGACAGAACAGCGGCCGCCGCCGCGAAACGGCCTTGATCTTCCAGTCGGGCTTGGCGGCAAAATGCTTGAGCGCCGCCGAACCGGCCAGACCCGATGCACCGATGATGAGGATTTCAGGCATCCGCTGTACTCGCAAGTGAAAGCCATTCCCGCGGCGATCCGTCGTCAGCCATGATAGCCTCCGTCAACGCGCACGACCTCCGCGTTCATATACGCGCCGTCCTCGGACGCGATCATCGCGATGATGCTGGCGATGTTCTCCGGCGCACCATAGATCCCATCCGGCCGCGACAGATGCGCGAAGAGCGACATATCCGCGCCCTCCGGAAACCCGCCGGCCCCCATGGCGTCGGTCATCGGGGTGGCGATCCCGCCGGGCGCGACCGCGTTTACGCGCACGCCGCGCTTGATATACTCCCAGCCCAACGTGTGAGTCAGCGCGGCCACCCCGCCCTTGCTGGCGGCATAGGCCGCCATGTAGGGATGGCCGAAGTAAGCCGAGGTGGAAGCGGTATTCACGATGTTGCCCTTCGATTCGAGGAGATAGGGCAGCGCCTCGCGGCAGCACAGAAAGGTGCCGACCAGATTGATCTGGAGGATGCGGACGAAGTCCTCTAACGTCTCCTCCACGCTGTGCACCGCGCGCAGCACGCCGGCGACATTGATCAGCACGTCGAGCTTGCCCTGGCGTTCCGCGAACCCGGCAAAAGCGCTTTTGATCGCCGCCTCGTCGGTGATCGACGCCACTACGGTCTCCACCCGGCCTGCCCGACCCGCCGCGCTACGCGCCTGATCGGCTGATTCGGCCAGCGCGTCCACGTTGACGTCCACCGCGAGGAGGGTCGCGCCCTCGCTCGCCAGCCGGGCGAGCGTCGCCCGTCCGATGCCGGTGGCGGCGCCGGTGACGATCGCCACCTTGTCCACGAACCTTGCTGCGCTGCTCATCAACTTCCCTCCATCGTCCTCTGCGTCATTCTTCGGGTGCGACGCTGAACCCCACTGTCTGCCCGCCGTCCGCGATCACGACCGAACCGGTCATGAAGCTGGCCGCATTCGACAGCATGAAGCAGGCGACCTCCGCGATTTCGCTCGGGTCCGCCATCCGCTGCAACGGCACCTTCTCGGCGATGAAGGATTCCAGCGAGGGGTCGCGCTCGATGGCGACGGCGGCGATCTCGGTCTTCACGCCGCCGGGGCACAGGCAGTTTATCCGGATGCCCTCCCTCGCATATTCGAGCGCCGCCGACTTGGTGAGACCGACGATCGCATGCTTGGTCGCCGCATAGACCGCGAGATAGCCCGACCCCGCGATGCTGGCGGTGGAGCCGGTGTTCAAGATTACGCCCTTGCGGGCCGGCCGCATGAGGCGCAGCTCGTGCCGCATGCATTCGACCGTGCCATAGAGGTTGGTCTCGATCAGCGAGCGGACCTCCGCATCGGTCGTGTCGCTCAACGCCTTGAAGTCGTTGGTGATGCCGGCGTTGTTGAAGGCCGCATCCAGCCTTCCGAACGACGACTGGATACGGTCGAAGCCGGCGGCGACGCTGGCGGCGTCGGCGACATCCATCTGGACGAACGTCGCCTCACCGCCCGCGCGGCGGATATGCTCCACGGTGTCTTTGGACTGCGCCGCCCGGCGCGCGGCGACGAGGACGTGCGCCCCCCGGTCGCCGAGCATGATCGCCGCCGCCTTGCCGATGCCGGAGCTTGCGCCCGTGACCAGCACGACCTGTCCGTCGAACCTGTTCATCCGTCCTCTCCCATGTAGACCTTTGGCCGGCTCAGCCCACAGACGGGTAGGACACGGCCGAGACGATGCTGATGCACGATGCGGTAAAGCCGCCCTCGACGGGGAGGACCGACCCGGTGACGTAGCTCGATTCCTCGGAGCACAGCCAGACGGTGGCGGCCGCGATCTCCTCCTCCCTGCCGAAACGCTTCATGGCGATTGCTTCGCGCATCGGGCTCAGCACCGATTCGTCGTTGTTGGTCAGCATCGGCGTGGCAATCGCGCCGGGGGCCACGCTGTTCACGCGAATGCCCTTGTCGGCATATTCCAGCGCCGCCGCCCGCGTCAGGCCGACCGCCGCGTGCTTGGCCGCCGAATAGGCACTGAAGAACGCGAAGCCGTTGATCGCCGATCCCGACGTCACGTTGACGATCGAGCCGCCGCCATTCTCCAGCATCGCCTGGATCTGATACTTCATCGACAGGAACACGCCGCGGGCGTTTACCGCGAAATCGTCCTCATATTCCTGCAGCGTCAGCTTGTGCATGTAATTGGGCACGTGTGCGACGCCAGCCACATTGGCGGCGAAATCGAGCCGACCGTAGGCGGAGACCGCCATTTCGACCATCCGGCGCGTGTCCTCCTCGATCGAGACGTCGGCGAGGCAGGCGAGCGCCGTCCCCCCGGAATCCCGAATCTCTGCCACGGTGCGGTCGATCTTGTTCTGCGTGCGGCCGACCACCACGACCTTGGCGCCTTCGCGCGCGAAGCGGAGCGCGATGCCGTGGCCCATGCCCTGCCCCCCACCGGTGACGAGCGCGACGCCGTCCTTCAGCTTTGCCATTTCAAACCCTCTCTCACGCTAAACTGAATGACCCGGCTGCTCCGGACCAGATTCCAAAAGACGGGCTGTTAGCGTTCCAGCGTAACGTCGAACGCCTTCAGATAATCCCCGGTGAGCCGGTCGATGTCGGCCTCGGTCATGCCGATGTCCGCCAAGGAATATTGATGATGCTTGCGCCCGGATCGCTCGGTCGTGTCGCTGGCGAGCCAGGCTTCCATCGCGGCCGCGCGGGCGTCGCTGAACTCGAGGCCAAGCTGCGAATAGATGGATCGTACGGTGCCGATCGGATCGGCCCGAAAATCGAGGAAGCGCACGTCGACGAACCGCTCCGCCATGCCGGGCCGGTGCCGGAACTCCAGCGCTTTTTCCCAGGTGTCGTCATAATCGCCGACGATGCTCTTTTCGCCCGGCGCGGCGGCGGCGAACTTGCTGTGCAGCACGGTCGCCATGTTGGCGATCGACGGATAGATCTTGGCCGTGTCGCGATGACAATGAATGAACATGGCGTCGGGGAAGACCTCGACAATCTCTTCGAGGAAGC
>Ga0207690_10000384_pt1 | contig 29204 bp, 31 predicted proteins | sample KBSC23metaG_FD_184315 | JGI IMG/M metagenome (GOLD analysis project Ga0207690, IMG submission 184315) | Corn rhizosphere microbial communities from Kellogg Biological Station, Michigan, USA - KBS C2-3 metaG (SPAdes) (version 2) | ecosystem: Host-associated > Plants > Roots > Rhizosphere > Soil ... | reverse complement strand
CGGCCGCCACCTGGGCATCAGCCCGACCACGGTCAAAACCCATCTGCACAACATCTTCGAACGGATCGGCGTCAGCGGCCGGCAGCACCTGGTGCGTTATGCCCTCGGCGACACGCCGAAAGCCAGGGTCAGGGTCAACTTCCCGGCGACGCGTTCGAGAGCAGATGCGCTCTGACTCCAGAGCTTTGGTCGGTCATCAGCGCGCTGATGCCGCATATCGGCCTGATCGTCCGCCGGATACATGCACTCGATGCGCAACTCCTGCCTTGCGATGGTTTGCGGCGTGCCTACCGAGATTGAACTACCCCGCTTCCCGAAACTTATAGTGGCTTGGACGGCGCGAACCCTAAGCGAGTCGAACCGCAAGCGGGTCAGAACCGCTTCCAACTGAAGCCGCCAGGGATAACAAGCTCTGACCGGTCCGCTCGCCGGTTGGCGCGACCCTTTATTTGAAGACTATTTACTACAAAATCACGCAGCATCCTTTCTGCGTTGTCTCTGTCAGTGGGTTACTGAAGCCAGGGCTACGATGTATCTGAGATTCGTGACCACCGTACTTGGTCTCGTCGTACGCCGTTGTGCTCGCCCACATATTTCCATATTTTTGAAATATCGTTACGAAGCAATAAGGCGATTTAACATAGGAAAGATGAAAAGTCGTATTTTCGGCGTGTTTGCCAAGTACCTCCTTTATTCTTTCGGAAGCGTTATTTGCCCCATCCCCAAAGTTGGTGAGCACCTCGATTGTTACATCAGACGCGCCGTCAAGTTCGCGAATCATTGCACCAAACTCGGAACACCTTTCTCCATTGTCTTCAAATTGTTTGGGGCTAAAATGGCCAAACAGGACTTTCGGTGCGCCCTCTTTTTTATATCGAATGCCAAATACCCAGCAGTTAGCTACGTTGTTTGTATAGGCGAAGGGATCGGTTTCCGGGTGATCGATTCGGATGTAGGTATCCTGCTTGACTTCCGTGCGCGTGCTCGGCATGACCATCGCCCTCTCTTTGGATAATTGAAACTGGCGGAACTGCAAAAATGGTGTCGGGACAATTTGAGTGAAGTGGTTGCTGATCCAAAAATTGTCCCTGACACCTTTTCGCATTCCGGATTCCCCTCATATTGCCTGCAGCGCCTGCTGGCGCGAGGCCAGATAGCTGGCCCATGCCACCTTTTGGAAGTTCGTGCGCGGGGGACCGCCTCCAATATAATTATTGCTTGGTGCCCAGTACTGAACTATATCGGTCGACTCGATCTCGTAGGGAAAGGCCACTTCCTGACCGGCATTCAACGTACCATTCTGACTCCAGTACGTCGTGTTCGCTGGTACGCTAAAGACGTAACAGTGCCCATTGAAACCCCACAGCACGCCAACGGCCGGAGGCTTCTGGGCATTGGCAGGAAGGCCATTTCCGGCACATACGCGGAACGAAAATATCATCCGGCCGCCATGGATGGGCTGGTTGTTGTTGTCAACGAGGTATTCGGTGGAGTGCGCGGGTGAGATTCCCCCAGCATGCACTGCGGAAGGTCCCCTGGCCGTACCGTGGACAAAGTACAAGTTCGCGTTTGTCTGCCCCTGCTGCCAGTGCATCTTCTGTTGCAGAATCAGCATGCCCTGCACGCCTGCGTATTGGTATGGAATCATCTCTCGTCTCCTTTTGGGCCCATCGTAAGAAAACTGCCACAACCAACCTTCGCCAGCTTGACTAATCAACGAAACAAAACGATGGGGTGAATCGCCTCGGGTTCCGTGGAGGCTGTTTGGTTTAAGTCAGGTCACCACCGTGGTCGCCTGACTGGCGAGTTGCCAAAGCGGTGTCAGAGACAATTTAAGCGCTACGCCGACCGCCCTCAAATTGTCGCTGACACCTTTTCATTTTTGCCCGTCCCTTTTCTCACTGGGCTCAGGAAATGGCGTCCATGCGCGAGCTCAACACGTGCCAACCCTTTGCGTCACGATGAAGCACCGCCGTATGCCATGAAGCACACAAGCTCCCGCAATAGAAGCCATACTTCACCTCATAATCGCCGTCCTGCCGGCGCGTTGGGAGTCCCACGCTCATCACCATGCGTGATGCTTCGGGCACGATTTCCTGTGACGCCGGCTGTGCGCTGGCGGGGAATATCTTCAGGCGCAAATCGGCCAGCTGGCGAATGGCATCCTTGGACAGATCAAGGTGGTGTCTCCCATCCGGCCAGCCGAGCGACACGTAAAGCGGCATGGAATTCGCGCGCAGGTAGCCGTCTTTCGCCTGGGCCTGGTAGCGGATCAGCGCCATCATCACGCCCTGCAGATCGGGAGCAGGATGCTGCACCGCCTCTTCCAGCGCTGTGCGTTCGTCGCGTGCCTGCTTGAGTTGCGTGGCAGCGCTACCTCGCGCGGCACACGTTCCCGGTGGCAAGGCGGGATCATGCGCGCAGACCGCGCCCGTCGACTCGTCAAGGGTGATCTCGAGCGTCGCCGGGGCCGTGCCTTGACCGCGGTCGAACCGGAATTGCCACATGCCACTCGCGGCATCGAAATTCATCGCGCCGACAGCACCGTCCCCGAGTGTCGGACGAAGTGCGCCCAGCGACACTTGCATAGCCGTCATGCCGTCCAGAACGGGCTTGGCCGGCGTGGCGGCATGGGCGTACACCGAAGGGCCGAACGGCAGCAAGAGCAAACAGATCCAGACAAGCCAGCCAGTCACAGTGCGCATCAGTTCGTTCCTCCATGTAACCGGAAAGGTACAAGAACAGGCAGTCAAGTCGATTGCCCCACGAATAACAGGGTGAATAACAGGGTCAGATTTACTTACATTCTTCCCGAAAGTGAACCTGCCCCCGTTTTGGCCCTGAAATTGTCCCCGACATCTTTTCGGGTTAGCTGGCTCGTCAGTAGTCCGAGAACCCAAGCCCGCGCAGACCTCCGCCCGTGTGATTGCCGATCAGGGTGCCGGATGTGTCTTCCCCGCGGTAATCGTTGGTGCGTTCCTCCAGGGCGAAATTGCACAGCGCATTGCGCACCGACTTGTCCTGCAAGGGATACTCGTGGTTGACCGCGCGATCGACCGTGCTTCCCATGTTCTGGATGACGTCGTCCCTGGGGGTGGCTTTGGGATAGTTGCGGGTGACGTAGTCCACCATCGCATCAATCCAGCCCTGGCGGCGCGCCGAGCAGAAGTTCACGATGGTGATCGGCGCGGGAGGATGGCCCGGCCCCGTGCCCGCGCGGGCACCCAACGCCGAAAAGACCAGCCGGTTCCTTATCCGGTTTCCGGCCTCCTCGGCGATCTTGACCGCGTTGACCGCAGAGGCGAGCGATTGCGCCGCGTCGGCGACCCTCTCCAGTTTTTCGAAAGCGACCATGATCGCCCTGGGTGCCCGGTCCTGCTGCGACTGTCCAATGATCGGCGTACGAGCCATCGGTGAACCTCCTCTCGAGCAAGCGGAGCAAGTGGGTCAGAGCTGTTTTCTGCAGAACAGGCCGGACAAAACCATCGACTTCAAGAGGCGCGGAGCGCTAAATGGCGGCAACCCAGTGACGCAGCCGTATCAGTTCGGGCATCACAAGACTGCGCGCGACACTCGACGAGAAGCATTCTGCCACCGGGGCATCGGGACTGGTAGGCCGTACGTCCGCTGCTCTCGTTGACAAGCGACACGTCACCGCGGCCGCGACCGTTGGAAAACCCCTTGACCAGAACAGCCGACTCAGCGCCAGGAAGACCCCAAGTTGTCCCTGACACCATTTCTCTCCTTCGAAATTCCCGAGGGCACGGTCGTCCCGGCATCACTGGTCGTCCGCGAGACCGGCTACAACCAGCGCTTCAAGGCCAATCATTACCAGATTGAATGCGCGGCCAAATCCATGCCTATCGACGCGTTCAAGGGCGCGCTGGACAATCTGGCGCGCAACGCCATCGCCCGCTCGGTAGAGCGCGCCTGATTCCGTATTCCACCGATGAGTGAAAGCCATGGCTGATATTGACGGTCAAACCCTGCTGATGGCGGTGCAGGCGGTGCAGGCGCAGATCCATTCCCTGGAGGCGCAGATCGACCAGGCGGGCGAGGACGATGATGTCAGTGACCAGGAGGATCTCCTGATGGGCTACATGCGAGCAGCCGATACCCTGCGCGTTGCCTATGAAGCCGAAGAGCTGACCAGCAGCAATCTTCCGCCGTACGACAGGCTGGTTCCTTCGCAGGGGTAAGGCGACGAAGCGCTGCCAGCGCGGTCGGATTTACCGCCGAGGGGATGCGGCGCCCTTCCCGTCCCTTTGCTTCGCCAAGGCGGCCTCGGCCCTGTCGATGTAATCCAGGTATCCCTTCCGGTCGATGAAGGGCGCCACGGGGTCGGAGAGGGACGTCAACAGCGGGAACGGGGTCAGGTTCACTTCCGAACGGAGGATAAGTGAACCTGACCTCGTTTTTGCAGTTACGCGTCGTGCTCAGTCCTCGATGGCTTCGACGCCCTGCTGCCTGAGCTCCTCGACGCGATCGAGCATCTGCTTGAGCCGCTCCGGCGAATGCCCCTGCCAATCCGCCACCTCGCCGACGACGCGGAACGGACTTCTGGAACGATACGACCGGGTGATGTTGCCGGGGAATTTCTTGTCCGTCAGGTTGGGATCGTCCTCGATCGGCCCGGTGGGCTCCACGATGTAGATCCGCCCCCGCCCTGCCCCCACGGCCAGCTCGGCGCCCCAGGTGGCGGCGTCTAGTGTCGCGGTCAGGTAAACGAACAACGCCTGCTTGCGCTTGCCGAAGTTGGAGGCATGGCCCGGCACGATCAGGTCGCCCACCTTCAGGTCGGCCTTGGTGCCGTGGTAGTACGTCTGCGGTTCACTCATTGCGTCATTCCGGTGTCCTGCCATGGCGGCAGGCCGGCGATGCTGCATCCCGCACCGGGCCTTGCCGCAAGCCCCCCTGTGCTTTATAAATTGATGGTGGGAAGCGCAAGGCGCTTCCTTTCTTGTTTTTGGCCGTCCGGAAGATCGGCTGCGCACGCCGGCGCGCCCCGGTCGAATCCATCAGGCACCCGGGGCAGGCGACGGCGTCACTTCACCGCATGCATTGGACGGATCGCGATGTTGCCGGCGGCGCCGCCGCCGTCGAATGAAGCACTCTATCCCCCGTTTTGGTAGCCTCACCCGAGTTTCGTTGCCTTTGTCGGTGACAGCGCAACCCCGCGCAGCGTGGCGTTTCCGTGCGGTCATCCATACGCCCATTCCGATCGACACATCACAGCCTGCCGAGGGAGTTGTCCCATGCCTGCCGGAAGAACGTCGATTCTCAACGATAAGCTCTATCTCTACACCAAGAACAACGGTGCGAAGCACGGCGACCATGTCGTCATCGATTCGCATGGATTCAAATCCCCGCACCAACGCGATCACTTTGTCATCCCGCATAACAACGCCGGCAATGTGATCAGCATCCATTTCTATACGCCGGGCGGAAAAGCGGTGGTGTCGGGAATGACCACAACGACGTTCAACGACGGCTCCCAGCTGCCCTGGATCAACGTCGTGCGGCGGGTCGTGCGCAACGAAGTCGTGTCATCAAAGACGTACGTATCCGGCGTCAACTGCACCAATTATGGTCTGGCAAAGATCAACGCCTCCGACGATGCCACCTGGGCGGGTGCCGTCAGCAATGTCATCGGCGAAAGAAACCCTGTGGGCTCGAACGACATCATCGGCCTGCTGAACAGGTCGAACCCTGCGAGGGATCTCGTCACGGTGCGCAATCGGCGGTTCACGGGCTACCTGACCTTTGAGGAAGTGGTGACCGCGTTGGCCGCCATGGACTACACCGATATCCACTGCACGTTCTGCAGGAGCAGGCTGCTGGTTCCGGAATTCATGTATCCGGGGCACGCCAGACACTTCTAGCGCTGCCGGAAACGAGCCCGGGTTTGCTTGCCACCCCGGCGCCCACCATGGCCCCGCGCACCCACCGGGAAAATAGCCTGACGGGCCGAGCTTTTTGCTCGGCGCGTCGAGTGCAGGCGCTCGGCGGGCCGGGAAAATAACTGCGGCGACCGAGAAAATAACTGCGTGGCCCGAGAAATTTTCTCGGCAGGCCGAGAAAAAAGCTCGGCGCGCCGAGTTCACGTGCTCGGTGGGCCGAGCAAAAAGCTCGACGGTCCGAGTTATTTGCTCGGCGGGTGGAGAAAAAAAGCTCGAGCGGCCGAGCAAATAACTCGGCGGGCCGGGAAAAAAGCTCGGACGCCCGAGCAAAACGCCCGGCGGACCGGGCAAGCTGGCTGGTCAGCGGGGCGGCAAGCGTGGCCAGCGCGCCGATCCGACGCCCGCGGGCGGTGCGTGGCGTGGCGCAGGCACAAAAAGGCCCGGTGCCTGAGGTGGTCCGCCTCAGGCACCGGGCCGCGTGGTCACCCTGTTACGTGTACCGCTGGATCATCCGAGCGTGGCGGGCGCCGGCTCGGGTGTGGTGCGTGCCGCGCGGCGGGCGAAGCGGGCGCCGAGGTCGCGGCGCAGGTCTTCCAGACCCTGGTTATGGCCGCTTACCCGCAGCAGGCCGTAACCCTCCAGCGCAAAGCTCATCAGGTCGCTGCCCAGCGCGGTCGAGGTGTCTTCGGCGCGCTCGCTGAGCCGGGTCAGGCGCAGCAGGAAGCTGCCGATCTGGTCGAACGCGACCAGATCGGCAGCCGCCTCGGCCACGTCGAGGCTGGGCGGCACCACCTGCGGGTTCTGCTGCAGCAGCTTCAGCGTCTGTCGGCAGAACACCTCCGACTTGTCACCCATCTTGGTCAACGACCGACGCTGCGCCGGCTGCAGGGCAATCAGCCCGCCGAGGTTCTGTTCCAGCGTGGCCAGCGCGCCTTCGACGGCGGCCAGCTGGTCGGCCGTCAAGGCCAGCGAAATCAGGTTCTGTGACATCACGATCTCCGTATCGGTTGATGGGGCCGCCTGTGTTCCGCACAAGCTCCGTTGCGCGTCCAGGCGACCGGTAGCGCCCGCGACACCCTGCGGCGCATTGCCGAGAGTGGGGCGCCGGAACAATGCCAGAGGGGGCAGCGGGTGGCTGTCGGTGCGAGGGAGGTCTCGGTGTAGAGGTTGGCTGACGTGAGGCGGAAGCCCGGGGCAGCGGCGGCGGAGGTGCGATGGCGCGGATGAGCGAGTCAGACGCGCCCATCCGGAATTAATTCCCTCCGTCCCCTTATTCGCACATCCCATTATCCGGATCGGTTAGTTCGCGGATCAGTCTTGCGTACACACCCAGTCGATGACCGGATATGGGCCCTGCCCCATGAACAGCTCCAGCACTTCCTGATAGGTCGAAAGTCCATTCTCGCTGTTCGTGAACAGCAGCATGCTTTCGCCGGTATCCGGTGAGAACATGAACAATGCCTTGAATCCCGGGTTGTCACCCCAGTGCCAGACGAGCTTCCTGCCGTTCACGACCTGGATGCCGACGCCAAGTCCCCAGCTGATGTACGGGTCCGCTGTGCTGGGAGCGGACTGATCGTCGGCATTGCTCGATGCGGTGAACATCATGTTGCGTGTCGACGGCTGGAGACCTTCACCCAGGTACAGGCCCCTGTGGATGAAGTTGTGATAATCGCGCGCACTGGTCACCAGGGTGAAAGCCGTGTTCGCCGTCGCGAAGATCCGTTGCTGTCGAGGCGTGCCGTCCTTCCCGTGTCCGCGGGCGGTGAATGCGTCGCGCGCGGGCGTGCTGACGAAGCTGCTGTGCGGCATGTCGAAGGGCGTGAATACCTCCCGCGTCGCAAGCTCGTTCCAGGCAACGCCAGTCAGATGTTCGATGGTCTTCTGCAGGAGGTAGAAGCCCTCGCCGGAATAGGAGAATCGTGCTCCAGGGGGAAACGCGCTGGCGATGGGCGTGCTGTCCAGCGCGGGGTTCGTGGGAGAAATCTGCCAGTTGGGCAGGCCCGATGTGTGATTGAGCACCATCCGGGCCGTGATCTTCTTGGCCAGTGCGTCATGCGCGATCCGCGGTGACTGCCAGTAGTCCCAGAGGGGAGTGTCAAGATCGATCTTGCCCTGGTCGACGAGCCGCAGCGTGATGTAGGCCCCGACGACCTTTGAAAGCGATGCAGCCTCGAAAACCGTGAGATCCGATACCTGCGCGTCTGAATCCGTGCGCATCACGCCGTACTCGATTTCTCCGGCGCTACCGTTTCCAGAATGAACCAACTGGGCGCCTGGTATCCCGTGTGCGCGCATCACGCTACCGAACTTTTCGACATCCTCGCGCAAGCGATCAGCATTGCCTGGAGCCGTGCTTCCTGAAGCCGGGATGTCATGTCTACCCGCGTGGTTGCCATCCTCGGATCCGGCGGGGGTGCAGGCGGTTCCGAGAAGCGAGATGGCCATCGCCATGACGATGCTGCATGCGACTGTGTTCTTCATTTTCATCCCGAGAAATACAAATACCTTGAAGAGACTCGGTACGGGATGATGGTGTTACAGCGCGTTCCCAGCCGGTCCTGGCGCAGGATACGAGAATCCAAGGACGTGGCATTGAAAGCATCGAAAGAAAAATCGCCACATGCATTGAAATAAGGGTTTACCCCTATGCGGGCATGACGACACCTCTTGGCCTCGAGTTTCGAGTGCAGCACGCGGGTGAAAGATAAAGGAGGCAGGCTCGAATGGCACTTGCTTGAGGCGGCCCCGTCCAACCGTTCGCGCTGAGCCCCTCGACAAGCTCAGGACAGGCGTAGCCCGCGCAGCGGGCGGAGTCGAAGCGCAGCCAGGTGCGATCAGCCATTGCTGGCAGAAACGGGGTCGGGTCCTGAGGTTTCCCCACGTTTTCATGCCGGCACATGCCGTTGATCCAGCAGTTGTTGACTTGGGTATCGTAGCTGATCGATGAGTTCGCTCAGGCGCGTACTTGACCATCGTCGCACCAACGCCTCGCGCCCCAATCGCATGACGGAGTAGAGGCGTCGTTTCGATCGAAACGGCGCAAGCCAGGCATCGATACCGCAGCTCTCGCAAGCCATGCCCACGAGCCAACTGGCAAACGCGGCCATCGCGCTGAGCAGTAGCAGTACTTCGATACGCGTGCCTTTACGAGTGAGGCTGCCTTCGAAGCCCTGCCCGTAGCGATGAATGCCAAAAAAGGGACGGAGGCAATTATCCCTATTTAATTACCTCCGCCCCCTTTGTTCGCTCTGAACCTGACCCCGTTTTGTTGCCGCCCCGAAATTGTCCTTGGCACCTTTTCGCGGTTTGGGGATAAAACTAATCAAAGTGCACTCTGACCCCAGTTTTCAGACCCCCTGTTGATCACTTCGAACGACGCCTCTTCTTTCCTGTTTTTCCCAACCTTTCCCCTACACCGACATCTGACTGCCCCGCAGCATACAGGCGAACATAGGTATCCAATAAACGGGACAAAAGAAGTTCGCCAGCGTCCGACTTATCGGGACTTCGCAACTTTGAAAGAATACCAACCAGCTGTCCAGCCGTTAGTTTAACTATCAGACTGTCCTTCGCATAGAATTCCCTAAATGCATCGAGTTCGGGGCCCTTCTGTAACCCTGCCACAGTGTCGCGACAAACGATAAATCCGAGCCGACCGTACTCTTTTCCTAGATAGGAATGCACTTGTCTGAATTCATTGATTCTTATCGACTCATAATTCTTAACTTCAAAGATAACCTGCCTAGTACCATAGTCCTCTACTATACGCCTCCAAACACCTTGACCCTCGTTCGTTGCGACTATATCGCGCCTCTGGGTCGCGCTCAGGTTTGGCTTTAGCTGGATATTAACTAACTGGCGTGCAAAGGCGATCTCCAGTGCACGCTTACTCCAATCCTCGAATCGAGTCGCCCCATCCGAGCCAGTGGGGATGGTATTCAATTCACTGATCAGCTGCCCTAGCAATTTCTTCCGCTCGTCCGAGCTATGCGAAGCAATCGTAATTTCGTACTCATCGTAGATTTGCTCTGCCTCCTCCTGATCCAGTTGATCATGACTAAGATTTAGTGCTGACCAATAACAAGGGTGCACCATTAGCTTGTCATCTTGGCCAAAGCTTCTATCGGCCCTCTTGCCATCGTGCGAAAAAACATAACTACCGTGCGTTCGATCAAAAATACCGATGAAACCTATGCCATAAAGGCCATGTAACGCAGTTTCAGGCGCTTCCAATATCGCAAAATGTTGAGCCGCCTCTCGACTAAGCTCTTCCGATGCCATTGCGCGCCGGATGTTCTCAATAGCTTGCGACCAAGATAGTTTAGATCCGCCGTTGGCGAATGCCGAAGTCAAAGACGATACGCCTGGAAATACAGATTCGTACTCTTTTCCCAAGTCCCCGTACCTAGTCATTGAAATAAGCTTTGCTGACTTATCGAAATCATCCTCGATAAGCGTTTTTCGCTGTTGTCTTTGCGCTTGATAATAGGCCGCATTGAGCAGCGCTATCAAATCACGCGGCCTGTAAAGAGTAAGCTGAAGGCATTTCTTAAACCCTTCTCGGCCATGTAGCTCAGCCGAGGTTATTGAATTCCAGACCTTTTCGTCACTCTCTTTATTTATTCCGAACAAGAACCTAACCCGCTTGGCAACCATGTAAAACAGTTCTTGCTGATCCCAGTGAAGCCTCAATACTTGGGACTCCAAGTTTCTAGAAAAATCCTTATCTTCATCTTCTATTGCGCGAAAAATGTTATCCCGTATAAACACAATCGCGCGGACATTCTTCCCAAGAAGAGACCTAATCTCATCTGTCCCATAGAGAATTCCGTCCACAATTCCCGTACCTATTGAATCCGGCTCATACCCCTCGTCCAGTCGATCAACAAGTATTACAAATTGCTTATTTGCACCATCGACCGCCGACGCAACATCTTCAGTAAGTCGATTTAGCTGGAGAATGTCGGCGAGATCAGCGATACGATCTTCTTCACTTTCCGTGCCTTTAAGTGACTCACGAAGAACAGACCTTAGGCGCCCCACAAAGCTGCCACCTTTGCTACGCCAAGCATCAACATGCGCGGTCAAGACTTGGCTTGACTTAATTAAGCTTTTTGATTTGTAGTCTCCCTGCAGATTTAGCCCAATTTCCATAAGCAAAGCATATCGCCAAGCTAACTTAATTCCAGCTCGGATACGAGATACTGTGGATCCAAACATCGTCGCCAATGGACGCAGCCCGATAACTTCTTCTTCGTTTGGGGCGACCAGGATGATCGGCGAGTGCCGCGACCGCCAAATCTTGTTCAGTTGATAGGTGAGGGCGCTTTTACCTGTTCCCCGTCGCCCTACGACAATAAATCTATCGGTTGCCTCAAATAGGGTTTTGTAGTCTTGCCACTCATAGAACGTCGCATCGAGTGCTCTGTGGTCATTTTCAGCGCGAACATCTCCAAACGCATTTGGCCCTGCAGACATCACATGCCCCCATTAAATATCGCGAATACAGGCCGGACTAATTCCCCTGGGCCCTTATTAATGCCATCAAATCATCGGCAACTTCAACCCCATCTCCTTGGCGCATTCAGTAGCATCCTCATACCCCGCATCCGCATGCCGCATCACGCCAGTACCCGGATCGTTCCACAACACCCGCGCAATCCGCATGTCCGCCTCGGCCGTGCCGTCGCAGACGATCACGATCCCCGAGTGCTGCGAATACCCCATCCCCACCCCACCGCCATGATGCAGCGAAACCCACGTCGCGCCACCGGCCACGTTCAACATCGCGTTGAGCAGCGGCCAGTCGCTGACGGCGTCGCTGCCGTCCTTCATGGATTCGGTTTCGCGGTTGGGTGAGGCAACACTGCCGGAATCCAGGTGGTCGCGGCCGATCACCACCGGCGCCTTCAGCTCGCCGTTGCGCACCATCTCGTTGAACGCCAGCCCCAGCTTGTCGCGCAGGCCCAGGCCGACCCAGCAGATCCGTGCCGGCAACCCCTGGAAGCTGATGCGCTCCTTCGCCATGTCGAGCCAGTTGTGCAGGTGGGCGTCGCCGGGGATCAGCTCCTTCACTTTCTGGTCGGTCTTGTAGATGTCTTCCGGGTCGCCGGACAGCGCGACCCACCGGAACGGGCCGATGCCGCGGCAGAACAACGGGCGCACATAGGCGGGCACGAAGCCGGGGAACGCGAATGCGTTTTCGCAGCCGACGTCCTGCGCCATCTGGCGGATGTTGTTGCCGTAGTCGAAGGTGGGGATGCCCTGCGCGTGGAACGCGAGCATCGCTTCCACGTGGGTCTTCATCGACAGCTTGGCGGCGCGCGCGGTGCCGACCGGGTCGGCCTTGCGGCGTTCGAACCACTGTTCCAGCGTCCAGCCCTGCGGCAGGTAGCCGTTGACCGGGTCGTGCGCGCTGGTCTGGTCGGTGACGGCGTCAGGACGCACGCCGCGGCGCACGAGTTCCGGCAGCACGTCGGCGGCGTTGCCGAGCAGCGCGATGGATTTTGCCTCACCCGCCTTCGTGTATTTCTCGATGCGCGCCAGCGCGTCGTCGAGGCTGCTGGCCTGCTCGTCGACGTAGCGGGTCTTCAGGCGGAAGTCGATGCGGCTCTGCTGGCATTCGATATTGAGGCTGCACATGCCGGCCAGCGAGGCGGCCAGCGGCTGCGCCGCGCCCATGCCGCCGAGGCCGGCGGTGAGCAGCCACTTCCCTTGCAGATCGCCGCCGTAGTGCTGGCGGCCCATCTCGACGAAGGTTTCGTAGGTGCCCTGGATGATGCCCTGCGAGCCGATGTAGATCCACGAGCCGGCGGTCATCTGGCCATACATCATCAGGCCTTTCCTATCGAGCTCGTTGAAGTGCTCCCAGGTGGCCCAGTGCGGCACCAGGTTGGAGTTGGCGATCAGCACGCGCGGCGCGTCGGCATGCGTGCGGAACACGCCGACCGGCTTGCCGGACTGCACCAGCAGGGTCTCGTCGTCCTCCAGTTCGCGCAGCGCTTTCAGGATCGCGTCGAAGCACTCCCAGTTGCGCGCCGCCCGCCCGATGCCGCCGTACACCACCAGCTCGGCCGGGTTCTCCGCCACCTCCGGATCGAGGTTGTTCTGCAGCATGCGGAACGGCGCCTCGCTGAGCCAGCTCTTGCAGGAAAGCTCGGTGCCGCGCGGTGCGCGAATGGTGCGGGTGGTGTCGATGCGGGTGGGTGCGTTCATCACGAAGGGCTCCGGTGAGTCAGACCATGAAGTATAGGTCAGCTGCCACGGCGACCCGGAGGCCCGCTCAAGGCGCGCTCACCCGCGCGTCGATGCCGGCGTACGCCGCGGCAAACGTGAGCAGCGGTTGCATGCGGTAATGGCAGTACGCGGCCACCGCATCGTGCGACCAGTGGCTGTCCGGCGGATCGGGAGCGTCGCGGGTGAACTCGCGGGCGGCCGGCAGCGGAGGTGGTGTGGGCTGTCGCGCCATCAGGATTTCTGCTGGTGGCTGATCAGCGCATACGTCGAATGGGCGATCCACACGCCTTCGCCGACACCCAACAGTACGATGGCCGCGATCAGCACGCCGCGTTGCTTCGAGTTCATGCATGCCCCCCAGGCCGCCCGAGCGACGACGATAGCACCGCACGGGCGCGTCGGCGGAAGGGAACCGGCACATGCCATGTAACGAAGTGCCGCCGCGCAGCGAAGACCTCACTGGCGAGGCACGAAACCCGGTGCCGTGAACCTCATTACATGCGGCCAGAGCGGCCAGGAGTCGAGCATGCACGATCCCGTTCCACCGGATTCACCCGCGCGCCGGATCGGCTCGTGGGCATTGATCGCCGCCGCGGTCGGCGTCGCCGCGGTTTCCTTCGGCTATGTCGGCGGCTGGCTGGCGCCGCAGCGGCTCACCCCGGCGCGGCTGGTGAACCAGTTCCAGGACAACGCCGGCACGTTCGCCGGCTACCGCCGCAACCATGCGAAGGGCGTCTGCGTGACGGGTTATTTCGACAGCAATGGCCGGGCCCAGGCGTACTCCATGGCGCAGGTGTTCGCGCCCGGGCGCACGCCGGTGGTCGGCCGCTTCGCGATCCCCGGCAGCAACCCGTACGCGCCGGATTCCAGCGTGCCGATCCGCAGCATGGCATTGCGCTTCACCCAAGCGAACGGCCAGCAGTGGCGCACCGGCATGAACAGCATGCCGGTGTTCCCGGTCGCCACGCCGCAGGCGTTCTTCGCGCAACTGCAGGCGCAGCAGCCGGACCCGGCCACCGGCAAGCCGGACCCGGCGAAGGTGGCCGCGTTCTTCGCCGCGCATCCGGAAACGGCCGCGTTCCGCGCCTGGGCGAAGACGGCGAAACCGTCCGCCAGCTTCGCGACCGAAAGCTACTGGAGCCTCAACGCGTTCGTGTTCGTCGACGCGAACGGCAAACGCCAGCCGGTGCGCTGGCGCATGGCGCCGGAAGCAGTCGATGGCGGCGCTGCGGTCAAGAGCGGCGGCACGGACTACCTGGCGGCGGACCTGGCCGAACGCCTGGCGCACGGCCCGCTGCGCTGGCACTTGCAGGTGACGCTCGCGAACCCGGGCGACCCGACGAACGACGCGACGAAGACGTGGCCGGACGACCGCCGCACGATCGACGCCGGCACCCTGGTGCTGGAACGCACCGAACCGCAGGACAGCGGCCCCTGCCGCGACATCAACTACGACCCGCTGGTGCTGCCGGCCGGCATCGCCGCGTCCGACGACCCGCTGCTGCCCGCGCGCTCGGCCGCGTATGCGGACTCGTACCTGCGTCGCACCAGCGAGGAAGCCCACCTGCCCGGCAGCGCCACGCCCTCGGCGGAGACAAAACGATGAAGGCCGCCACGAACACGTTCACGCTCGCCGCGCGCGTGCTGCACTGGCTGATGGCCGCCATGATCCTGGCGATGCTGTTCATCGGCGTCGGCATGGTGGCGTCGGTATCGGAACGGCACGAGTGGCTGCTGGCCATCCACAAGCCGCTCGGCATCGCGATCCTGATCCTGGCCGTGGTGCGGCTGGCGGTGCGCCTGCGCCATCCGCCGCCGCCCTTGCCGGCGGACCTGCCCGCGCTGCAGAAATTGGCGGCGCTGGCGTCGCACTGGCTGCTGTATTTCCTGATGCTGGCGATGCCGCTGATCGGCTGGGCGATGCTGTCGGCCGGCGGCTATCCGGTGATGCTCGGCACGTCGCTGCGGCTGCCGCCGATCTTCCCGGCCAGCCCGGTCGCGTTCGCCGTGCTGCGCCACCTGCACACCGGGTTCGCAATGCTGCTGTTCCTGACGTTCCTGGCGCACATGGCGGCGGCTCTGTACCACGGCCTGATCCGCCGCGACGGCGTGTTGTCGAGCATGCTCGGGCGGCGTTGATCCGGCACTGGCGACCCGCCGGCGTTCACAGGATGCTGCCGCGGCGCGCAACGAACGAGGAGAACGCCGATGCCACGCCGAACCGGGTTGCTGCTGTTGCCGTTATGGATCGCCTGCGCGCCCGCCGCGTTCGCGGCCTCGCCGCCGCCCGCCGCGGACAAGCCGGCGTGCGAGGTCTGGCAGCGCGAGTTGTCGTTTGCGCGGAGCGTGCAGCGGCACGACGCGGCGGCATTCGCCGGGCACGTCATGGCGGACGCGATCTTCGACGCGAACACGCCGCAGCCGACGCGCGGACTGGCCGCGGTGCGGCAGCACTGGGCCGCGTTCATCGCGGGCAAGACGCAGCGGGTGGACTGGTACCCGCAGCAGGTCGTGGCGTCGGCGGACGGCACGCTGGCGTACTCCAGCGGCGCGTACCTGTTCGAGAACCCGGCGCCGGGCGCGCAGCCGCGCTACGTCACCGGCCGGTTCGCGACGGTATGGCGCCGCGCCGGCGACGGCGCCTGGCGCGTCGCGTTCGACGGCGGCGATGCCGGCAAGCCGGCGAACGACGCGGATGTCGCCGCGTTCCACGCCGGCCGCCAGCCCGATTGCCCGGCCGCCGCAAGCATGAATTGATCCACGCGCAAGCCCCCGCCAGCCGCCGCCCGGCCCGGCCGTCGCGCCGATTGACCGCGCCACGGCGACGGCACAGACTTTCCGGCGGGGGCTCCGGAGTGACCATCACAAGTCGACTTCAGGAGGGTGTCATGCAAGCCAATGGACGAAAACAGCAGGGTGGCAGGAACCGGGCCATCGTCGCCGCCGTGATGCTCGCCATCGGAGGCGGCGCGCTGGCGGCGGACCATCCCATGACCAGCGATGCGCAACTGATCGCGAGCGCGATGCACGCGGCGCCGGCGCGCGTCGCGAAGGGTGCGACGATCGTGGCGATGGGCGCGGATGGCGCGATGCGCACGCTGCGCAAGGGCACGAACGGGTTCACCTGCATGCCGGACAACCCGTCGACGCCGGGGCCGGACCCGATGTGCATGGACCAGAACGCGATGGAGTGGATCAACGCGTACATGGCGAAGAAAACGCCGCCCACCGGCAAGCTCGGCATGATGTACATGCTGGCCGGCGGCACGGACGCGAGCAACACGGACCCGTACGCGCAGAAACCGGACGGCGGCAATCACTGGATCAAGACCGGGCCGCATTTCATGATCGTCGGCGCGGACCCGGCGTTCTATGCGAACTACCCGAAAAGCGCGGATCCGGATACGAGCGCGCCGTACGTGATGTGGCCAGGTACGCCGTACGAACACCTGATGGCGCCGATCAGATAGTCGCCCGGATGCGGCTCGAACGATGACTGCGCGGATCGATCGCGCGAATGATCCTGCGGGCTGGTCGTGAACGTTTCCGACCGGCCCGTTTTGTCCCCGGCATTGATGTCCGAAAACGGCGAGTCAGGCCGCTGCGACGGTGCTAGCCTGCAGCCATGAACGAACTGCCCACCCTGCCCGCCCCGCACGTCTGCGAACAGGCCCGACTCAGCCGCGACGCGCGTTTTGACGGGCTGTTCTTCACCGCGGTCAGCAGCACCGGCATCTACTGCCGGCCGGTATGCCCCGCGCCGACGCCGAAGCGCGAGAACGTGCGCTACTACGCGAACGCGGCCGCCGCGGAAGCGGCCGGATTCCGGCCGTGCCTGCGTTGCCGGCCGGAGCTGGCACCGGGCAACGAGCAGTGGCAGCGCGGCGATCACGTCGTGGCGCGCGCGCTGAAGCTGATCGAGGCCGGCGCGCTGGCGGAGCAGTCGCTGGACGCACTGGCGCTGCGCGTCGGCATCGGCGCGCGTCAATTGCGCCGCCTGTTCGTCGAGCGCATCGGCGCGCCGCCGATCAGCGTGCACACGACGCGCCGGCTGCTGTTCGCGAAACAGCTGCTGACGGAGACCGCGCTGCCGGTGACGGAAGTCGCGCTCGCCTCCGGCTTCCGCAGCTTGCGCCGGTTCAACGCGGCGTTTGCGCAAGCGAACCGCATCCCGCCGCGCGAACTGCGCCGGCATCCGCGCGCGGCGGCCGGTGCGGCGCTGGTGCTGCGGCTCGGTTACCGGCCGCCGTACGCGTTCGACGCGCTGCTCGCGTTCCTGCGCACGCGCGCACTGCCCGGCGTGGAACAGGTCGATGCGCACAGCTACGCGCGCGTGTTCGGCCCGGCGAACGCGCCGGGCTGGCTGCGCCTGAGCGCGTGGCCGGGCGGCGAGCATGCGCTGCAGCTGCAACTGCATTGTCCGCAGCCGACGCAGCTGCTCGGCGTGGTGACGACGCTGCGCCGGATGTTCGACCTGGACGCGAACCCGCAGGCGATCGCGGACACGTTCCGCCACGACGCCGTGCTCGGCCCGCTGGTGGCGCGCCGCCCCGGCCTGCGCCTGCCCGGCGGCTGGGACGGCTTCGAGATCGCGGTGCGCGCGATCCTCGGCCAGCAGATCAGCGTGGCGGCGGCGCGCACGCTGGCGACGCGCATCGTGCAGCGCTGGGGCGAACCGCTGCCGGCCGCGCCGCTGCCGGGGCTGGAGCGGCTGTTCCCGACGCCGGCCGCGCTGGCGCAGGCGGACCTGCGCGAGATCGGCCTGACCGCGACGCGCGCCGCGACGATCAGCGGCATGGCGCAGGCGCTGCTGGACGGCCGCGTGGATTTCAGCGCGGAGCAATCGCTGGATGCGTTCGTGGCGCGCTGGGTGGCGCTGCCCGGCATCGGCGCATGGACGGCGCATTACATCGCGATGCGCGCGCTGGGCGACCCGGACGCGTTCCCGGCGGCGGACCTGATCCTGCGCCGCGAAGCGGCAGCGGACGCCACGCCGCTCAGCACGAGAGCGCTGACCGAACGCGCGAACGCGTGGCGCCCATGGCGCGCGTACGCGGTCATCCATCTGTGGCGCGGCGCATCGGAAGCAGCGGTGCCGGCACGCCGGAAAAAACCGGAGGCGATCGCATGACGAACCTGCCCGACACCATTTACTACGACGAGATGGACAGCCCGGTCGGCACGCTGCGCCTGGTCGCGGACGGCCGCGGCCTGCGCGAGATCCGCTTCGAGCGCGAACGCCATCCGAAGCAGGCGTATCCGCACTGGGTTCGCGCCGCCGCGCCGCTGAAGTTCGCGCGCGTGCAGCTGGAGGAATACTTCGCCGGCGAGCGCCAGCACTTCGAACTGCCGCTGCATCCCGTCGGCACGCCGTTCCAGCTGGAGGTATGGCACGAGCTGGGGCGGATTCCGTACGGCGTCACGATCAGCTACGGCGAGCTGGCCCGGCGCATCGACAAGCCGCTGGCGGTGCGCGCGGTCGGCGCCGCGAACGGACGCAACCCGCTGCCGATCGTGGTGCCGTGCCATCGGGTGATCGGCGCGAACGGCAGCCTCACCGGTTTCGGCGGCGGCCTGCCGACGAAGCGCTACCTGCTGAGCCTGGAAGAGCGCATCGCACGCGGCGACCTGTTCGGCTGAGGCGTGGCGCTTGCCGCTGCTGCAGGGCAGGCGCTGCCCGCCCTACGAAAACCGAAGTAGAGAAGACCGATCAGCCGCCGCTCTGCTTCGGCGCCGGCAGCGCCTGCGGTACCACCCGCGGCAGGTCTGCCGCATCGCGCTCGCGGTCGAGCAGATCCTGTTGCCGGGCACGCTCGCGGTCGCGTTGCGCCTGGTCGGCCTGGTCGAGTTGCCGGCGGGCGCGCGCATCCTTCGCCGTCGGAAGCTTCGCGTTGTCCGACACGCGCTGGCGAAGTTGCTGCTGCAGCTGGCTCTTCTGCAATTCGTCGCGCACCTGCTGCTGTTGCGCATCCTGCTGGAACCGCACGCTCGGCGGCACCGGCCGGATCACCGGCTGCGTGCCGGACTGCTGCCAGGCACAGGCGGCGCCCAGCGGGGCGAGCGCCAATACGCCCGTCAACAGCGCGCGTAACAGCGGGGAGTGCCAGGCGGGACGTGTAATGGTCATGACGGTGCGCGATCATGCGGGGATGGTTTGAATACATCGTAAGGTCTCCTGCATGAAAATCCTGTTTCGCGTGCTGCTATGCACACTGGCAGCATTCAGCTTCGGCTGCGCCACGCAACGCCCGGCCACGCCCGCAATCGCCGCCACCACCGCGGCACCGGCCGGCAAACCCGTTCCCCTGCTGCTGATCTCGATCGACGGCTATCGCCACGACTACATGCAGCGCGGGCTCAGCCCGACCCTGGCGATGCTGGCGCAAGGCGGCGTGCAAGCCGCATCGATGCAGCCGGCGTTCCCGTCGCTGACGTTCCCGAACCACTACACGATCGTCACCGGCCTCACCCCGGACCATCACGGCGTGGTCAACAACACGATGTTCGACCCGCAGCTGGGCAAGTTCTCGCTGAGCAGCCGCAACGCCGTCGGCGACGGCCGCTGGTGGGCCGAGGGCACGCCGATCTGGGAGACCGCCGACCAGCATGGCCTGCGCACCGCCACGATGTTCTGGCCCGGCTCGGAGGCGGACATCCACGGCCACCGGCCGGATTACTGGAAGCCGTTCGACGGCAGCGTGACGCCCGCGCAGCGGGTCGACCAGGTGCTGGCCTGGCTGGATTTGCCGGCCGCCGAACGGCCCACCTTCCTCACCCTGTACTTCGATGAAGTCGATCACGCCGGTCATGTGCATGGTCCGGACTCGCCGCAGGTGAACGCTGCGCTGCGCGAGACCGACGCGGCGCTGATGCGGCTGGTCGACGGGTTGAAACAGCGCGGCCTGTTCGACCGCATCAACCTGATCGTGCTGTCCGACCACGGCATGGCCAGCGTGCCGGAACCGAACAGCGTGATGATCGACAAAGTGATTCCGCTCGACCGGGTGCACATGGTCAGCATGGGCATCCTGGCCGGCTTCAACCCGAAGTCGGACAGCGCCGAGGCGCGCGCCGATTTCGCGAAGGTCGAACGGACCCTGGAGCAGCCGCACCCGCACATGCAGTGCTGGGACAAGACCCGCGTACCGGCGCGCCTGGCCTATGGCCGGAACCCGCGCGTGCCGCAGCTGCTGTGCCTGGCGAACGTGCACTGGCGCATCAGCACCAGCGACTACGCGGCGAAGCGCAAGGGCCGGCTGAGCGTGGGCGAACACGGCTTCGACAACGCCGAGCCGTTGATGCAGGCGATCTTCGTGGCGCACGGCCCGGCGTTCCGCGTCGGCGCGAAGGTGCCGGCGTTCCCGAACGTGGACGTCTATCCGCTGATGACCCACCTGCTCGGCATCCCCGCCGCCGCGAACGACGGCGACTACGATGCCGTGAAGGACATGCTGAAGCCCGCGTCGCGCTGAGCTTTCCTCCCTCCCCTGCACGCAGGGGAGGGTTGGGGTGGGGTTCGCTCTCCACGCTGTGCTACGGCATCGCGCCCCGGCTCATCGGCGCCGGCGGCGTCGCCACGTTGACCAGCGGCGGCAGGCGGAACAGCCGCAGCGCAATCAGCAGGCCGGCCAGCACCAGCGCGCCGACGAACAGCGCCACGCCGTTCCAGCCGTGCGACGCGTAGAACAGCCCACCGCTGGCGCCGGCGATGCTCGAACCCATGTAGTAGCAGAACAGGTACACCGAGGCGGCCTGCGCCTTCGCCGCTCCGGCCCGCCGCCCGACCCAGCTGCTGACGATGGAGTGGCCGCCGAAGAAGCCGAACGTCACCGCCACGATGCCAAGGATGATCAGCGGCAGCGGCTGCAGCACGGTCAGCGCCACGCCGGCCAGCATCAGCGCGAACGCCGTCCACAGCACCTTGCGCCGCCCGAGCCTGCCGGCCAGGTGACCCATCCACGCCGAGCTGAACGTGCCGACCAGGTAGATGCCGAAGATCAGTCCGACCGCCGCCTGGCTCAGGTCGTACGGCGGCGCCAGCAATCGGTAGCCGAGGTAGTTGTAGACGGTGACGAACGCGCCGAGCAGCAGGAAGCCTTCGACGAACAGCCACGGCAGGCCGCGGTCACGGAACATGCCGGTGAAGCGCCCGGACAGCGTGCGCCAGCGCAGCGGCTGCGCCACGAAATACCGTGACGGCGGCAGCGCGCGCCAGAAGATCAGCGCGGCCAGCACGCCGATCACGCCCACCACCGCCACGCCGATGCGCCAGCCGAAGAAGTCCGCCAGCACGCCGCTGATCAACCGCCCGCCCATGCCGCCGACCGCGCTGCCGCTGATATAGAGGCCCATGCCCAGGCCGATCGACTCGGCATCCATTTCCTCGCCGAGATACGTCATCGCCACCGCCGGCAATCCGCTCAAGGTCAGCCCCAGCAGCGTGCGCACCAGCAGCAGCGCGGTCCAGTCCGGCATCGCGGCGGTCACCAGCACCAGCAGCGCCGACGCCAGCAGCGACGCCACCATCACCGACTTGCGCCCCCACGCATCCGACAGCGCGCCGGCGAACAGCATCGCGAACGCCAGCACGCCGGTGGTCAGCGACAGCGACAGCGCCGCACCCGCTTCGCTGACCCCATAGTGGCGGCTGAACTCCGGCATCAACGGCTGCACGCAGTACAGCAAGCCGAAGGTGGCAAAGCCGGCTGCGAACAACGCCAGGTTGGTGCGGCGGAACGCGGGCGTGCCGTGGTGGATGGGCCCGTCTTCGGAATCGGTCATCGGCTCGCATTCAACTCAAGGGGCGAGGCTCACCCGTCCGCGCCGAGTGTAGCTCGCGTCGAATCCGTGATCTGCCCGCTCAGCTCGAACGAGGCCCCGTACCGCGGGCGAAGAACGACACGATCAGGCCGAACAGCCACATCGCGAGCAGATTCTCGGCGAGGGAGAGCGCGGTGAAATGCGGCTTCGCGGCAGCGGACAACGGCACCACCACGTACTCCATCACCACGAACACCACCACGCCATAGAGCAGGCCGGCCGCGATCCAGCGCCGGCTCAACCAGGACATCCGGCCCGCGGCGAACACGAAGATCGCCGCGATCAGCAGCGACATCGCCCACTGCAGCAGCAACCCCAGCGCCGCGACCGGCAAGCCGCCCTGGAACGCGGCCCGACCGAGCAGGCCGCTGGCGATCGCACGCATGATGATCAGCGGATCGACCCGGTTGATCAGTGCGGCGGCAAGAATGTCGAGCGAGCCGGCGACAAAGCCGCCGTAGAGAACGGCGACCCACGACGGAGTACGGAGGCTTGTCGGCATGGGTTTCTCTGCGGTCAATCCGGAACGCTCCGGAATACGCCGCTGCAACCGTGCCTGCATGTGCCAGCAGTCATGCCCCTTCAGGCGCTGCGGTCGCCGCGCAGCGCGCGCACTTCCTCGTCATGCCCCGCCGCACCGCGTCCGCTGAACCAGCCGAACAATGCGATGCCGACGACGATCGCCAGCGCGCCGAACAGGGCGTAGCCATGCGGCCACGCCTCGCCGAGAAACAGCACGCCGAGCAGCGTGGCGAACAGCAGCTCCGCCGCCTGCATCGCCTCCACCGCGGCCAGCGCGGTCGGCTCGCTGCGCACCATGTCGGTGGCGCGGAAGAACATCACCGTGGCGATGGTGCCCGAGGACAGCGCCACGCCGCCGGCGAGCAGCGCCTCGCGCCACGTCGGCGGGCCGACCGTGCACCACGCGACCACGGCGAACAGCAGCCATAGCGGCCAGCTGCACAGCGTCATGCCGAACACCCGCTGCACCGCATTGAGCTGGCTGCCGCCCGGCGCCGCTTGAGCGCGCTCCAGGTGCAGCAGCAGCTTGCGGTTGCCCAGCGGATAGGCGAACGCGGACAGCACCACCGCGCCGATCGCCAGCCAGTCGCCGGCGTGCAGCCGGCCTTGCGCATGGCCCCATTGCAGCGCGAACACGCCAGCCACGATCAGCCCACCGAGCGCCAGCGTGCGCCAGGCCAGCCGACGCCGCTCGTCGCGATAGATCAGCGGCGCCAGCAGCGGCCCGGCCAGTACGGTGGTCTGGAAACTGCCTGCGATCAGCCACGACGGCCCGCTGCTGGCGGCCCAGGTCAGCGGCACGCCGAACAGCACGAAACCCACGCTGCTCCACAGCAGCCACGGCCGGGCATGCCGGCGCAGTTCGCGCGGCAACTCGCCCAGCCCGCCCTGCAGGGGCAGCACCACGGCGAGCATCGGCAGGGTCAGCAGGTAACGCAGGATCACCGCCCACGCCCAATGCCCGCCGCCCGCGACGAGGCTGCGGTTGAGCACATAGGTGAGCGTGAAGAACAGCGCCGAGCACAACGCCAGTCCCACCGCGGCAAGAGCGTTCGAGCGCATCGCGATCCATCGGCGAAAGCGCCGAGTGTGGCAAATCGCACCGCGCTTGCGTAGGGTCCGATGGTCGAACAAGATCCCGGACCCGCCATGCATGCGCGAAGAGTCACCATGAAGACGACGGCGTCGATCGCCCTCGCCGCCACACTGGCGCTGCTGCATGGCTGCAGTCCCGGCCAGCCGCCGACGACCACGTCGACGGCGGCAAGCAGCGCTTCCGCCGCCAGCCCCGCTTATGCCGATCCGCAACACGGCTTCGCCCTTGCGATCCCGTCCGACATGCCGCTGCGCCACGACTTCCGGCGCAGCTATCTCGGCGACGCTTCCTGGAAAGCCTTCGCCGGACCGGACAGCCACGGCACCCCCATCGTGGCGCTGGTGCTGGACGGCTCCAACCGGATCACCGCCGCCGAACTGCGCATCGGCATCGGCACGGACAGCGAGGCGCTGGCGCATTGCGACGACATACCGGCCAGCGGTGGTGCGGCAACGGCCGCCGACACGGTGACGCTGGCCGGCGTGCCGTTCACCCATTTCCACGCCGCCGATGCGGCGATGAGCCATTACCTGGACGTGGACGGCTACCGCGCCGTGCACGCCGGCCGCTGCTACGCGATCGACCTGCTGCTCAGCGGTACCCGACCGGAGGTGTATGACCCGCCGGCCACGCCGCCGTTCGCCCAGGCCGAAGCGAGGCGACGGTTGCGCGAAGCACTCAACGGCTTCCGCTTCCTGCCGTAGCCAGCGCGGCGACGCCAGCCGCGGCCACCTGCGCGTCCTGCGTCGACTGCATGCCGGAGACGCCGATGGCGCCGATCACGCAGCCGTCGATGATCAACGGCAACCCGCCGTCCAGCGGCAGCAGGTTGTGCATGCCGAGCAGGCGCAGGCCCAGGCTGCCGGAGGCCACCGCATCCTCGAAGAGCTTGCTCGGGCGGCGGAAGTTCACCGCCGTCTCCGCCTTGCCCTGCGCCACCGGCACACTGCCGTGCTGGGCGTGGTCGAGCGCGTGCAGCATCACTAGCTGGCCGCCGCTGCCGACGATCGCGATCACCATCGGCCAGTCATGCGCGACGGCTTCCGCCTCGGCGGCGGCCATCACGACGCGGGCCTGCCCGAGCATGATCGGCGGGCCGTAGCGCGGGGGCATCATCGCGCTGTCTCCGCCGTCGAACCGGACGCGAAGTCCACGCGCTGCGCGGCGCCCGTCCATATCGTCGAAGCGTAGCCGGGTGGCTTGTCGCCCACCCCCACGCCACCATGCAGGCCCGCTTGCTGCGCCGGCTCGAAGAAGCTGTAGGGAAACTGCGAAGGCAACGCGGAGACCTCGTCCAGCCGGCGCATGGCCTCGTCGGACAACGGACGGTCGAGCGCGCCAAGGTTGTCCTCGAACTGGGCCAGGTTGCGCGAACCGAGGATCACCGCACCCAGGACCGGCTGGCGCGCAGCCCACTGGATCGCCGCCTGCGCCATGCTCAGGCCGCTTTCGCGCGCCACCTGCTCGAGCGCCCCGACGATGGCCCAGTTGCGTGGCGTGAACTTGTCCGCCAGCGACGGCAGGCCCATCGACTTGATCGCCTGCAGCCGGCCCTCGCCCTCGCCGTCGTGGCCGGCCTCGCTGGGCCGGTATTTGCCGGACAGCAGGCCCATCGCCAGCGGGCTCCATGCGGTGATGCCCATGCCCAGCTCCTGCGCCAGCGGCACGTACTCGCGCTCGATGTTGCGCTCGGCCAGCGAATACTGCAGTTGCAGGTTGACCAGCGGATGCAGGTGGTGCGCGCGCGCCAGCGTCTGGATCTGCGCGGCGTACCAGGCCGGCACGTCGGACAGGCCGGCGTGGCGGATCTTGCCTGCGCGCACCAGATCATCCAGCGTCTGCAGCACTTCCTCGGCCGGGGTGATCCGGTCCCAGGTGTGCAGCAGGTAGAGGTCGATGTAGTCGGTGCGCAGGCGGCGCAGCGAGCCCTCGACCGCGCGCAGGATGTTCTTGCGGCCGTTGCCGCCGGCGTTCGGGTTGCCCGGCTCGGCGTTGTAGCTGAACTTGGTGGCGAGCACCACGCGGTCGCGGCTGCCACTGTCGGCGATGAACTTGCCGAGCAGGCGCTCGCTGCTGCCGCCGGTATAGAGGTCGGCGGTATCGACGAAGTTGCCGCCGGCGGCGAGGTAGCGGTCGAACATCGCGCGGGCGGCGTCCTCCGCCGCGCCCCAGCCCCAGTCGTCGCCGAACGTCATGGTGCCGAGCGCGAGGCGGCTGACGCGCAGGCCGGAACGGCCGAGGGTGTAGTACTGGTCGAGCGACATGGCAGGACTCCGTCAGTGGGGGACGGCGCAAAGCCTGCGCCTTGCCATTACGCTGAAAAATACCGATCCTCTTGATGCTTCATGAAGCTGGACTAATCAATGATCGACGACCACAGCCCCGCGTTGCGCGCCTTCCACAGCATCGCCCGGCACGGCAGCTTCACCCGCGCCGCGGCCGAATTGGAGGTGACGCCATCGGCACTGAGCCAGACCATGCGCCAGCTGGAACAGCGCCTGGGCGCGCGCCTGCTGCAGCGGAGCACGCGCAAGGTGGGCCTGACCGAGGCGGGCCGGCTGTTCCTCGAACGCATCGGCCCCGCGCTGGCCGAGATCGATGGCGCGGTGGAAGCATTGCGCCAGCACGGCGACCACCCTGCCGGCACCTTGCGCATCACCGCGCCGCACAGCCTGCTCGACCAGTTGCTCGCGCCGGTGCTGGCGGACTTCCTGCGCGCGTATCCCGACGTCACGCTCGACCTGATCGCCGACAATGCGCTCACCGACCTGGTCGCCGACGGCGTCGATGCGGGCATCCGGCTCGGCGAGCGGCTGGCACGCGACGTGGTCGCGCTGCCATTGGGCGGGCCGTTGCGCGCGGTAGTCGTCGGTGCGCCGGCGTACTTCGCGCGACATGGCCGTCCACAGCATCCACGCGAGTTGCAGCAACATGTCTGCGCACGTTTTCGCTATCGTAGCAGCGGCGCGATCTATCGCTGGGAATTCGCTCAGAGAGGCCGCGCCCGCAAAGGCGGCGCGCCGGCCCACCGCTGGTTCGAGATCGATGTGAGCGGCCCGCTCATCACCAATGAACCCTCGCTGCCGATCCAGGCGGCGCTGGACGGCCTGCTGCTGGTGCACACGCTGGAGCCGATGGTGCGCGAACACGTTGCCGCCGGACGGCTGCAGACCGTGCTGGACGCATGGCTGCCGCCGTTCGACGGCTTCTACCTGTATTACCCGAGCCGGCTGCAGGTGCCGCCGAAGCTGCGCGTGTTCATCGACTTCCTGCGCGAGCGGTTGGAACCGTCGGCCTGAGAGCCATCAGCGATAGCGCCAATAACCCTCGATCCAGACGTGCCGCGGACTCCAGTAACCCGGTACCCAGACGCGTGCGCGTTCGACGTGCACCGGCGTCACCACGCGGACATGATGGACCGGGCGTGGCGCCGCCACGATGCAGCCGCTGAGAGAGGCGCTGCCGGCCAGCAACAGCGCAGCCATAGCCAGGTTGGACGTGATTCGATGCATGGGACACTCCTGCCGTGGATGTGTCTCCGGAAACGCGCGCAACATTGCTGCGATGACGTGAACGCCAGCCGACACCGGCTGGCGTTCAGCTCGATCACCGCAGCCTGAACCGAGTCCCCTCAGTTCCAGCGGCCGTGGCTGCCGCCCAGGCTGTAGCGGCCGGCGCCGAGCAGCATGATTGCGAGCGCGGTGCCGAGGAACATGCCCTGCAGTTCCAGCGCCCAGCCGCCGGTATCGGCCAGCGTGGCGAACTGGCCCAGGTGCACCAGCCCGATCGCCACGAGCATGTTGATCACGATGATCAGCGCACCCACCCGTGTCCAGTAGCCGAGCAGCAGCAGGAGCGGTGCGACGACCTCGCCCACATACACTCCGTAGGCCAGGAACGACGGCAGGCCCGCCGCCGTCACCACGCTGACGATGTAGCCCGGCCCGTGGATCAGCTTGGACACGCCATGGAACAGGATCAACACACCCAGCACGACGCGAAGCACCAGCTTGCCCAGATCGGTGGAACCTTGCATGGGAACTCTCCTGGCAGGGGTCGAGGAATATCGCCGGAAACGGCGGCATGCACTGCCAGCGCAATCTAGCCCAATCGCCCGCGCCCGGACATAGGCCCGATTCCGAGGCCGGATCAGCTACCGGCCAAGCGTGCCACCACGCCGCGATAGCGCGCCGCGATGCGTTCCTCGTCGCGATGACGGAAGCCGCGCACCTGCCAGCGACCGCCGACCATCACGTCGCGCACCAGCGGCGTGTTGCCGGCGAACAGGAAGCTGTCCAGCATCGAGCGCGCATCGCGCGCGGCCAGCAGCGGGGAGTTGTCGTCCAGCACGACCAGGTCGGCCCGCGCGCCATCACGCAGCTCGCCGACCGGCCGGCCCGAGGCCTGGGCACCGCCGCGCAACGCGGCGCGCCACAGCGTCTCGCCCACGCTGTCACCCTCATGCCGTGCGGCGATGTTGCGGTGACGGGTGGCCAGGCGCTGGCCGTATTCCAGCCAGCGCAGCTCCTCCACCGGCGAGATCGAGATGTGCGAGTCCGAGCCGATGCCGAGCGTACCGCCGGCGTCCAGGTATTCGGCCAGCGGGAACAGGCCGTCGCCCAGGTTCGCCTCGGTGGTGGGACACAACCCGGCCACGGCACCACTGCGCGCGAGCTGCGCCGTTTCCGCCGCGGTGAGGTGGGTGGCATGGACGAGGCACCAGCGGGCATCGACGTCGGCATGGTCGAACAGCCACTCCACCGGCCGTGCGCCGCGCGTGGCCAGGCAGTCCTGCACTTCGCCGATCTGTTCGGCGATGTGGATGTGGATCGGGCCGGTGCCCGCCAGCGGATGGCCCAGCACCTCGCGCAGCGCCGACTCCGGCACCGCGCGCAGCGAATGCAGGGCGATGCCGACGCACACGTCGTCGCTCTCCTGCCGGCGCAGCGTCTCCAGCAGGCGCAGGTAAGCGTCGACGGCATGGCCGAAGCGACGTTGCCGCGCACTGAGCGCACGGCCATCGAAACCGCCGCTGATGTACAGCACCGGCAGCAGGGTCAGGCCGATGCCGGCCTCGCGCGAGGCCTCGACGAGCGCCAGCGACATCGCTTCCGGCTGCGCGTACGGCACGCCGTCCGGCTGATGATGCAGGTAGTGGAATTCGCAGACGTGGGTGTAGCCGGCCTTGAGCATCTCGACGTAGAGCTGGGCGGCGATCGCCTGCAGCTCGTCCGGGCCGACCGTGGCGGCGAACGCATACATCGTCTCGCGCCAGCTCCAGAAATTGTCGTCGCTTTTTGGGGAAGTGCGGCCAGGGGTGGCCGGCTTTTGATCTTCGCGATCAGGGACGCTCGCATGAGCATGCCCCCGACGCTCGGCCAGGCCGGCCATCGCGCGCTGGAACGCATGCGAGTGCAGGTTCGGCATGCCCGGCAGCACCCAGTTGCCGATCAGCTCACCGTCGCGATCGGCCGGCTCGCGCAAGCGGCCGTCGGCGCCTACGGCCAGCGCTGCGTCCGCATGCCAACCGTCGGCGCGCCATAGCTGGCCTGCCCGAAATTGCCGAACGGCGGCGTGGATGCTCATGCAGGCGACTCCCGTGGACGATGCCGCGCAGTGTAACGGGT
>Ga0207690_10000380_pt1 | contig 29474 bp, 20 predicted proteins | sample KBSC23metaG_FD_184315 | JGI IMG/M metagenome (GOLD analysis project Ga0207690, IMG submission 184315) | Corn rhizosphere microbial communities from Kellogg Biological Station, Michigan, USA - KBS C2-3 metaG (SPAdes) (version 2) | ecosystem: Host-associated > Plants > Roots > Rhizosphere > Soil ... | reverse complement strand
CCCTGGTCGATTTCACGCTGGCGAATCCCGCCGTTGTGCTTCATATCGACCTGGCCAGACACCAGCCGGACCTTGCACGTACCGCACATGCCCTGTGTGCAGGATGCCGGCAGCCTCACGCCGGCCTGCCGCGCCGCATCGAGTACATGCTGCGCTGCGCCGCAAGCGATTTCCCGACCGCTCTTTGCGAAGCTGACACTGAACTGCGACGTGGCGGCGTGCCCGTTTTCTGCCGTGGCAGCCTCTGCAATCGGCACTTCGGCCACTGCACCGGCAGTCAATGATTCGAACGAGAAGCTTTCTTCGTGATAGCGCGTGCGATCAAAACCCGCCTCGTCGAGCAAGCTGCGCACGGCCTTCATGTAAGGCGCGGGGCCGCAGGTGAAGATCTCACGCTCCATGAAATCTGGCGCGATGAGCTTGAGCAGCGGCAGCGTCAGGAAGCCTGTCACGCCTGGCCAGTTGGTCCGCGCGCCAAGGCGCTCGACGACAAATGACGTACGGAAGTTCGCCTGGTTCGCGGCGATCAGATCCAGCTCGCGCGCAAAGATGATGTCGTCCGGCGTGCGTGCGCTGTGCACAAACACGATGTCGCGGTCTTCGGCCAGATCATGGTGCGCACGGCTCATCGACATCAGCGGCGTGACGCCCGACCCGGCAGACAGGAACAGGTACTTGCGCGCAGGGTGCCGCGCGCACGTGAACTCGCCAGCGGGCCCAAGCACGCGGATCGCCGCGCCCGGCTGCAGGTTGTCGTGCAGCCAGTTCGATACGATGCCGCCGGGCACGCGCTTGACGGTAATCGAGATCGTATGCGGCCGCGCCGGCGACGACGAGATCGTGTAGCACCGGTTGATCGTCTCGCCCGCGATATCGAGTTCCAGCGTGATGAACTGACCCGGCTCGAATGAAAACGCACGCCCCTGCGGTGAACGGAAGAAGAAACTCTTCACGTCGTGCGTTTCCTGCCGCACGTGGCAGCACACCAGCGTTTCTTCAACGTCGCTGGTCCAGCGCTCGGGAAGCGCGTTCCAGAACGCCGGCCGCGTCAACCGGCTATCGGTGAGATCCGTCAGATCGAATTGGGCCGCATCTCGCATCATGTTGCACTCCGGTTTCAGGCTGACTCAGGCTGGATGCGCTTGCTCGATCTGTTCGAGCTGCTCGGCGAGCCGGGCGATGTACCACGCCGCAAATTTTTCAACGAGGCCTTCGGTGTATGGCGAATACGGGCCCGGTTCGTATGCGCTGCTCTCCGACCCGCGCTGCGAGTATTCGACAAGCGCACGGTCCTGGTCGTTGGTGGCGTTCCACACGGCGGTCAGGTTTTTCACGTCGTAGTCGACGCCCTCGACCGCATCCTTGTGCACCAGCCATTTCGTGCGCACCAGCGTCTTGCCGGCCGACAGCGGAATCACCGAGAACGTCACGATGTGATCGCTCATGAAGTGATTCCACGAATTCGGTTGCGTCCAGAACGACAGGCCGCCGAGGTCCGCCTGCTCGAACCCGCCAAGCAGCTTCTTCGAGGCCACCCTTGCGTCGAGCGTCTGCGATTCACCACTGCGATCAAGCGGCAGGCGCTGTGTGCGAAAACCCGTGGTGTCGAGCAGCCGCTCGATCTCTTCCGACGGCAAGCCCATGTCCGCCCACTCTTTACCCCGCTTGATGCAGGTCTGCACGAAGGCGTCCATACCCTCGGCATTGGCGTCGGAGCGTTGATAGCCGAAGCCGTATTCGTACAGCGAGATCGTCAGCTCCGGATGATTGGCAACGCAGTGATAGCACTCGCGGTTGTTCTCAAGCGTGAGCTTCCAGTTGCCTTCTTCGATGAGGTCGACCTGTGCGGCGATCTTCGTGTTCGGCAGGTCGTGCGGCAGCAGATACGGCTCCATTGCCGTGCGCATCGCCGAAAAATCAGGCGGGGTCTGGGCTAGGCAAATGAAGATCAAGCCCGCGAGGTTCTGCACGTGCACCGTCTTCAGGCTGTGCTTGCAGCGGTCGAATTTTTCGCCCATGTGTTCGGCGAACATCAGCTGGCCTTCCAGGTTGTACGTCCAGCTGTGGTATGGGCACACGATGTTGCCGACCGACCCCTTGTCCGCATTGCACAGCCGCGCTCCGCGATGGCGGCATACGTTGTGGAATGCGCGAATCTGCATATCGTCGTCGCGGACGATCAGGATCGAATCGGCACCCAGCTCCACCGTCACGTAGTCGCCCGGCTCTGGCACGTCCGGTTCCACCGCCACCTGGATCCAGTGTTGGCGGAAAATCGCCTCCATATCGAGCGCGAAGACCGCCTCGCTATGGTAGAAGGGCGCCTCCAGGCTGTAGCCCGCTTGGCGCCGTTCGATCAATGCACGAATGTCTGCCGATACTTTCATCGTCTGCTCCGGATTCCTTGCATCCTTGGTTCTTCTAAGAGGCGCTATCAAAATGAAGCGGAGCGGTTCTGGCTAGGCGTGTGGCCGCAGACAGTACAGGTAGTACGGCAAGGCCGCACAACGACGCCAGAATCATTTTGATAGCGCCTCTGACAGGCTTAAATCAGTAGTCGATAAGCTGATGCTCGCGCAAATAGGCGAGGATCACTTGTGCTTTTTCGGCCGAACTTCCTTCAATTACGACGTTGCCGCCACGGCTTTCGGTTGTCGTCGCTGACAACATCCGGGCGTGACCCGAGCGTTTCTCTGCCGCAACCAGCTTCAGCGGCTTGCGCTCAATCGGACCGATCGTCCACGCGCCCGTGTCGGCGTTGGCGTCAGCCGTAGGCGTCACACTGGCCCAGCGCACTTCACCGGCCCGCAGCCGCGCATAGGCGTAGCGCGGCTGCGCATTCGCAAGCGGGTGCACCGCAATGACGGCCGGCAGCGACGTGTCGACGCGCCGGCGCAACCCCTTCGGCAGGAACTGCCGAACGGCTGCCCGACCGCCGCCCACCGACACATCGACGGCCGCGCCGACCAACGGATAACCGAGCAATGCAGCGACGCGATACGGCAACATGCCCGTGTCGTACGCCCCTTCGGCGCGCGTGCCGGTCAGGACGAGGTCATAGCCCTGCAGGCGTGCGGCAAGCGCGGCGGCGGCATCCGCATCGTCACCACAGGTCAATACGTCGACTTCGCGAGCGCCTAGCGCCAGGTATTCGCTCAACGCCGGATTCGCAGGGTCACCAGCGTGGATCACATCGAGTTGCGCGAGATGGCGGTCTGCAAGCTGGCGGCCGATCTCAAGCGCGGCGGCATCATTGCGGCTGTAACGTGCGACACCGCTGACCGGGTGTCGGCCAACCGACACCAGCACCGCGATGCGCTTGAACTGCTGTGGGGCGTTCATGCTGCAACTCCTTCCGCTTCCCGGCGGCTGACTGCCGCCGACGGCTGACCTCGCGAAGCACGTGCAGCCTGGACTTGCTCGATGAGTGCGGCGATCGTCGCCTGTGCGTCACCGACGACCGTCAGGTCCGCGCGCTTCGCAATCGGCGCGCTGCCATCCAGGTTCACCGCGATCACGTGGCGGCAATCCTTGATGCCTTGCAGGTGCTGCACCGCGCCGGAAATGCCGAACGCGATATAGACGCTCGCCTCCACCGTCTTGCCCGTCGCACCAACCTGCTTGTCGCGCGTGAAATGGCCGTTATCCACCGCCACCCGGCTCGCGGCGATTGCCGCACCGAACGTGCCGGCCAACCGCTCGAACGCGCGGATATCGGAGACACCGTTGCCGGCCGACACGATGAAATCGGCCTCCTCCAGGGCAACCTGCGCGGCGTCGATTTCTTCGAGACCGAGATCGCGAATCCTTTGCTCCGTGTTGCCCGTCAAGGCAATGAAATCGCTTGCCAGAGGTGCGCCTGCGCCAACGAAGGGCAGCTTTGCATCCACGGCGTTCTGCGCCAGCAGGATCACGTCAGGCAGTGCACGCGTCGCAAACCCACGTTTGGCGTGTACATAGGCGCCAACATGCCGCGCATCGATTTCGACCACATGCGTCGCCACGCTCGCGCCCACCGACGCTGCATAGCGGCGACCGAGATCGCCATCGCCCGTTGCGTTGTCGGGCAGGAACATGTGCTTCGGCGCGAGTGCTGCAACGCATGCCTGTACCGCCAGCAGTTCGCTTTCCGGCGCAAACGTCCGGCGGTCAAAGCCGGCCAGCGCAACCAGCTTGTCAACGCCCAGCGCGGCGGCATCGTCCTTCAGTTCACCAAACACCAGCAGCGCGACTTCGGTCTGCGCGTCAGCAATCAGCGCGGCGGCCGCAACCGCTTGGCGCGCGTGTTCGTCAAGCGCCCCCCGTTCGCTGTGCGCGACGACGAGCAACACGTGCTGTGGGTCTTGTACGGCACGGCGCGGCTTCGCGGCGGCCAGCCCATGACCGTGCCCGGCCCAATGCGCGGCACTCGCGTCAGCACTGCCCAGCTCGCCCAGCGTGATGCGCTTCAGGCCAGCCGCCGTGATGACGAACGGCCGCCGCGGATCGATTCGTTTGATCGTGTTCATCGATTCACTCCAGCGAGGCAGCAACCAGTTCGGCCACGTCCAGCACATCCGGGCGCGGGCCCACAACGCCCTCGAGCATCGCCGTGCAATTCGGGCACGCCACCGCGACGACTTCCGCGTTGATTGCACGCGCATCGGCAATACGAATATCGGGAATGCGCTGCTTGCCGGGGATGTCGGTGAGCGGCGCGCCGCCACCACCGCCGCAGCAGCGGCCACGCATGCCGTTGCGTTCCATCTCGACGACCTGGATGCCAATCGTCTTCAGCAGCTTGCGCGGCGCTTCGGTTTCGCCGTTGTAGCGGCCGAGGTAGCACGGGTCGTGGTACGTCGTACGTTTCTCGCGCAGCGCTTCAACAGCCTTTGGCGCGATCTTGCCGCTCGCGGCGAGTTCTGCCAGATACGTTGTGTGGTGCTTGACGACCACGCGCAGGCCGAGCGCACGGTATTCGTTGCGCAGGCTGTGCATTACGTGCGGGTCGGCCGTGACGATCTGCGTGTACGACAGCGTGGACAGCGTGCCGATCAGACGCTTGGCCATCTGCTGGAACGTCGCCTCATCGCCAAGCCGGCGTGCGACGTCGCCCGTATCGGTTTCGACGCCGCCGAGCACTGCGTAATCGACACCGGCCTTGTTCAGCACCTTGACGACGGCACGCAACGTACGCTGGTAGCGCATCTCGAACGCCCCCTCGCCCGCAACGAACAGCACGTCGACCGGCTTGCCGGGCTGTGCAATGGGCGCGCTCAGGTCGACCGACCAGTCATAGCGCGCGGCCGTGTCGTAGCCGCCCATCGTGCCGGTCTCGCGCAGGTTGGCGAGCACTTCGGCGCCCTTGCCGGGCACGGTGCCGTGCACCAACGACTGGTTGCGGCGCATATCGACGATCGCATCAACGTGCTCGATCAGCATCGGGCACTCCTGCACGCAAGCGCGGCAGGTTGTGCACGACCACAGTGTCTGCGCCTCGATCAGGCCCGACACGATGGCGCTGTTTGGCTCGCCCCGATGCTGCCCCACGTCGATGCCCGGCGTCGGGCTGCCCGCATAGGCCGCATCGGTCCCACCCGCCATGCCGACGACGAGGTCCTGAATCAGCTTCTTCGGGTTCAACGGCTGACCTGATGCAAATGCCGGGCATGCTGCCTCGCACTTGCCGCACTGCACGCAGGCATCGAAGCTGAGCAACTGGTTCCAGCGGAACTCGACCGGCTTTGCAACGCCATATTCCTCATGTGCAATATCCGGCAGCTTCAGAGCAGTTGGCGGCGTGGCCGTACCGTTGCCGCTGAACGATTCGCGCGTGCCCGCAAAACGCTCCTGGCGTGGGTGGAACGCCAGATGCAACAGGCCCGCAATCGCATGCTTCATCGGGCCGCCTTTCGCTGCGCCAAACGTCATCGCGAATGCGCCAACGCCGATCAACAACGCGCAGAGCACCGCAAACGCGCCCGACATCGTGCTTGCCGGCACCGCCACATACAGCGTCAAACCGAGCGCAAAGGAGCCGAGCAGCCACGGCAGCGTATTCCACGGCCCGCGCGACAAGCGCGCCGGCACATCCTTCGCTGCGCGACGGCGCCAGACGAACACGGCGCCGACCAGCATCCCCAGCCCCGCCAGGAAGATCAGCCTGTCGAGCCACGGCGAATAGATCGCAAACCCGTAGTTGACGAACACAAGCGCGAGCGCGGCGATGGCACCACCAGCCACCGCTACGTGCGTCTTTGCGATGTACGGATCGCGCGCGACCACGTGGTGCAAATCGACGAAGTAGCGCTTCGGAATGGCAAACAGGTTTGCAACGCTGAACGCGCCGGGCGCCGTGGCCCGCCCGAGGCGCCAATATGACGCGCGTTTCGCAACCGCAAACGCCAGCCCCGCCACCGACAGCCACAGCAACGCGGTAATCAGAAAGGCCGGATTCATGGTCAGAAATCCTTCGTGAGCCGCAGCGCGTCGTAGATCGCGCCGTGGATGTTGTGCATCGAAATGCAATCGCCAACGCGGAACAGCAGGAAGCGCCCGTTGCCGAGTTCTTCCGACAAGCACGGCTGCGGCTCGGCGGCAAACAGCTTGTGCACGTCGATCTGCCCCAGGTTGAGCGACTCGGGCTTGAGCTTCCAGTACAGCGCGTCGTTTGGCGTGATGCCGTTTTCGATCACGACCTGATCGACGGCGCGCTCTTCCTGTTCTTCCGTGTACTCGTTGCGTAGCACCGCGATCTTCTTGCCGTCTTCCTCATACACGCGGTCGAGCCAGTAGTTGGGCGTATGAATTACGCCCTGCGCATACAGGCGGCGATAGAAAATCGGGAACGTCGTGCCGCCGCAGTCGTCGGCAACCTTCACGTCGGGCGTGACGATCTCGACCTTGGAACCTCGGCTGGCGATGAAATCGGCCACGCCTGCGCCTGCATGCGTGCTGACGCCGTCGTAGACCAGCACGTTCTGCTTCGGCTCGACCTTGCCAGAGAGGATGTCCCACGAGCTGACCGCAAGGCCATCGGCCGCGCCCCACCCTGGCACTTGGTCTGAAAACGCACGACCGCCAGTAGCCAGCACGATGATGTCCGGCTTTTCGGCCATGATCGCCTTGGTGTCGACTTCAGCACCCAACCGTCGATCGACGCCGAGGCGTTTCGTTTCCATGTCGAACCAGCGGACGATGCCGGCCATCTGTTCGCGCTGTGGTGCCTTGGCGGCCAGCATGATCTGTCCGCCCACCTCATGGTTCTTCTCGAACAGCACAACGTCGTGCCCGCGGGAGCGCGCTACGCGTGCGGCTTCCAGCCCCGCAGGGCCGGCGCCGACCACCACCACCTTGCGCCTGGGCCCGCGCGATTTCTCGATGACGTGCGGCATCGTCTCTTCGCGAGATGTCGCCGCGTTCTGGATACACAGCACATCCAGGCCGTTGTACTGGCGATCGATGCAGTAGTTCGCGCCCACGCACTGTTTGATCTCGTCCTCGCGGCCATCGCGAATCTTGATGACCATGTGCGGATCCGCCATCTGCGCGCGCGTCATCCCTACCAGGTCGATCATTCCGCTCGCGAGCAGGCGCTCTGCCTGGCCCGCATCGCGGATGCTCTGCGCGTGCATGATGGGCACCTTCACCACCGACTTGATACCGGCGGCAAGATGCACGAACGGCTCCGGCGGCAGCGCCATTGGCGGCATGCAGTTCGCCAGCGTGTTGTGGGTATCCGCTCCCGAGCCGATCACGCCCAGATAGTCGATCAAGCCGGTTTCGGACATCGCCTGGGCGATCTCCTTCAACTGCTCGTGGTCCAGACCGTCCTCGTGGAATTCGTCGCCGCACATGCGCAGGCCGACACAGAAATCCTTGCCAACCGCTTCACGCACGGCCTTCAGCACCTCGACACCAAAGCGCAGGCGATTCTCCAGGCTGCCGCCCCACTCGTCCGTGCGATGGTTCGTGCGCGGGCTCCAGAACTGATCGATCAGGTGCTGGTGCGCTGCAGAGATCTCGATGCCATCCATCCCGGCATCTTTCACACGCTTCGCGGCTGCCGCGAAATCGGTGATGATCCGGCGGATTTCCTCGACCTCGATGATCTTCGCGTTGCCACGGTGCACCGGCTCGCGCACGCCAGACGGCGACATCAGGTGCGGCCAGTGCTCACCATGAAACGCCGAGCGGCGGCCCATGTGCGTCGCCTGGATCATGATTTTCGCGCCGTGGCGATGCATGGTTTCGGCCAGCCGCGCGAGCGGATCGATGATCCGGTCGGTGGCAAGGTTGACCGATTTCCACCAGCCTTGGGGGCTGTCGATCGACACCGGACTAGACCCGCCGCACACCGCAAGGCCGACGCCGCCCTTCGCTTTTTCCTCGTAATAGCGGATGTAGCGCTCGCCCGGCAGGCCGTCCGGCTCCGCATAGACCTCCGCGTGCGCGGTGCTGACGATGCGATTGCGCAGCGTGAGCTGATTGAGCTGCAGGGGCTTGAACAAATGGGGATAGCGCATCGCTGGCGACCTCTGGCGTTCGTGTGTTTCGTGGGGCGGATGTGGCTTGGTGCGGGGCCGTCAGTGCGCGATTGGCGACACTTCAAAAATGCAGTGGTCGTGCCCTTCGGCCGCGCACTGCACTTCCGTCGATTGCGCGCGCGGCGCGTCCTTGCCGCCGGGCGTGGTGTCGTTCACCCAGTCCATCGCGCCAGCAAACCAGCCGGCGAACATGTAGCAAAGCTTGCCCTCCTTGCCCGGCTGCGCGAGCACGAACGACGAGTGGCTCAGCTCGATCCTGGCGCGCGCGCTGGCGGGGTCGGCCTCCAGAATGGAGAACAGGCCCCAACCGCGCTGCGACAACCGTTTCAGGTAATGCTCGAACACGGCCATCCCTTCAATGCCATGTGCCTTCGCCTCTTTGTCGCACCAGTGGTAGGCAGACTTGTAGCCGGCCTTGTAGAGAATCTCGGCGTATGCGTCGCGGCCTAGCGCTTCTTCCACTGCCGTGTGGTTGTTCGTGAAGAAGTGGCGCGGCACGTACAGCATCGGCAGCGCATCGGTGGTCCAGACGCCGGTATTGGGGTCGACGTTGATCGGCAGTTGAGGTTGCATTGCAGTGGCTCCGTGAGGAATAACATCGGCGTACCGCTTTGCTGCAGAGGTTGCAGACGCGGCCTCGCCCGCGTGCCACCGGCTTGCCGGGGCACGTCCTGTTGTCTTGTTGCGGCTGATTAGTAGAGGGCTTGGCGGACTTATGCGCCCCAAACGTCCTTGAACACGCGCACCCAGTTCTCGCCCATGAGCTTGCGGATGCGCGACTCCTTCCAGCCGTGGCGTTCCATCGCCGCGGTCAGGTTCGGGAATTCGCCAATCGTGCGGATGCCTTCCGGGTTGATGATCTTTCCGAAATTCGTCAACTGGCGGTAGCGACCCTTGTCGTGCGTCAGCATGTCGAAGAATTCCTTCGCGTAGTCCTGCGTGAAATCCGTACCGATGCCGACGGCGTCTTCACCGATCAGGTTCACGACGTAATCGATCGCCTCGATGTAGTCGTCGATGGTGGCTTCGATCCCGCGCTTGAGGAACGGCGCGAACATCGTCACGCCGACGAAACCGCCCGCATCCGCAATCTCCTTGAGCTGGGCGTCGCTCTTGTTGCGCGGATGCTCCTTTAGGCCCGAAGGCAGGCAGTGCGAATAGCACACCGGTTTCTTCGAAAACGCGATCGCTTCAGACGACGTGTTGCCGCCCACGTGCGACAGGTCGACCATGATCCCGACGCGGTTCATCTCGGTGATCACCTCGCGCCCGAAATCCGACAGCCCGCCGTCGCGTTCATAGCAGCCCGTGCCGACCAGGTTTTGCGTGTTGTAGCAAAGCTGCACCACGCGCACGCCCATGTCGGCAAACGCCTCGATATAGCCGATGTTGTCCTCGAACGCGTGCGCGTTCTGAAAGCCCAGGATCACGCCGGTCTTGCCTTCCTTCTTTGCGCGGAAGATGTCTTCCGTGGTGCGCACCAGCGTCAGCAGCTCGCCGTTGTCGCGGATCTTCTTTTTCATCACGCCGATGTTGTCGACGGTTTTCGTGAAGTTTTCCCAGACCGACACCGTGCAGTTTGCGGCGGTAATACCGCCCTTGCGCATGTCTTCAAATACCGGCCTCTCGAATTTCGAGATGTTCAGACCGTCGATGATGATGCTGTCTTGATGCAGCGTCCCCATGAGCTTCTCCAGTTTTTAGGTCGGTCGAATCAGTAGATCGGGAAGCGATCGCACAGGGCGAAGATCTCGCGACGTACGCGCTGCTCGGTTGCCTGATCGCCCTCGGGGTTGGCTCGCAGCGCCTCGAACACTTCCAGGATCAGGCGACCGACCTGCTGGAACTCCGCGACGCCAAAACCGCGGGTCGTCGCTGCCGGCGCGCCGAGCCGGATGCCCGACGTAATCGTCGGCTTCTCGGTATCGAACGGGATGCCGTTCTTGTTGCAGGTGATGCCGGCGCGTTCGAGCGCCTGTTCAACCTGGGTACCCTTGAGCCCCTTCGGCCGCAGATCGACAAGCAGCAGGTGGTTATCGGTGCCACCCGTTACCAGATCAACGCCGCCCGCCTTCAGCACTTCACCCAGCGCCTTTGCGTTGGCCAGAACATTGTCGATATAGGTCTTGAACTCGGGCTTCAGCGCCTCGCCAAACGCGACGGCCTTGCCGGCGATCACGTGCATCAACGGGCCACCCTGCAGGCCGGGGAAGACAGCCGAGTTGATCTTCTTGGCGATCTCCTCGTCGTTCGTCAGCACGAAGCCGCCACGCGGGCCGCGCAATGTTTTGTGTGTGGTCGAGGTGACGACGTGTGCGTGGTTGACCGGGTTCTCATGGCGGCCTGCGGCGATCACGCCGGCGATGTGCGCCATGTCGACCATCAGCTTGGCGCCGACGCTGTCGGCAATTGCGCGAAAGCGCGCGAAGTCGAGCTTGCGCGGGTAGGCAGAAAACCCTGCGATGACCAAGCTCGGCTTGTGCTCGTGCGCGAGCGCTTCGACCTGGTCGTAATCGACCAACATCGTGTCCCGGTTGACACCGTACTGCACGGCGTTGAACCACTTGCCCGATAGGGCAGGCTTTGCTCCATGGGTCAGATGACCGCCGGCGTCGAGCGACATGCCAAGCACGGTATCGCCCGGCTTCGTCAGCGCGAGCATGACGGAGCCGTTGGCCTGTGCGCCGGAGTGCGGCTGCACGTTCGCAAAGCCGGCGTTGAAGAGTTGCTTCACGCGGTCGATCGCGAGCGATTCGATTTCGTCGGCGTATTCGCAGCCACCGTAATAGCGCTTGCCCGGATAGCCTTCGGCGTATTTGTTGGTCAGCACCGAACCCTGCGCTTCGAGCACGGCGCGCGACACGATGTTTTCCGACGCGATCAACTCAACTTGCGACTGCTGCCGCTCGAGTTCCTTCAAGAGAGAGCTGCGAACCGGCGCGTCGCGCTCGGCAAGGGGCTGCGAGAAGAATGATTGCGTGTTCGACATGGGGCGTCCGTGGCTGTTTTGGAAAGGCTGCCAGATGGCTTGCGAAGAGGGCTTGCAAAACGCGCCGTACCGACAGTGTTGGGGCTGGTGGATACGGCGTGTTGACGGCTCTATTCTTGTCCCTCGGATTTTTAGTCGATTGATGAATTCAGACGCGTTCTTTTCCTTTTCCGCCATTTGCGTCCGTTTTGCACAAGTGGGACACGCGCCGCTTTCCCATGGACCTCAGGGCACCCGATCTTGCTGCTCCGCAACATCCTCCGCACCGCAACAGTGCTCGATGGCGTGACGCGAGTGCGCGAAATCACGCATTCCGTGCAAGCTGTTGGCGATAGTTCGCGTCCGCGCCGTGTAAGTAGGGTTTCGCCGTATGGCCCAATAGTTGCAATCGCACTATCAATACCCGATAGAGCCGGGGTCGATACCAGGACCACCTGGAGCCACTGGCCAACGGAAACCAAGGAACGCCCCCATGTCCTCCGACCGAACTGCGTCGCTGCAGCACTTCGCGTTCATGCCCCTGCCCAACTTCACGATGATCGCGTTCACCAATGCGATCGAAGTGCTGCGCATGGCGAATTACCTGAGCGGCCAAGAGCTGTATCGCTGGTCCATCATCAGCCCAGAGGGTGGCCCTGTGATGGCCAGCAACGGACTGATGATCGACACCCATCGGGCGGATGGGATCGGGCGGCCGGACATCGTCTTCGTCTGCGGCGGCGTTGATGTGCAGCGGTCGACGAGCGCCGGCCACCTCTCGACATTGCGACGCGCAGCACGCGAGGGCATCGTGCTCGGCAGCCTGTGCACCGGTACGTATGCGCTGGCCAAATCCGGCCTGCTTGCCGGCTATGCATGTGCCATCCATTGGGAAAACATGTCGGCGCTGAAGGAAGAGTTTCCGGACACGCGCTTTCTCAAGGAGCTGTTCGTCATCGACCGCGACCGCATCACCTGCACGGGCGGCGTCGCGCCGCTCGATATGATGCTCAACCTGATTGCCAAGCGCATCGGCACGGCACGTGTCACGCAGATCGCCGAGCAGTTCATCGTCGAGCATGTGCGCGACACCGCCGCGCAGCAGAAGATGCCGCTGGTGGCGCGCCTGGGCTCGGCGAACCGATCGCTGTTCGAGGTGATCTCGCTGATGGAAAACAACATCGAGGAGCCGCTGTCGCGCGAAGAGCTCGCACGCCTGGCAAACATGTCGCAGCGGCAGCTACAGCGCCTGTTCCGGGATCATCTCGGGATGACACCCACGCATTACTATCTGACGCTGCGCCTGCGCCGCGCACGCGAGCTGCTGCTGCAGACAGACATGTCCATCATGCACATCACGATGGCGTGCGGCTTTCAGTCGGCGTGCCATTTCAGCAAGAGCTACCGCGATGCGTTCGGGGTGGCGCCCACGCGTGAACGCAGGCAGCAGGCCGCACCGTTGGCCCGGCCCACCATGCCGGGTGGATCGTCGGCGTTTTCTTCTGCGATGATGCACGCCGCATAAGCAGCACACGCAGCGGCACACGTAAGACACCCAACGAGAAAGGGCGGCCCATGATCGGCCGCCCTTTCTTCTTCCTCAGGCCACTCAGGCCGCTGCCAGCAACCCGTGCGGGTCGATGACAAATTTGCGCGGTGCGCCGCCATCAAACTGCTTGTAGCCTTCCGGCGCCTGGTCGAGCGAGATGACCGACACGTTGACGATCTCCGCGATCGGCAAGCGATTGTGCAGAATCGCCTGCATCAGGTTGCGGTTGTACTTCAGCACGGGTGTCTGGCCGGTATGGAACGAGTGCGACTTGGCCCAGCCGAGACCAAAACGGATACTCAGACCACCGTGGCGTGCCGCAACGTCCTTCGCACCCGGATCGTCCGTCACATAGAGCCCCGGGATCCCGATGGCGCCCGCGGGCCGCGTGATCTCCATCAGCGAATTCAGCACCGTGGCCGGCGCTTCTTCCGTATGGCCGGAGCCGTGGCCGTGCGCCTCGAAGCCGACGCAATCGACCGCGCAATCCACCTCCGGCGTGCCGAGAATCTCGGCGATCTGCTCGCCGAGCGTGGCGTCCTTGGAAAGGTCGACGACCTCGAAGCCCATCGCCTTTGCGTGTGCAAGCCGTGCCGGATTCATATCCCCGACGATCGTGCACGCGGCACCCAGCAACCGCGCCGATGCCGCGGCCGCCATGCCGACTGGGCCCGCACCGGCGATGTAGACCGTCGAACCCGGCTTCACGCCCGCCGTGACGGCACCGTGATAACCGGTCGGCAGGATGTCCGACAGGCACGTCAGGTCACGGATCTTCGCCATTGCCTGATCGCGATCGGGAAACTTCAACAGGTTGAAGTCAGCGTACGGCACCAGCACGTACTCAGCCTGCCCGCCAATCCACTCGCCCATGTCGACGTAGCCATAGGCGCCGCCAGCGCGGGACGGGTTGACGCTCAGGCAGACACCGGTGTGTTGCTCCTTGCACATCGCGCAACGCCCGCATGCAACGTTGAACGGTACGGACACGAGGTCGCCAATCTGCAGCGTTTCGACATCGCGGCCAACCTCAACCACCTCGCCAGTGATCTCGTGACCGAGTACGAGACCGACCTGCGCGGTCGTGCGGCCACGCACCATATGTTGGTCCGACCCGCAGATATTCGTGCTCACTACCTTGAGGATCACCCCGTGGCCGATCGAACGGCCGCTCGGGTCAACCATTTTCGGATAGTCGATCCTCTGCACCTCGACCTTGCCCGGGCCAAGATATACGACACCTCGGTTGTTGCTCATCGTCTTGTCTCCATGTCTTGTTGAATCGCGCAGCAGCGCCGACCCGCGCAGCAGCGTCTTCGAGAGTAGTGGTGGGAACCAGGGTGCCGATGTTCAGAACGCGACACGTGCTTGCACAACGCCGACATCGCGACACAACGTGACGACAGTGATGGCGGATTTGCGCTGGCACGCGACGGTTTTCTGCCAGAGCGGCCATGGATAACCGCGTCTACTGAAGATTCGGGCCCACCAACAACCTCCTACAGGGCTCGTTCTTCCTGAGGACACCATGCCAACCACTTTCCATGCTTCCGCGCACGCGAATGCCGCCGCGCGACTCGAACGTCTACCGTTTTCCGGGTATCACAAGCGGATCTTCGTCATCATCGCGATTGCGTTCTTCTTCGATTCCGTCGATCTCGCCACGATGACGTTCGTGCTCGGCTCGATCAAGAAGGAATTCGGGTTGTCCACGGCAACCGCCGGCCTGGTGGCCAGCTCCAGCTTCTTCGGTATGGTGATCGGCGCGGCGGTTGCCGGCCTGCTCGCAGACCGCTTCGGGCGCCGCCCTGTGTTCCAGTGGAGCATGGTGTTGTGGGGCGTGGCATCGTATCTGTGCTCGACCGCGCAGAGTGTCGAGGCATTGATCGCCTGGCGCGTGCTGCTAGGCATTGGCATGGGCATGGAGTTTCCGGTGGCGCAGACACTCTTGTCCGAGTTCGTGCCCGCCGCAAACCGGGGGCGGCTGATTGCCTTGATGGATGGCTTCTGGCCACTGGGCTTCATCACGGCAGGCATCGTTTCGTACTTCGTGCTGCCGCAATTCGGCTGGCGCGCCGTGTTTGCGCTGCTGGCGGTTCCGGCATTCTTTGTATTGATCGTGCGCCGCGCGGTGCCGGAATCGCCGCGCTGGCTGGAGCATGCGGGCCGCGATGCAGAAGCCGACGCAGTGATGCACGGCATCGAAGCCAAGGTGATGCGCTCGACAGGCATGGCAACACTGCCCCCGCCGGCACAACGCCCGGCAGCCGGGTTGGCACATGGAGCACGTGGGCGCAGTGCGTTGCGCGAAATCTGGAGCGGCGCCTATCGCCGCCGCACGACGATGGTCTGGCTGCTGTGGTTTTTTGCGCTGCTCGGCTTCTACGGCCTGACCTCGTGGCTCGGCGCGCTGCTGCAGCAGGCGGGTTTTGCGGTTACGCAGTCGGTGTACTACACGGTGCTGATTTCGCTGGGCGGTATACCCGGCTTTCTGTGCGCCGCGTGGCTTGTGGAACGCTGGGGTCGCAAGCCGACCTGCATCGCGTCGCTGCTGGGTGGCGGTGTCATGGCATACCTGTACGGTCAGAGCGCGCTGAACGGCAGCAGCGTCACGCTGCTTGTCTGCACGGGCCTGGCGATGCAGTTCTTCCTGTTCGGCATGTGGGCGGTGCTGTACACGTACACGCCGGAGCAGTACGGCACCGGCGCGCGCGCGACCGGGTCTGGCTTCGCATCGGCCATCGGCCGGATCGGCTCGTTGATCGGGCCTTACGTGGTGGGTGTGGTGTTGCCGGTGTTCGGCCAGGGTGGCGTGTTCACGCTCGGCGCGCTGTCGTTCGCAGTGGCGGCGCTGGCGGTGTGGGCGCTTGGCATCGAGACCCGCGGCGTGGCGCTGGAGGCGCTGGCATCGGAGGAAACGGCGGCCGAAACGACGCTCGACTCAACTGTGGCGGATCACATCTCCTAAAAAAAAAACCGGCCCCAGCGTCATGCGCGGGGGCCGGGTGATCGATCTGCCGATCTGCCTGCCTGCTTAAAGGCAGCGCGACTCAAGACACTGCAACATCAGAACTTGTGGCGAAGCGCAATGCGTGCCTGGAACTGATTCGCCGTCGACGAAGCGTTTGCTGCTCCGGGCAGATCAGCCAGGTCCAATGCCGTACCGGTCTTGCCACCGGCCACACGCAGATAGGCGCCTTGGAAGTAGATGTCCGTGCGCTTGGAGAAGTTGTAGTCCGCCATCACCCCGAAGGCATGCACTTTCGGCTTGGCGTCACCCGTGGACGCGCGGAAGTTCTCCAGGGTCAGCGTATACAGCGCACCGGCATAGAACGCTGGTGTGAACTGATATTTGAAGTTCACCTCAAGGTTCTGGAACCGCAGCGAACTCAATGTCCCGCCTGCCGGCAGGATCGACCCGGAAATGTACGAGGTCGATTGCGGCTGGTTCAGCGTCGAATTGGAATAGGCGAAACCTGCGGTCGCCGCACCGAATGTGTAGTTGACACCCGCACCGAAGATCCGCAGACGGTTGGCGAGGAAGTTCTGGTCACCGCCATTGTTGATGGCGCCGCCCGCCGTGGACGACGGGTTGTCCGCCTGCAGGTACGCGGCTGCCAGCAACAATCCGCCATTCGTGTATTGCATCCCCGCGCTGTACTGGCGGTTCTTTGCAAAGCTCGTATCGTCGCTAAAGCTGTAGGTGCCGCCAAACTGGAAACCGGACAAGTCCGGGCTCGTGTATTTGACGGTGTTGTTGACGCGGAACGAGTAGATGAAGTTGTCGTTGTCGTATGGGTGGCCGAACATGGTGCCGCCCCAGTTTCCGGCCGCCGTGGTGGGCGACAGGTAGTCGATCACCGAGTCATACTGGCGCCCGAGCGTAACGGTGCCGAACCGGTTGTCGGCAAGCCCAACGTATGCCTGGCGCCCGAAGAGCAACCCGCCTTGTCCGGCCTTGCCGGTATCGACGTTGAACCCGCCTTCGAGCTGGAACACCGCCTTGGTGCCGCCGCCGAGATCTTCGGCGCCCTTCAGCCCCCAGCGGCTGCCTTGCGCGAAACCGCTGGCCATTTCGACCAAGCTCTTTCCGCCAACGTTGTTCGTATAGTTGATGCCTTCGTCGATCACGCCGTAGAGCGTGACGCTGCTTTGCGCAAAAGCAGGCGCGGAAAACATCAGTGCGATACTCGAACCAAGCACCGAACCAAACGCGACCTTTTTCATTGGACTTCCTCCTCGTATTGTTGAATCGCACCGCTGCCATGCCCGTCAGCAAGACAGTGGCGGCACTTACGAGAGTAGCCTCCAAGGCTGGAACGCTTGATGCTAAACCCGACACGCGCTTGATCGGCGACGCCATCGGCACCATGCGAGGGATCAGGCAGCCGTCACGCGGCTGTGGCCCGGTTCCAAGGGGGCGTTTTGGCGATGATTCGTGGCGGAAAATCGCAAGTCCATGTGCGATGAATGAGCGACGCTGGCACCATCGGAGCCATCCAATTATCCTTTCCGTTATGGTTTCGATGCCATGCCTGTGGGCGGTAGTGCCGCCCGCGGTTTAACCTGACTTGCGGTGATGAAATCTGACGTAGCGGCTTCGCCCCTCTCTGAACCGGCACCCAAACGCATTCGCTTTGGCATCGTGCTGTTGCCGAACTTCACGCTGACGGCGTTCTCGGGGTTCGTCGACATGCTGCGCCTGTCTGCCGACGACGGTGACTACAGCAAGCCAGTACGTTGCGCATGGAGCGTGATTGGTGAAACGCTTGCGCCGGTGCGTGCAAGCTGCGGCATCCAGATCACGCCGTGGGAAACATTCGATGAAGCAGAGCCGTTCGACTACGTCGTTGTCGTAGGAGGTCTGCTGCACTCAGGGCCACAAGCCGGCCCCGAAACGCTTCACTTTATCCGGCGAGTGGCGGGCGAAGGCGCGACTGTCGTAGGCATCTGCACCGGCGTCTTTGCGCTGATGCGCGCAGGTGTCCTGGACGGACACCGCACTTGCGTCAGCTGGTTCCACTACTGGGACTTCATCGAACGATTCCCTGCAGCAGACCCTGACCTCTTGATTGCCGACCGGCTGTTCGTGATCGATAGACGGCGCATCACGTGCTCCGGCGGGCGAGCCTCAATCGACGTCGCGGCCGCGATCCTCCTGCGCCATTTCGATCATGCGACCGTGCAGAAGGCCCTGCGGATACTGCTCGTCGACGAGATGCAAAAGGGCACCGCGCCGCAACCACACCCTCCGGGCCTGGAGCCTGCAACGCACCCGAAGGTCAAGCGCGCCATTCTTCTGATGGAACAGCACATTGGCCGTGCACTGCCGCTCGAAGAACTCGCTCGCAAGCTGGACCTGTCTGCGCGGCAGCTTGAGCGGCTATTCAAGGCCGGGACGGGCAAGAGCCCGCAGGCGTTCGCGAAGCAGGTTCGGCTACGCACCGCCGCTTGGTTGCTGACAAGTTCAGACCGTGGCGTTGCCGACATCGCGTTGAGTTGCGGCTTCGCAGATGCATCGCATCTTGGCCGTGAGTTTCGTAAGCAGTTTGGCGTGCCACCTGCCACCTACCGAGCGCAAGGGACAAATTTGGATGAGCCGGTGGGCATGGACAGTGCCACCACGGAAACGTCGGGAAGTGATCTGACATCTTTTGATGGACGTGTCACGCCACACCCCTCTTGTAACCTCAGTGCGCCGCCGCGGTCGAGCAATGCGCTGCAGATACGGTAGGCCTTCCTGAACAATGGATTGACTGATCACCAAACGACAAAGCGCCCGCCGGAAACAGCGGGCGCTTTTCTTTGGGCTTACGCCACCTGCAGCCCAGCAACAGCCTCACGCACATAGGCGATCAGGTCAGGCCCCATCCACGGGCTGGCAGAAAGCTCGGGCTCGCGCTCCATCGCCAGGCGCACCTTGGCCTGCGTTTGCGGATCATCACCCACATACGAGCGGAACAGATCAATCCAATGCCGGGCAAGCTGTTGCATGGCCGGTGCATGCGGCGGCGTGCCCTTGGCCAGATGCTGCCGCACCTCGGCAATGAGAGTGGGCCATTCATTCGCGCGCTTGCCGAAGTTCTCGCGCATGAATTGCAGCTCTTGCGGCGACAGGTACTTCGCATAGATCGCCAGTTTGGTCTCGTTGGCCGCCTCCGTGATGAAGTCGAGCATCTCCAGGCTGATGCCCGTGCGCTCCTGCAATGCCGGCTCGTTGATGTGCATCTTGTGCAGCTTGGCCGTGAGAACCGGGTCCAGCGCTGCGTCCTGCGCGAGCAGTGCCATCCATTGCCTGGAGAGCGCCTGCGCCTCGCTGCTGCGCGAGGGCACCTGGCGCGTCATCGCATCCTGCACAGTCGACACCAGCGCCGCCCATCGTTCGTGGCGAGCCACATCCGCGTCCATGCGTTCGGCTCGCGTGCGTTCTTCCTGCGAAAGATATTTGTCGTACATGGTCATCCATTCCAAGGTTGTGAGCCATTCGGCAAGCTCGGGCTCTTCCTGGCGCATGAGCTGGTCGTGCAGACGGGTCAGCCGGTCGCGCAGCACGCTGGCCTGCGTGATCTGCTGATCGAGCATCGCAATCTGCCGTTCCATGATCGTGGTCAGGGGAATGTCCGGACTTGCCAGGAAAGCCCCGATGTCGGCCAGTGACATACCGAAACGCCGCAGCGCCTGGATCTGGTGCAGCCGGGCGATGTCGGCCTTGTCGTACAGTCGGTAGCCGCTATCGGAGCGGGCCGAAGGCGTAAGCAGGCCGATGGTGTCGTAGTGATGCAGCATGCGGACGGTGAGGCCGCAGCGTTTGGCGAGATCGCCCACTTTCAACAACATGGTCACTCCTGTCTTCTGGCTTGGATGCAGGCTAGGACCTCACACAGTGTGAGGGTCAAGCGCGGCGTGGATGGATCGCAATGGACAGCGCCCGATGAAGACGCAGGCGCACCCTGCATTCTGAACCACGCCCCTCTGTGGTGGGGACCGCGCCCCGCCAACCCGCGCCACTGCGGGCGTCATAAAAAATTCATTTAATTCCGTGTTCAGGGCTCTTTCATTGGACCGTTAGGCGGAATGTCCGATCCTGCGTCCAAAGCCATGACTTTCTCACCGCTTCCCCTGCCGGCAGGCATTGCGCCCGAGATGCTGCGCGCAGTGTTTCAACCGATCTTCCGCCTGTCCACCACCGAGGTGCTCGGCTACGAAGCGCTACTGCGCGGGCCCGTGGGCACAGCCATGGAGTCGCCCGCCGCGTTGTTTGCCGCGGCATCGGACACGGCAGGTGCGATTGCGCTGGAGACGACCGCCGCGCGCCTGGCCATCGCCAGCTTCTCGGCCATGCGCCTGCCGGGCAAGCTGTTCCTGAACTTCGGTGCAGTGAGCGTGCGCCAACTGCTGCAAGACCATGCCCGCCTGCTGCATGAGATTGCCGACCACGACCTGCACCCCTCGCGCATCGTCATCGAACTGACCGAGCAGACGCCCATCGACGACCTGGTCAGTTTTGCCGAGGCGCTATCGGTCGCGCGCGACTTCGGTCTGCAATGCGCGCTGGACGATTTCGGCACCGGCAATGCCAACCTGAACCTGCTGATCGAGCTGACGCCCGACTTCATCAAGCTCGACAAATATTTCCTGCGCGACATCGCCAAACATCCGGCCAAGCTGGACATTGCGCGCACGCTGCAGCAGACGCTCAAGGGCGGCGCGACCAGCATCATTGCTGAGGGGCTGGAGACCGAAGACGAGTTGGGTGTGGTGCGCGATCTGGGCATCCGCTTTGGGCAGGGCTTCTTCCTCGCGCGCCCGCAGGACAAACCCGCAAGCGACATGTCGAGCCAGGCGGCGCGCGTCCTGCAGTCATCGCAGATTGCGGTGTTCCCGCAGGCGGTGCGCGTGGGCTGGCGCGCCATCACGGCCAGCAAGCTGCTGCGCGTGGCGCCCACGCTGCCCCTGCGCAGCAGCAACGACGAAGTACTGCACCTGTTCAACCGCCACCCCGATCTGCATGCCGTCGCGCTGCTCGATGAAGATGAACGCCCGCTCGCGCTCGTCGCGCGCCGCGCCTTTATTGATCGCTATGCGATGCCGTATCACCGCGAGCTGTACGGCAAGAAACCTGCGCTGGCGTTTGCTAACCGGCAACCGGTGCTGGTGGAGAAATCCGCCTCATTGGAAGACATGTCGGCGCTGCTGATGAGCGAAGACCAACGCTACCTGACCGACGGCTTCATCATCACCGAGCACGGCCGCTACCTGGGCCTCGGCACCGGCGAAGAGCTCGTGCGCACCGTGACCGAGATCCGCATCGAGGCTGCGCGCTACGCCAACCCGCTGACGTTCTTGCCCGGCAACATTCCGTTGAACCTGCACATTGAACGTTTGCTCGAAGCGCGCGCGGCGTTTTACGCCTGCTATGTGGACCTCAACCACTTCAAGCCCTTCAACGACCAGTACGGCTACTGGCAAGGCGACGAGATGCTGAAGATGGCCGCCGCCGTGCTGGCCACCGCGTGCGAGCCCACGCGCGATTTTCTCGGCCACGTGGGCGGCGACGATTTCCTGATCCTGTTCCAGAGCGCCGACTGGCAAGCACGCGTCATGCAGGCCATGGCCGCCTTCAACACCAACGCGCTCGCCATGTACACGCCGGCCGATCGCGAAGCAGGCGGCATCCACGCAGAAGACCGCAAGGGCGTGCCGGCGTTCTTCCGCTTCGTGACGATGGCGGTGGGCGCGTTGCACGTGCACCCCGGCGCCGCGCACAACAGCGACGACATCGGCACAGCCGCCGCACTGGCCAAGCGGCGCGCCAAGCAGAGCGATAACGGCTTCTACCTGGAAGACATGCGCCCCACCCAAATCATGCGAGCCACGGCCTAGAGCGCGCGCTGAATTATCACGCTGATGAACTCGTAATCAGGCTGCCGTTTTATTAACAGCAATTATTGATACGTTGAAACCCGCATATTTATCTCGAATACGATAATCACTTAATGCAGGCATTGACGGGCCCATAACCGCTGCCGTTGTGCGAAAACACTTCAATAAACTGCATGTGATCCTCAAGTACTCCAGTGGAGCTTGTCACATGACAATTTCTACCGCTTGGCCAATGTGCGTTTAAGTCGATCTGAGCTTGGCGATTTCGCATGGCTCACTTCAGTTGCCCGTGAGTGAAACAGAGGACGTGCGCGCGGTCCGTCACGACGTCCTCACAGTGGCGCAAGCCGCACTGGAGGTAAGCGCACGCAAACATTTGGGTGGCGTGAGCGTGCAACACCCAGCAAAGATTGCACCCTAAATGCGCGTCAAAACGTCGCAGTAAAAATAACAATAACCACGTTGCACGTGAAGCACGATCAACGTTTCAAAAATTTGACGTGTCAGTTTTACACGGGCGTGTGGCGGCTTCCCCCCATGGTGGCAATTTAGGCCGGAAACGTCTTTCTTATCGCGCTTTCGAATTGTCGGCGAAACCCTTACAGTCTGGCCCGCGACTCGCCTTCTCGATGTAGTCGAAACCCCGACAAGAAGCACGACGGTACGAAGCAACAGGGTTTTTTGGCGCGTCTTCAGTCCTCGTCACTCCCCCAGGTTTGTGGCGCTTTTTCAAACTCGGCAAACCCCGAGATTGGCGGAGCTTTGCCTGCATCCGGAAAAGTGGCGAGGGATTAACGCGGCGGCCCCCCGCCATTGACCCAACTTGCATAGGAAGTCCCGTTTCATGCGCACCCAATTCCTCTCTCTGGGCCTTGTTGCCGGCGCAGCGCTTGCGCTCTTTTCGGCACCCACCCAAGCCAACTGCGTTGCCAATCCGCCCACGCAGTCCAACGCCACGTTCCCGGCCAGCCTGACCGGCAAGCTTGCGTACCACAGCTACGTCAGCTACGGCGACGGCACCAGCCAGATCTTCATCTATGACTTCGCCGCACGCACGCTGACGCAGGTATCCAAGGCGGCCTGGGGCATCCAGGACCCGATGAACGCGGTGTTCAGCCCCGATGGCAAGTGGCTCGCCTTCATGGGCATCACCAACAACGCATGGAACGTGTTCTTCTGGCAGGTCGGCTCGAGCAACATGCCGATCAACCTGACCAACAGTACCGGCCAGACGCGCAATGAAGACCCGAAGTTCAGCACCGACGGCAAGTCGCTGCTGTTCAAGCAGAACGGCGACGTGATGCAGGCTTCGCTGTCGTACACCAGCTCTGGCCCGGTGCTCACCTCGACCGTCAACCTGACGCGCACGGCACCGACGCTGGAAAACTCGATGCCGTTCGCAACGCCTGATGGCACTGCCGTGTACTACACCACGGGCACCGGCTCGGGCATGGGCCTGTACAAGCAAACCGTGGGCAGCACCACCAAGGTGGCGTTCGACACGCCGGCAGGCCTGGCGACGTACTACCCGATCGTGCGTGCCGACGGCACCGTGTTCTACGCCCGCTGGCATGACGCCACCAGCCAGGCCGACCAGATCTACACCAAGGTCAACCCGACCGACACGCCCAACCAGCTCTCGCTCAACGATTGCAACAGCAACAACTCCGACCCATCGCCCGTGAACAACACGAACTACGTGTTCTTCTCGTCCACCACGGCCGGCGGGTACCAGCTCTATCTGGGCGATGCGAATAGCGGCCAGCGCTGGAGCCTGTCGCAGTTTGGCGTGAACTCGGATACGACCAAGGCCAAGCTCGGCTCGAACTACTACGCGGGCACCACGGCAGCCGCAGCACAGCAGGTGACGCTGCTGTCGCAAGGCAAGCCGGCCAGCGCGTCGTCCAGCTACAGCGCCAGCCTCGGCCCGGCCTATGCGTTTGACGGCAACACTACCGACACGCGCTGGGATTCGGTCGAGGGCGTCGCCGGCACGCAATGGCTGATGGTGGATCTGGGCTCGACCCGCACCATCACCGGCGTGGACCTCTACTGGGATGCGGGCGCCAAGGTGTACTCCATCCAGACGTCGAACGACGGCGTGAACTGGACCAACATCTACTCGACCACGAGCGGCGCTTCGTGGGGCCACGTGGCGCTCGCCAACCTCAAGGGCAGCGGCCGTTATGTGCGCATGTACGGCACGCAACGCGCCACGCAGTGGGGTTACTCGCTGGATGAAATGCAGGTGTGGGGCTACTAAGCCGATCGTGCGATCGTGCGATCGTTTGACCGCCTGACATGACAACGCCCCGGCGGCTTCGGCCATCGGGGCGTTTGTCTTTGGTGCGGCTCTTGCTCAGCCTGCCTGGAATGCTCCGGGCACAAAGGCGAACGGTTTGGCGATCCGGTTCCAGGTGTTCATCTGCGCCACGACAAGCGTGAGGTTCGCCAGCTCCTGCTTGTTGAAGTGGCGCAGCATCTCGTCGATCAGGTCTTCGCCGATGGTGTTGCCGGCCAGCAGCGTCACCGCGTCGGCCCAGCGCAGTGCGGCGCGTTCGCGCTCGGTATAGAACGGCGTCTCTTCCCACACGGGCAGGGAGTACAGGCGCATGGCGCTCTCGCCGGCGTGGATGCCCTCTTTGTAGTGGCGATCCAGGCAATACGCGCAACCGTTCAGTTGCGAAATCCGACACCGCAGCAGTTCGAGCAGGCGCATATCAAAACCGCAGTGGTTGACGTACGACTCGACCGCCAGCACCGCTTCCACCAGCTTGGGCGGCAATTCAGCAAAGGAAATGCGTTCGTTCATCGATGGGCTCCGTTGAAAAACCGAGGCCCATGGTAGGGAGCACCAACCGACACAGGATGCGCTCCCGGCGTATAGCCAAGATCACATGATGGGTATGCGCGTGGTGCTCAAGCACCGCTGGTTGCGGGCACCGGCACCACCACGTCTTCAGTCTGCAGCGGGCCAGACAAGGGCATCGAAGCCACGCGGTTGCGTCCGGCCACCTTGGCGGCATAGAGCGCGCGGTCAGCGGCCTCCGTCAGCCAGGACGATTGCGCGTCGGGTTGACGATCAAACGTCGCGACCCCAACGCTGACGGTCACATGTGGCGTGACGATCGACTTGGCGTGCGTGATGTCGAGAGCGGCCACCGCGTCGCAGACGGATTGCCCCGCATGCGCTGCGGCGGCGGCATCCATGCCGGGCAACAGGACATAAAACTCCTCGCCGCCGCAACGCGCCAGCAGGTCGCCGCGGCGGCGTGCGGTCTCGCTCAGGCAGGCCGACACGGCGGTCAGGCAGTGGTCACCCTGCGCGTGCCCGTATTGATCGTTAAAGGCCTTGAAGCAATCCACATCGATCATCAGCAGCGACAACGGCGTCCCCGCACGGGTGCTGTGCCGCCAGGCGTTTGCGAGCGCGGCATCGAAAGCGCGCCGGTTGGCGGCGCCTGTCAGCGGGTCGGTCGTGGCCAGTCGCTTGAGTTCGGTGAGCGCAGCACTCAGGCGCGCGTACACGACACTGTGCTCGATCAACAGCAGCAACAGCACGAAGCTTGCCGCCGACAAGCCGTAGATGCGGCCGGCATAGAAGCCGAGGTCGAAACGGCCGGCGTTGAATACCGCGCTCAGCGCCACGTCGCACACCCACACACACAGCACGACCATCAGCCAGATGTCGATGGTCGCGTATGGCCTGCGCCGCCACAGCACCAGCAGCGCAGCCACGCACAGGCCCCAGGTGGTGCCCGCCACCGACATCATGACCGGCGTGTAGTGGTTGGCGGCCATGATGGCCGGAAGCCAGCGCTCCCCAGCCGTTGCCAGCGCCAGGCAACCGAGCGCCGCACATAGCGTCGCGCCAATCACGAGTGCCATCGCGCGCAGTGAAACGCGGTGAGGTTGTGCCGCCTCGGCCCGGTCGCGCAGGAAGGCATACGCCAGCACGGACAGCGGAAACCCGGCATGCCAGAACATGTAGATCCAGGCCGTGCTCTGCTGCCCGCCGCCCAGCAGGCCGCCTGGCGCGAACAGCCCCGGAAACGTGAGCATGTGCCCCACCGTGAGCGTGGCCGTGAAGAAATAGCCGCAGGCCAGCACCAGCAGCGCCCGCGAGCGCGTGATGACGCACTGGCCGAGCAGCAGCCCCGCGGTAAACAGATCGTTCAGCGCCAGCGCCGATTCGTAGATCGGCACGAACGCCGGCATCGGCATCAATGGCACACGCGCAAAGGGCGCGAGGCAGACAAAGACCAACAGCGACAGCAGTGCCACGGCCCTGGCCGCCCGCACCACGCGACGCCCTGGCGGCGTATTCAACTCAAAGCCGGACGCCTCGCCGGCACGTTCAAAAGCCAACATAGATTCCATCCACCCGCAGCGGCCTGTGCCGCCTTGCTCTATTTGATCTAATCCTGATCTAAACCGAACGTAGTGTCACATGGCAAACCGAGGTTGGTATCGGAAAAATGTCCTAAGCGTCGCGGGCACGCCGCATGTGTTGGGTTGAAGCCATTTCCGGACAAACACCTAGATTGTAAAAAACGGAACATTCCGCCCGGCCGCGCGTGGGCAGGATGGCGTCTCCGCACCACGCCAGAGGATGGACGATGCCTTCCCGTACGACCCCGCCCGGTATGAGCCGACGCGATTTCCTGACCCTGGGCTCGGCCGCCGCCGGCCTGAGCGCCCTGGGCCTGAGCCTGCCGGAAGGCGCTCAAGCCGCCGCGCATGCCTCCAATGTGAACTGGCATGCTGGCCAGCTTGCACACCTGATTCCCTCCGCCAGCCACAACCGCTTTCTCATCAAGGCATCGTTCCAGGCGCCGCTGGCGCGTGCGCCATGGCTGCTGGTCAACGGCAAGCGCGTCGCCGGTGAGCAAACCGATGCGGCCGGCCGCTTCTGGCGCTTCGACGTACGCGGCCTGCAGCCCGCGACGCAATACACGCTGCGCATCACCGACGCGGGCGGCAGGCCGCTGGCCGATGCGTGGCCGCTGCGGACCTTCCCTGCGCCCGATGCCGCGCCCGCGCGCCTGCGTATCCTGGCCTACACCTGCGCCGGCGGTTACGACGGGCCGCCGATTGCCGGCAAAACGGCGTGGCTTGACATGGCCGCACGCCGCCGGCTGCTGGCACGCGGCATGTCATTCGCGCCCGACACCGTCATCGCCAACGGCGACCACATCTACTGGGATTTGCAGACCTCGCAAAACAAGCCCTTCGCCCGCCAGGTGCGCGAGCTGATGTGGGCCAAGTTTGGCGGCGCGTTGGACACATCGGTGCCGATGTCGCACCCGAAGAACGAAGCGATCTTCACCCGCGTGTGCGACTACCAGATCAGCGGGTTGTACGGCACCACATTGCGCTCCACGCCCGCGTATTTCCTGACGGACGACCACGACACCTTCGAGAACGACGAGTTCGACGACAAGGTCGCCACGCTGCCGCCGGAGCCGTACGGGCTGATCGGCGCAGAACTGACGCAGCATCGCTACTACCCCGAGTTCCTGCCCGACGCGAACCGCCCGGTATGGCTGCCCGGCGGCGACAAAGCCGGCATGCCCGCCGACACCAGCAGCGCCTTCGGCACCCTGCGCTACGGCGCGTTGCTCGAAGCCGTGCTGTACGACTGCCGGCGTTTTCTCGACAACAAGGGCATCCATGCGCGCGTGGTGCCGCAGTGGGTGGAAGACTGGCTAGTGGCGCGCACGCGTGCGGAAGACACCGCGCATTTCTTCCATGTGCCGTCGCTGCCGTTTGCGTATTCGTCAGGCAAGCTGGGCGACTGGTACCCGGACCTGCTCGACAGGAAGACCGGGCGCCTCGTTGCCAACCAACCCAAGCCCGGTTGGCAGGCCGGCTGGCACGCGCAGCACCAGCGCCTGGTGGCCGCGCTTGCTGAGCAGAAGCAGCGCGCCGCCGTCATCGTGCAGGGCGATTTCCATGCGTCGGCCGTCGGGGCGATGTCGCGCTCGGGCGAACTCACGTTCGCGCAGCCCGTGCACGCGGTCATGACCGGCACGCTGGGCACCGGCGACCTCGCCTTCCCCTCGGCCTTCCGTAGCATCGAGACCACGCCCGCGCTGTCCGTCGCCATGCAGGAGGCCTTGCGCCCGACCGAGAAAAACGGCTTTACCATCATCGACGTGACGCCCGAGAAGATGACCTTCTCGCTGTTCATGTGGCGGCCGCCCGAGCCGGTGGAAGCCATCGACACGCTCCGGCCGGCCCTGGTGTACGAGGTGCCGCGTCTGGCCTGATGACACGCCCGCTTTCAAGGAGCCGCATGGCGAAAATCTGCATCGTGGGGGCCGGCTCGATCGGCTGCTATCTGGGTGGCCGCCTGCTGGCAGCCGGCGCCGATGTCACGCTGGTGGGCCGCGCGCGCATTGGCGACGAGCTGCGCGCACACGGCCTGACATTGACGGACTACCGCAACGGCCGCTGGCACGTGCCGGCAGCCGACGTACGGTATGTGATCGACCCCGGCGCAGCGGCCGATGCCGACCTTGTGCTCGTGACAGTCAAATCCGCCGCGACGCAGTCCGTGGCCGATGCACTGAAGCCCGTGCTGCGCTCCGGCGCCACCGTCATCAGCTTCCAGAACGGCCTGGGCAATGCCGACGTGCTGCGCGCCACCTTGCCGCAGCACACCGTGCTGGCCGGCATGGTGCCGTTCAACGTAATGCAGCCAAGCCCAGGCGCCTTCCATCAGGGCACGGGCGGTGTGCTGGAAGTGGCCGCATCGCCCACGCTGCGGCCGTTTCTCGATGACTTTCTGCGCGCGGGCCTGCCGCTCATGGAGCGCACCGACATGGCTGTGGTGCAATGGGCCAAGCTGCTGCTCAATCTGAACAACGCCATCAATGCACTGGCCAACCGGCCGCTGAAGGAAGAACTGTCGCAACGCGCCTACCGTCGCTGCCTCGCGCTGGCGCAAACTGAAGCGCTGCGGTTGCTGGCACGCGCGGGCATCCAACCGGCCAAGCTGACACCGGTGCCGCCCACCTGGATTCCGCGCCTGCTGGCCACGCCCGACGCAGTGTTTGCGCGGCTGGGCGGCAAAATGCTCGCCATTGATCCGCTTGCGCGCTCGTCCATGTCCGATGACATCGCCGCCGGACGCACCACCGAAGTCGACTGGATCAACGGCGAAGTCGTACGCCTGGCAGAACGTCTGGGGCAACGCGCGCCGGTGAATGCGCAACTGTGCGCGCTAGTGCATGCCGCCGAATCTGCCGCCGCAACCACCGCACGCCCGAGCTGGTCGGGCAACGATCTGCTGGCGACATTGCGCGCGGCGAGCTAGTCGGAGCGGGCTTCGCTTGCGTCGAGCAACCGCGCCATGTCCTGAATTTCGATGTGGCCGTAGCGCAGGCGGATCGCGCCCAGTTTGACGAGCGCCTGCAGTTCCTTGCTGAGCGTCTGCCGGCTGATGCCCAGCATCATGGCCAGCGCATCCTGCGAGGTCGAGATGCTCGCACGCCCTTCCGCCGATTGCGACACATCGCCGTGCGCCAGCGAGGCAATGCGCCGC
>Ga0207690_10000378_pt1 | contig 29524 bp, 24 predicted proteins | sample KBSC23metaG_FD_184315 | JGI IMG/M metagenome (GOLD analysis project Ga0207690, IMG submission 184315) | Corn rhizosphere microbial communities from Kellogg Biological Station, Michigan, USA - KBS C2-3 metaG (SPAdes) (version 2) | ecosystem: Host-associated > Plants > Roots > Rhizosphere > Soil ... | reverse complement strand
TCGTCATTCGTCGCTCGGCTTTGTTTCTCCGGAGCGGTTCCTTCGGGACTGGATCAAAGCTCAGCAGACCAAGGACGCCGCGGCATAACTCGGGATCGTTGGAAGGCGAAAAACCGAGGGAACCTCAAACGGCCTCTATGGCAACGACGGCAAGAAACTGCCGATTCCGTTCCATTTGTCGGTGTTTTCGGAAACCTCGCGTCTGCTGGCCGCGTATCCGTTCCACCTACTCGGCGCAAACGTCTATACGCAGCTGGTCATTCCCGTTGTGTCATTGCATAGCACCGTGTTCGGGCAGTCGAGCACGCAGAACGGCCTCTCCAACATCACGCTGACGCCTGTGTTGCTGCAATGGAATCTCTCGCCGAATCTGGCGATTGCGTCGGGCATCGACGTTGCATTCGAGACGGGCTCCTATAGCCCGGTCAAGTCGAGCGTCGCGGTGGGCTACACCTCGGTGCAGCCGGTGATCTCGATTCGCTACAACGTTCCCAACGGAATCGACGTCGCGCTCGCGAACCGCTTCCTGCTCAATCTGAAGAACGGCGCGACGAACTACAGCTCGGGCGACGGTTACGTCGCCGAGTTCGACGCCGGCTGGAACTTCGGTCCGTGGAAGCTCGGCGTGGTCGGCGCGTACCTGAACCAGTTCAGCGACGACAAGGCCGGCGGCGTGAGCGTGGGCAATCGCATGCGGACTTTCGGCATCGGCCCGTCGATCGTGTACGACGCGGGAAGCTGGAACGTCAATCTCAATTATCAGCAAGGCATCTATGCTGCAAATACGGCCAAGAGCAGCAGCGTTTGGCTGAACATCGCCATCCCGTTGTGGGCCGGCTTCGGGCGCAAGGGCTGAGCACCGTGTCGCGCGCCGGACTGCACGCGAGAACCGGTCATCAGCACCGTCGTCAGGCAATACGCAATTTCAATCAAGGCAATCAGCATGTTCCGATACTTTCCTACCAACTATGTCTGGAATCTATCTGTCAATCTCGCCATCGAAATGGGCGCGCGCATCGGCGAAATCGAGGATATGTGCGGGCCGCTCCAGGAAGCGGCCAGGCAGCCGGACGCTGACGGCACGCGTGCGTTTCGCGAAGCGTGGGTCGAGAAGGCCGATCGCCTTTGCGATCTCGCGCAGGACGACGAGGCACTGGGGCGGCGGCTGTCGGCGGGCGAGAAGTACAAGCGTGCCGCGATCTATCTGATTACGGCCGAGCGCATGCTCGCGCACGATGCCCCGGGCCGTCTCGAGCTCTACCGACGCTCGCTCGATACGTTCGACAAGGGCATCGCGCTCTCCGGCGACAACTGCGAGCGCGTCGCCATTCCGTACGGCAACCAGCATCTGTCCGGACTCCTTGTGAAAGCGAAGAACGCCGACGCGCGCAGTCCGCTGCTCGTGCAGGTCAACGGACTCGATTCGACCAAGGAAATGAAGTACTTCGTGGGCTTGCCGGCATGGCTGGCCGCGCGCGGCGTATCGTCGTTGATCGTCGACCAGCCCGGTACCGGCGAAGCGTTGCGGCTGCACGGCCTGAATGCGGTATACAACTCGGAGGTCTGGGCAAGCAAGGTCGTCGACTGGCTCGAGGGCCGGGACGACGTCGATCCGAAGCGGATCGGCATGGAGGGCGTGTCGCTCGGCGGCTACTACTGCCCGCGCGCAGTCGCGTTCGAGCCGCGCTTCGCCTGCGGTGTGGTGTGGGGCGCCAACCACGACTGGCGCGACGTCCAGAAAAAGCGCCTGCAGCGCGAAGGCAACTTCCCGGTGCCGCACTACTGGAAGCACGTCTGCTGGGTCTGGGGCGCGAAGGATGTCGACGACTTCATGCGCATCGCCGAAAACGTACATCTCGACGGTGTGCTCGATCGTATCAAGGTGCCGTTTCTCGTCACGCATGGCTCGCAGGACTCGCAGATCCCGGTCGCCTGGGCTCACCGCACCTACGAGCAACTCGTGAACAGCCCCAAGCGCGAACTCAAGATCTTCACCGAGCGCGAAGGTGGCGTCCAGCATTCGAGCTTCGACAACTCGATCAACGCCGGGCACTTCATCGCCGACTGGGTCGCCGAAACGCTCGGCGGACGCACCTCGCTCTGACACTTTCACCCATCTCAAGCACGCACACCTCATGAACATCATCGGACTCGAAACGCTGGTCTTCGGCGTGGACGACGTCACCGCCTGCAACCAATATCTGCTTGACTACGGGCTGCTGCCGATGCGCAGCGACGAAACCGGCGGCCGCTTCGAGGCACTCGACGGAACGGGCATTGATATCGCGCGCCGCGCCGATCCGGCGTTGCCGCCTGCGCTCGGGACGGCAAGCATGCTGCGCAAGACGATTTACGGCGTTGCCGATACCGCGACGATCGACGCTATCGCGGCGGAACTGTGCCGCGACCGCGACGTGAGCACCCTCGCCGACGGATCGATCGAATCGCTCGACGACATGGGTTTCGCGATCGGCTTCCAGGTCACTACGCGCCGTTCGCTTGCCTTGCCCGCCGAACCCGTGAATGCGCCTGGCGCGCCTGCACAGCGCGCGCCGAACGTCGTGGCCGTGAGCGACGATGCGGTCTTGACTCCGCGCACGCTTTCGCATGTCGTCTACTTCGTGCCGGATGCCGCGAAGGCCGAAGCGTTCTATGTGGAGCGTCTCGGCTTTCGCTGTACCGATCGATTCACGGGCGTCGGGCCGTTCCTGCAGCCGGCCGGCACGCTCGACCATCACACGCTGTTCATGATTCAGACGCCGCCTTTCATGAAGGGTTGCGAGCATTTCACGTTCCATATGGGCGGACCGACCGAAGTGCTGCAGGCGGGCACGCGTTTCGTCGCGAAGGGCTACCAGTCGTTCTGGGGGCCGGGGCGTCATCGGTTCGGCTCGAACTGGTTCTGGTATTTCAACAGCCCGCTCGGCTGTCACGTCGAGTACGACGCAGACATGGATCTGCACGACGACGCATGGAACGCGCGCGAGGCGCCAATGGGCGCTGACGCGTCGCAACTGTTCCTGTTCCAGCATCGCGACAAGTGGGCGCCGGGCGGTCCTCCGCCGGGGGCGGCGGCGAAGTCGGATTGACGGCGAGAATCGTTCCGTCATGTCCGAGACATATCCCGATCGCATTCGTCTCGCAAGCGTCGACGATCTGCCCGATCCCGGCGCGCGCGGTTTCGATCCCGACGGGCAGGGGCACGACACGCTTTTTGTCGTGCGGTACGGCGCGCAGGTTCGTGCCTATCGCGACGCGTGCCCGCACTTTTTCGGCGAAACGCAGATGGCCTGGCGCAAGGACGCATACCTGAACGGCGACGGCACCCGCATCGTCTGCCACGCGCACGGTGCGCAGTTCGACATTGCAAGCGGCGAGTGCGTACTCGGCCCGTGCCTCGGTCAGCGGCTGACGCCCGTCGAGATCGACGTGACGGGCGACGGCACCATCGTGCTGATCGCGACATGACACACCCACACCAGACATAACTAGGAGACACCCAGATGGCAGCCCCTCTGCAACACGTCCTCGTCATAGGCGGCGGTTTTTCCGGTATGGCGACGGCGATCCAGTGCGCGAAGCTCGGCCTCACTGTCGACCTCGTCGAGATCGACCAGGGCTGGCGCTCGTACGGCGCCGGCATCAGCATTGGCGGCCCCACGTTGCGCGCGCTGCGCACGATCGGCGTGCTCGACGCCTTCTTCGAACGCGGCCACGGCGGCGACGGCGTGAATCTGTACACGGCCGGCGGCCAGTCGATCGGCGTGCTGCCGACTCCGCGAGTGGCTGGCGAGGACGTTCCAGGCGGCGGTGCGATCATGCGCCCGGCGCTGGCCGATATTCTCGCCAAGGCGACACGCGCCGCCGGCGTGCGCGTGAAGCTCGGCTGTACCTTCGCTCGGATCGAGCCGCGCGGTGAACAAGTGGACGTGGCGTTCACGGACGGCACGCACGGTACCTACGATCTCGTGGTGGGAGCGGACGGCCTCTACTCGAAAGTGCGCGCCGCTGCGTTTCCCGATGCGCCGAAGCCGCGCTATACCGGCCAGGGCGTGTGGCGCGCCGTGGTGCCGCGACCGGCGGAGATCGCTTGCGCGACGATGTGGCTGGGGCACCGGATCAAGGCGGGTGTCAATCCGGTTTCCCGGGAGGAAATGTACGTCTTCGTCACCGAGGACAGGCCGACCAACGACTACATCGATCCCGCCGAATGGCCGCGCATGCTGTCCGAGTTGCTGGCCATCTTCGACGTGCCGCTGATCCAGTCCATCCGCGCGCAGATCGGCGCCGAATCGCGCGTCAACTACCGTCCGCTGGAAAGCCTGCTGCTGCCGGCGCCCTGGTTCAGCTCACGGGTGGTGCTCGTCGGTGATGCGGTGCACGCGACCACGCCGCACATGGCGGCGGGCGCGGGCATTGGCATCGAGGATGCGATCGTGCTTGCCGAAGAGCTGGGGCGCGGTGTGACGGTGGAAGCTGCCTTGCAGGCATTCCAGGCGCGCCGCTGGGAGCGCTGCCGCATGGTGGTGGAAAACTCCGGGCGTCTTGGCGAGATCGAGATTGGCGGTGGCGACAAAGAGGAACACCGGCGCATCATGCACGAGACGCATATGAGTCTCGCGCGGCCTATCTGACGCAAGCGGAGGCACGATGGAGACGAACCTTTCCCCCACGACGCCGGCAAGTGCCGACCTGTCGATATCGACCGACACGACGCGGCTTGGCGCGTTCGGCACCGTTGCGTTGATGGTTGCGCATTGCGCCGGCATGGTCGATCTGGTGGCCTTGCCAGTCTGGGTCGGCACGTTGATCGGTGCGTATCGGCTAGATCCCCAGAAGGCGGGCCTGCTCGCCACGCTGTTCCTGGCGGGTGCCGTTCTGAGCAGCGTCTTTTTCTCGCCGCGCTTGAATCGCCTGCCGGCGCGCGTGATGTCGACCGTCGGCTTCGGCATCGCGGCGGGCGCGTTCCTGGGCATCACGTCCGTGCCGGTTGATCGCTATCTGATGTTGGCGACCCTGCATGCCGTCGCGGGCATCGCTGTCGGATGCGGCCTGAGCTTCACGCACGGCACCGTCGGGCGCAGCGGCAATCCGCATCGCCTGTTCGCGATCTCCGGCCTCGCGCTCGGCATCTTCGCGATCGCGTTTCTCGGCATCGTGCCGGGACTGATCGCAACGCATGGCGGCCCGATGCTGTTTCACGTTTTTGCGAGCGTGATGGGCGTTGCCGCGATCGCATGCGCGCTCGCGTTTCCGTCGATTCAAGCGCGCCGCAGCGCGGCAGCCGGCGACGAGCCTCGCTTCGAGCGCGTCGTCTGGTTCGGCATGGCGGGCGTCGGCTGCATGGCGCTGACGCAGTCGATGCTGTTCAGTTTTGTCCAGCGTATCGGCCTCGATCGCGGATTCGGTTTGAGTGCCGTGATCGCGACGCTGATCGCGCTCGGCATCGTCAACCTGTTTCCCGCTCCCGTCGCGGGACTGCTCGAAACGCGCGTGCCGGGCCGCAAGGTCGTGCAGGCGGGCCCCGTTGTGCAGGCCGCGCTGGCACTGGTCATCACGCAAAGCGCGGCGTTCGTGCCGTACGCGGCGGCCACTTCGGTCTTTGCCGCCGTGATGATCTTCACCCACACCTTCGCGTTCGGCATGCTGGCGCGCATCGACCGCACCGGCCGCGCCGTTGCCGCGACGCCAGCGATGCTGATGACGGGCGCCGCCATCGGCCCGGTGCTCGGCGGCACGCTCGTCAAGCAGTCTGGCTACGGCAGCCTCGGGTTCGCGGCAGTGCTGATCGCTGCCGCTGCGGCGATCTGCTTCTCGCGGCTCGATCGCCGTTCCCCATCCCAAGGAGTCTGAACATGAAACCCGTTCGACGGTTCGTCGATCTCTCCATCTATCTCGAGAACGACGTTCTCTCCGATCCGCCGCCGCTCGCGCCGAGGATCAGCTATCAGAAGCACGGCGACACGCTGCCCGAATTCATGGCGATGCTGCCGGGTACAAAACCCGAGGACTATCCCGATGGTGAAGCTGCCGCCGCGGAGTGGGTCACGTTGACGACCCACAGTGGCACGCACCTTGACGCGCCCTGGCATTTCCACTCGACGATGGATGCGAGCCTGGGTGAGGCCCGACCGTCTATCACGATCGATCAGGTGCCGCTGGAATGGTGCTTCCAGCCGGGCGTGAAGCTCGATTTCCGGCACTTTCCGGACGGCTACGTCGCGACGGCGGCCGACGTCGAGGCCGAACTTGCGCGCATCGGCCATGAACTGCAGCCGCTCGATATCGCCGTCGTGAACACGCGGGCCGGATCGCGCTACGGGCACGACGACTACGTCAATGCGGGCTGCGGCATGGGCTACGAAGCGACCATGTACCTGTTGGAGCGTGGCGTGCGCTTGACCGGCACCGATGCATGGAGCTGGGATGCACCGTTCTCCTACACCGCCAGGAAGATCGCGGAAACGGGTGATACGTCGCTGATTTGGGAAGGGCACAAGGCGGGGCGCGATATCGGCTATTGCCATCTGGAGAAGCTGCACAACCTCACGGCCTTGCCGCCGACCGGCTTCACGATCAGTTGCTTCCCGCACAAGATTCGCGGAGCGTCGGCAGGGTGGACGCGCGCCGTCGCGATTTTCGATGACACCGACGTGGAGGCAGCAGCATGAGCTTTCCAGCGATTCGTCGCGTGGTGACCGGACACGATAGCGACGGTCGCGCAGTCGTCGCATCCGACGGTCCTCTGCCGACCGTGGTGGAAATCGCCGCGATTCCCGGCACCGTATTCCACGAAGTGTGGAGCACGTCGTCGAGCCCCGCCATGGTCGACAATGGCGCCGATCCCACGGTTGGCGTGCTCATGCTACCGCCGCCAACGCAAGGCACCCGTATGCGCTTCGTCGACATTCCGCCCGATACGCCGGAATTTCTCGCACACGGTGCGAGGAAAATGCACGACGCGTTCAGCCAGATCGGCGACGCCGCTGCTTCGACGGTGAAGGCCGGCTCGCCGCATCCGCTGATGCATCGCACCGAGTCGATCGACTACGGCGTGGTGATCGAAGGCGAAATGACCCTGATCCTTGACGATGCTGAAGTCGCACTGGCGCCGGGGAGCGTGGTGATTCAGCGGGGGACCAACCATGCTTGGGCGAATCGCTCGGGCCGTCCGTGCCGGATGCTGTTCGTTCTGGTCGACGGTGCCTACGATCCGGCGGTTGCCGCCATGCTCGACACACCCGCACGCGGAGGCGCACGATGAAATTCGCCACCTTGCCCGATGGCGGCGCCGATGGCCGCTTGCTGCTCGTGTCGCGCGACCTGCGCCATGCCGTCGAGGCCACGCCGATCGCAACGACGCTGGTTGATGTACTTGATCGCTGGGACGCGCTCGCGCCCGGCCTGCAGGCGCGTTACGACGCGTTGAATGCCGGTAGCGTGCCCGAGGCGTATCCATTCCATCCGGCCGCATGCGCTGCGCCCTTGCCGCGCAGTCCGCAGTGGTGCGACGGCTCGGCGTTTCTGAATCACGGCCGCCTGATGGAGCAGGCGTTCAATACTCCGCCGATTCCCATGTTCGATACGGTGCCGGTCATGTACCAGGGCGCCAGCGACGACTTCCTCGGCCCGGCCAGCGACGTGCCCTTGCCTGAAGAGGCCGACTGCATCGACTTCGAAGGCGAATTCGGTGTGGTGGTGGGGCACGTGCCGATGGGCGTATCGGCCGCCGGTGCGCTGCGCTGCATCCGCCTGATCGTACAGCTCAACGACTGGAGCCTGCGGGCGTTCGGCCCGCGCGAAATGAAGACGGGCTTTGGTTTCCTGCAGGCCAAGCCCTCTACGAGCTTTGCACCGGTTGCCGTCACGCCCGACGAACTCGGCGAGCACTGGCGCGACGGCCGCGTGCATCTGAGCCTGCACGTCGAATGGAACGACCGCTGGTTCGGTCATCCGCATGGACGCGAAATGAACTTCGGCTTCGGTGAACTTGTCGCGCATGCGGCCCGCACGCGCCGCCTGTCGGCGGGGACGATCGTCGGGTCCGGCACGGTGTCGAATGCCGATCGCAACGCGGGCTCGGCGTGCCTCGCCGAGCGCCGCGTGATCGAAATGATCGACGAAGGGGCCGCGCGCACGAGGTTCATGCGCTTTGGCGACCGGGTCAGGATGACGGCGCGCGATGACGCCGGCAACGCACCGTTCGGCACGATCGATCAACGGGTTGTGCGCGCGCCGCGCGCCGACGACGAGGAGGCTCGGCCATGAGAGTGCTGGTGACCGGGGCGGGCGGATTTGTCGGAACGGCGTTGGTCGAACGGCTGCTGCATGACGGTATCGCGGAGCCTGGCGATGTGTCGGAACTGTTGTTGGTCGACCGGCAAGCGGAGTGGCCGTACGACGATGCGCGAATCACGGCACTGGTCGGCGATTTCAGCAGCCCGGAGATTCTTGAGCCGCAGCTGTCGAAACCTGTCGACGTCGTCTTTCATCTGGCGAGCATGCCCGGCTCGCAGGCGGAAGCCGAACCGGCTGAAGGCGACCGGGTAAATCTGTCGGGGATGCTGGCGCTGTTCGAACGCCTGGCGAAGCAAACGACGGAGCAGGGGCGTGCGGCGCGCGTCGTTTATGCCAGCAGTGTTGCGGCGTTGGGCGAGTCGTCACCCCCGTCCGTGGACGAGCACACCCTGCCGCGCCCGACGATGAGCTACGGCGTGCACAAGCTGGTTGGCGAGCTGATCCTTGCCGACTGGACGCGACGCGGCAAGCTGGATGGCCGTGCGTTACGCCTGCCGGGCATCGTGGCTCGTCCGGCGCTTTCTGCGGGACATGGATCCGCTTTCATGAGCCAGATCTTCCGCGCGGCGCAGAGCGGACAGTCTTATACGTGTCCCGTTTTGCCTTCGGCCACCGTGTGGTGGATGTCCCGCAGATGCTGTGTCGACAACCTGCTGCACGCCGGACGCATGTCCGCAGAGGGGTTGCACGTTGGCCGAGTCTGGACGCCCCCAGTGCTGCATCTGTCGGTTCAAGAGATCGTCGATGCGCTGGTCCGGCGGTTCGGCTCGTTCGACATCGACTACGCTCCGGTGGAGCGGATCGAGCGGCTTTTCGGACGACAACCGCCGCTGACCGATCGCCGTGCCATCGAGGCGGGATTTCGGAACGACGGTACTATCGACGCGCTTGTCACGCATGCGCTCGAGCGCGAGTAAGCTCCAGTACGAAACTCGTCATCGTGATCCGTTCAGTTTCAACCATCGTAGCCTCCGGCGCCGGACACTCGGCGGCCCGAAAGTGGACGGCGGAGTTTTTTGGACTGGGTCATCTCGTTGAGGCAATGCTGATTAAGTCCACCACCGGCGAGATCCAAGCGTTATGGATCGGTGGACATGATCTGAGAAAGGCAAGCGACGATGAAGCAGCAGGCGCTGGCGGTGGCAGCCGCTGAAGGCGCGGGCCTCGAAACGAAGCGCAAACGCACGCGGCGCGACGAGTTTCTGGACACGATGGAGCCGATCGTGCCGTGGGCTGAGTTGTGTGCGCTGGTGGAGCCGCACGACCCCGAAACGCGGTAACGGTCGGCCGCCGATCGGGCTGGAGCGCATGTTGCGAATCCGCTTCGTTCAGCACTGATTCAACCTGGCGGATCTTGCCTGCAGGAAGCGCTGTACGACAGCACGACGCTTCGAACTCTCGACGACATCATGAAAAGAGCCGCTTGTTCAGCATTGTCTTAACCCCTCCTCACCATATTGAGCGCGAAGGTCAGAAGCGATCCCACCACGCCTACTATGGTTGCAAAGACCAGCGCTAGCTGATAGCTGCCACTGGCATGGAGCAGATACCCTGCGATCAACGGCCCAATGATCTGGGCTACGCCGAAGCCAAGCGTGAGCCGCGCCATCGCTTTTGCGGGATTGGCGGGGAAAATACGTCCAACGATCGACAACGTCAGGCTGACGGTCCCAATTATGGTGCTGCCAAACAGAAGCGCGCCCGCTACCAGGAGTGCAGGGTGACTGGCGGAGATACTCAAACCGATCGAGAGTGCCTGGACGCTATACGCGAAGAAGAGCGCCTTCAGTTCTCCGACGACGGATGCGATGCGATCCCAGAGAAAACAGGATGGAACTGCGATGCAACCCATTACGATCCAGACTGCGTTCGCTGGAATCTGGACCGCTTGCACTCCATGCACGATATCGACGATGAACGTCGAGGTGATCACGTAGTCAATGCCTCCGCAAAAATAGGCTGCGTAGAAAATCATCATCCATTTCGACGGCGGTGCCCTATCCGTCGAGGCGTGGCTGGCCAGCGATGCTTTAGGAGGGCGAGGCATCCAGTGCCACGCGGGAATTAGGAAAATCACCCCAATAATGCCGAGCAAAATCCACTGCTGGCTCCACGAAAGCCGACTCGCGATCAACGCGACGGTCGTACCCGATAGCAACATACCAAGGCCGAATCCCGAAAAATGAACGCCGAGTTCCGCGCGATGGCCTTGACGAATCAGCCAATTCAGAACAATGCCAGTGGACAGCAACATACCGGCAGTGCTCGCCCAGCCTGCAAGCAGGCGGAGCACGAGCCAGGTCCAGAGGTTATCGGTGAGCCCCATCGCGATGGTGGATAGAACCGCTGTGATCAGGCCGGCACGATACAGCACATACTTTTGATGCAGCGTGGGAATACGCGATGCGACCAACGCGCCGCCGAGATAGCCGACGAAATTGATCGATGCCAGCCAACCGGCAGCCACACCGCTCAAGCCAGCGTGCTCTCTCATGACCGGCAGTAGTGGCGTGTACGCAAAGCGCGCGATTCCGATGGTCAGGATGATCGCGCAGATGCCTGCGAAGATCACCTTTGCGGCAGTCAAACTGCCGTCCGTCGGACTGAGACGTGTAACAGGTGCATCCATGACGCGTGCTCGTTGTGACTTGATGTGTTGAGAAAAGAGTTCGGTGTGCGGAAGCGGTCGGCGCACCATGAGTTGCAGGGCATTTTGACGATATCTAGCACGTCCACGCTTTCGGTTACCTCAATTGAATCGCACCGAAAACTCAGTGCATAGAAGAAAAGCGTCTTAATAGGAGAACGTGGGTGCCATTGACTGGCAGCAGTTCCTTGAGGGGAAAGCCGCTGCCGGACGACGGCACATCGCTTCAGACGCGCGCCTTTTCATCAAGGCCAAAACAAGTGGGGTCGGGGGGGGCGGCGACGCGGCCGACGAGGGTTGTCGGCCGTTCATGCGGTTGGCAGGATTCCGAAGCTGATTAGACGCTGGACTCCAGGCCGATGTCGGCTTCGCGAGCACGACGGCGGTCTGCATCACAGTCGAGTGATCTGCAGGCCATCCAGTACACAACGGACGATACGATCAGCCCGATCACCATGCCGATGTCGATGTTGCCCAACAACCTTGCGAAGGGCCCGACGTAGAAGCCCGTCGAGGAGAACGGCAGCATTGCGGCGAAACCGATGAAATACGCGCTCAAGCCGCGCCAGTTCCAGCGTCCGTACATGCCGCGCGGATTGAAAATCTCACGGACGGAATACTCGGTCTTGCGAACGAAATAAAAGTCGACGAGATTAATCGCGGTCCAGGGGGTGAAGAGATAGAGCAGGATGCCGAGGAAATCACCGAACCTCGTCATGAAGTTGCCCGACGCGGCCAATGCAATGCCGGTGGCGACGATCGCGACGAATGCGAGGCTGATGAAGCGGGCTCGAACGGTCGGTTTCGACGGTTTCAACGAATCCGCGATGCTGAGCAGCGTCAGCGATGCACCGTAGAAGTTCAAGCTCGTCATAGTGACCAGGGTGGCGAGCGACAACACAAGCGTCAGGGCACCAAGCCCCGGAAAGATCGAATCGCCGATCATCTTGACAGCTGCACCAATATCGACCTTCGAATGAACCGCAGCGGCCGCCGTGCCAATCAGCATCATCCATGCGCCACCGATGAACGCACCGAGGTATGTCCACCAGAACGACGTACGCACCCGGACGTTGGCTGGCATGTAGCGTGAGTAGTCGGAGACGTAGATCGCCCAGCTCAACTGGTAAGCCGCGGCCGCGAAGAATTGCATGAAGAAAGGCACCGCGCGGAATTCGTGAACACTAAACTGCGTTGCGTCGAAGTGAACCGTGAGGACGATGCCAACCGACAGGACCGACAACACGATAGTCATCATCACGGCAAGCCACTGTTGTGCCTGATGAATCCAGTCATGGCCCAAGAAGGCGACGGCGAGCGACAGCACCGTAAATGCGATCAAGCCCGCCTTGGCATCGACATGCAGCAACTGGTGGACCGAGTCACCGGCAAGAACCTGGTTGAACGCGTTGTAACCGACGTAGGTGACCAGGGCGACGACCCATACCAGCAACGCGCCCATGTACCCGAACTGCGGGCGCGACTGAATCATCTGAGGGAGCCCGAGCTGGGGCCCCTGTGTCGAATGAAACGCCATGAAGAAGGTGCCGAATGCCGCGCCCAGGACGGCTGCGATCGCTGTCCACAGCAAATTCGCGCCCATCGCGCCGCCGAGCGCACCGACCGCCAATGTCGCGATCTGGGTGGATCCCGAGAACCAGATCGTACCGAGTTGCCAAATCTTGCCGTGGCGCTCCTCATGCGGAACGTAGTCGATCGAGCGACGCTCGACGCCAAAGCGAGACTTGGTCTGCTCCGCGACGACGGACGCACTGCTTTGTTGCATCGTTCTCTGCTGCATCGTTGTCTCCTGATTTTTTCGTTGTGACCGGTACTTCCGACGCGTCGTCCGGTCAGGCGTGACGCATCGATCCTGTGCGCTTGCTACTCGCTGGCCGCGTGCTCATGGCGGACCGTTTCGGGATTGCGGCCGGGCCCAATCCTCTCGGATCAGGTCGCTCGCGTGTTCGGCAATCATCAAGGTCGGCGAGTTCGTGTTGCCGGACGTGATGGTGGGCATGATCGACGCATCGGCGATGCGAAGGCCCGGTACGCCGATCACGCGCAGTCGCGAATCGACAACGGCATCCGCGTCGTCCAGGCGCCCCATCCGACAGGTTCCGACCGGATGGAAGATCGTCGTGCCGATGTCGCCTGCTGCTTGACGGAGTTCGTCCTCCCTCTGGAACGCGATACCGGGCAGGATTTCGCGCGGCTTGAACGGCGCCATGGCGGGTGCCGCCACGATACGTCGCGTGAGGCGTAAGGCATTGGCCGCAACCGCGCGGTCCAATTCGGTCGACAGATAGTTCGGAGCGATGCGGGGCGGTGCGAACGGGTCCGCGGATACCGCGTGAATGGTGCCTCGGGAGGTGGGCCGCAACTGGCATACCGAGGCCGTGATCGCGTCGAACTTGTGCAGGGGCTCGCCGAAGCGGTCGAGCGACAGCGGCTGCACGTGGTACTGAACATCTGGCCGGATCTTCGCGTGGTTCGGATCCACCGAGGTGAAAATGCCGAGCTGCGACGGAGCCATCGCCATCGGGCCGCTGCGCTTCGCCGCGTACTCCATGCCGATCCGCAGCTTTCCCCACCAGGACGCACTGAGCGTATTGAGTGTCTTTGCACCGTCGATGCGAAACACCATGCGGAGTTGCAGATGATCCTGGAGATTTTCTCCAACGCCTCGACGCGCGACCCGCACAGGGATGCCGAGCGCGCCCAGGCGATCCGGATCGCCGATGCCGGACAGCTCGAGCAGCTTCGGTGAGTTGACCGCGCCGGCACACGAGATGACCTCCCGATTCGCCGTGGCAAGCATGGGTTCGTCGCCGACCCGCACGTCGACTCCGACACATCGCGTTCCGTCGAATCGAAGGCGCTCGGTCTGCGCGAGGGTGACGATGGTCAAGTTGCGGCGAGCGGCGGCGGGTCTCAGAAACGCCTTGGCTGCGTTCCAGCGAACGCCGCGTCGCTGGTTCACATCGAAGTAGCCGACACCGTTGTTGTCGCCGCCATTGAAGTCCTGCGTTGCCGGGATGCCGATCTGTTGTGCGGCCTGAGAGAAAATCTCGAGAATCGGCCAGTTCAGACGCTGTTTTTCGACCCGCCATGGCCCCCCGCTTCCGTGCAGATCGCTTGCGCCGCCGTGGTAGTCTTCGCTGCGCCGGAACAGAGGCAACACCGAATTCCACTGCCAGCCCGCATCGTCGGTAAGACGGGCCCATTCATCGTAGTCTTCCCGTTGGCCGCGCATGTAGATCATGCCGTTGATCGACGAACAACCTCCCAGCACGCGACCACGCGGGTAACCGAGGGCGCGGCCGTTCAGCCCCGCTTCGCGTTCCGTGCGGAAACGCCAGTCCGTGCGCGGGTTGTCGATGCAGTAGAGGTAGCCGACCGGCACGTGAATCCAGTGATAGTCATCCTTGCCACCTGCCTCCAGCAGGAGCACCGATGTTCGAGGGTCCTCGCTGAGTCGGCTGGCCAGCGCGCATCCTGCCGTGCCAGCGCCTATCACGATGTAATCGAATGTTCCGATGGACTTGCGATGATGCGTCATCTCATTTCGCATGACTGAGTAATTTGAATCCGTGATACAGAGCTAGAAAGATCGCCGTCTGTCACCGCGGCAGGTAGTCGTCGGACCAGCTGACGCCAATCGCGCGCTGGTCTATCAGCGAGTCGATGCGGCCTTCCGCGTAGCCGAGCGAACGCATGACGGCGCGCGTCGAGGCACCGAACTTTTCGGCGGGTGACAGTGCGCGGATAGCCGCAGAAGCGGGCCGCACCGCGATGGGATCGAGTTGCGTGACTCGATGGCCGCTGGGATGCGAATCGAACACGCTGAACGCGAAGCTGCCCAGATCGATGCCGGGGCGACCGTCGGCAGGGCGGCTGGCCTCGCGGCGAATGTTCTCGAGGTTGTCCGGCACGGCCGCGGCCACATTCGCCGCTTGCAGACGGGTCTGCCACAGCGCGGCGGGAGCAGACGCAATGGCGCGTGTGAGAAACGCAACCGGGGTCTCGGAAGCTGCAATGCCGCGCAGTCCCTCAACGTGATCGAGCTTGCCGAACTCGTCCGGCCCGGTATGGATGTAAAGCCACCCATCGGCAGCGCGGAAGAAGCGGGACAGCGGGCCGAACCCGGTCGCGTCGCGGCCCGAGGGCTCGTCGAACGGTGCGCGGCCCGAGTAGTCGTAGCAATATGGAATCTGCACGAGGTTACCGAGCGCCGCCAGGGACGTGCGTGCGCGTCCACCCTGGCCAGTCCGCGCCTTGCGGTACAGTGCGGCAGCAACGCCGAGCGCGGCAGCAAAGCCGCACATCACATCGATGGTGCCGACATGCGCGTGTTCTTCTGGCGTCGCCATGCCGCCGCCGAACCTGACCATGATGCCCGTGCAGGCCTGGATCAAGTCGTCGTAGCCCAGATAGTCGGTCCGGGGGCCGCGTCGGGGACCACCGAAGCAATCGAGCTGACAGAACACGACGCCCGGGTTGAGTTCCCTCAGGCTGGCCTCGTCGAGGCCGAGTGGAGCGAGCTGCCGATCGGGGGCGTTCATGACGATCACGTCGACCGAGCGTGCGAGCTGATGGAACACCTCCTTGCCGTCGTCGTTGTTCAGATCGACGAGGATGCTTCGTTTTCCGCGACCGGACGACATCCCGAACACCACCGTGTTCCAAGGGTCGTAATTCGGCGCCACCGGGTCGAGTTTGATCACGTCGGCGCCGAAGCGTCCGAGAAACGAGGTGGAATGCGGACCGGCGATGACGTTCGTCAGGTCGAGAATCTTCACGCCTTCCAGCCATCCTTGGCCAGGTTCGCCGGCAGCAGCGGCGGGTTTTGCGCGTGGCGACGCGGCGAGCATAGCGATGGCCTCGCTCGCCATGACCGCGCAACGCGGTGCGGGGGGCAGCATCTCGTCGACGCTGTCCTCCAGCCACGCGATGGGGCCCGGCTGCTTCATCGAGCCGAATTCGGGATCGTAGGCAGTCACCACCAGTCCCGAGGCATTCGCATGCTCGTCGTGCAGCCATTCCTTGGTGGTGCGATGGGGCGCGCCGGGGAAGCCGCCTTCACCGAAGATGCGCTCCCATTCGGCGGCCGTCTTCGTCAGGAACACCTCTTTCATGCGCGCCGAAATACGGCTGGCCCAATGGGCCGGCAGCGGATACACACCGAGCGAGGCATCGGCTTCCCATTCATCGACGGGACGATAGCAATCGGCAACGGCTGGCAGTCCAGCCGCGACCATTTCATCGTAAATGCCCATCGCCTGCAGGCAGCGTTTCGCATGGGCATTGTGCGACGGACACACGGCGTAGAATTTGCGGCCATCGGCGCAGTCGTACGTGCGATAGAACGGGTCGAGATATTCCTGTAGCGCTTCGTACGACAGATCCATGGATTGCCCGCTGGCCCGCCGGCGTTCCACCTCCTTCTCGCGAAGCGTTTTGTAGCGCTCCGGATAGCCGTCGATCTTGATGGAGTTGTAGGACAGCCCTTCGAGCACGGCCGACGACAGCGGCACTTCGATCTGATCGCCATGGCCGGTGCGCTCGCGCGCCTGAAGCGCGAGCACGACCGACGAGACGCCAAGCATGGTGCCGTACGACGAAGCGAGCGGCAGGGGCGAGAAACTCGGGTTGATGCCCATCAGCACGCGGTTCTGGCCCATGTCGGTAAAGACACCGGAAGCCGACGCAATGATGGGTTCGAATGCTCGCCATTCGCGCCGCAGTTCGTCGTTGCTCGCAAAGCCCGGCAACGACAGCGTGATGAGTTCTGGTCGTGCAGCTCGCAGCGCGGTGAAATCGATGCCCAGGCGAGCGAGTACGCCGGGCCGGAAATTCTCGATTACGATGTCGGCGTGCTCGATCATCGTGAGCGCGTGCTCGACGCCGTCGGCTGTTTTGAGGTCCAGTTTGACGGTGAGCTTGTTCCGGTTCAGCACCGCATTGGCAGGGCTGTCCCAAAGCGGGCCGTTCGGTGGATCGATGTGAATGACCTTCGCACCGAGATCGGCGAGGATCATGGCGACCGCCGGTCCCGCGATGTACTGACCGAAGTCGATGACGTTCACACCATGGAGTGGTCGTTTGTCTTGTGCTGCTTTCATGCTGTCTCGCCTCCAGCGCAGCGGCGCGCGGCCGTCTGCATTTTTTATCGCGTTCCTTCATCGCGTCATCCGCATCGCCGACGCGGATAACGTTCCCAGAGCGAACTGTCGATCAAGGCGGGAAGGCGGTAAAGCGATAAAAAAAGCGGCGATGGGGCGTTTTTTTTTATGGCTGCGGCGGCGTCAAGACGCACTGTCGGTTGCTGCGGCAACGAGCCAGTCGACAAACGCCTTCGCATTAGGGTTAACGATCGCGTGTGGGGAATAGACGAGCCAGAAGGCTTCCTGGGTTGGAAGGTGCGGCAGGAGCGGCGCGATCAGTTGGCCATTTGCAAGCATTTGCTCGACCAGGGACGAGCGGGCGAGCGCGACGCCCTGACCGAGTTCGGCAGCCTTGAGGGCCGAAATCAGCGTGTCGAAGTAGATGCCGCGCGATGAGTCGACCTTGGCTGCGCCGGCCTTGCGTAGCCAATAACCCCAACCTTCCTCGTAACCGAGTACGTGCAGAAGTTCGTGACCGGCGAGATCTCTTGGGCGTTCGAGCGGTTGCGATGCGGAGGGCAGATTCGGCGAACAGACGGGCACGAGCTTGTCGTACGTGAGTCGCTCGGCGCGTAGCCCGGCCCATTTGCCGTGGCCGTGGCGAATTTCCAGATCGGCTTCGACATCCGTCACGCAGCTGTCGCCTCCCCAGATGTTGCTCGTGATCCGCAGATTGATGTCCGGGCGCAGCCGACGGAATTCGGGCATTCTCGACGCCAGCCATTGTGTGTAGAACACCAGGCTGACGCGTACTGTCAGTACGCGCAGATTAACTTGACCGAAGATTTCGTCCGTCGCGATAGCGAGGCGCTCGATCGCTTCGTGAACGACTGGGAGATAGGCCAGACCCGCTTCCGTCATTTCGATGCCGCGGGGGAGCCGACGAAACAGGGCGGCGCCGAGTTGCGATTCGAGGCCTTTGACCTGCTGGCTCACGGCGGCCTGCGTGAGATTCAGTTCGTTTGCTGCGTGCGTGAAACTCAAATGCCGTGCGGAAGATTCAAATGCGCGCAACCAGTTCAGCGGTGGCAGTCTTTTCATCGAGTACCCGTGTAGTGAGCAGGGGCACGGTCGAGTGACGCCCTCTCATCCAAGTCTATCACTCGAAACAGATTGCTCAACGGCCTGTACAAGGCAGAGTTGTTCGCCCAACCGCGTATCCAGAACGAGATCGTGTATCTAGTCGGCGACACCGTGACTTACGGGGAGGTTGTTCCTTTGTGATTTTGGGGGGATGTCGCTCGTCGTTACGAGCCTGTTTGCGGGAAGTCAGGCCTCGACGCGTACTTTCCTGCCCGCGAGCAGCCCGGCCCATGCCCCGAGGAGCGCGACGCCTGCTGCCATGAGTAGCGCAACCGACCAGCCTCGTTGCCAGTCGTGGATTGCACCCACGACCATCGGGCCAGCCGCCGCCATCAGATAACCGATGCATTGCGCCATGCCGGAAAGCGCCCCCGCCACCTCGGCGGAGCGGGTGCGCAGGCCGACGAAGGTCAGGCCGAGAATCATGCTTGCCCCACTTCCGAAGCCCAGCAGCGCAGCCCAAACCACAGCCAGGCCCGGCAAGCAGATCAGCCCGAGCAGCGACGCGGCCGATATCAAGCTGACCGACACAGCGGCCGGCCGCTGATCCGGCATGCGTCGAATGACGGGCGCGAGAATCAGTCCAGGGATGGCTGTCGCGAGTTGCAGGACGACGTTGCGTTCGTCGCTCGCGACCCGTGCGTGGCAAAGCAATAGACCAGACTCGCCCTTACGTCCTGATCGAGGGTGCCTATCTCGTGCCCGAGGTCTCTCCTATCCGGTCGAATGACGAGGTAGACGCAATCGGCACCCGTGTCGTCGTTGGCAACGGTAGCGCGTACGATCTCTACCTCACGCGCGTGCTTCATAATGCGATGCTCGTGAGAGCGGCGACCTCGCCGGCAGTCGTCGATACGATGCTGGCGCAAGGGTGCGAAGTCGCGGCTGGCGTCAGGCAGCAACTCGAATTCGATGCAAACAGGTTGTCCGGTTTGCGAATGCTTCCCGGCCAATTCATGGTCATCGAGCAGGCGATGGGAACACCCAAGGGCAGACCGGCCGCATTTCGCCTACTGAATGAATTTGTCGTGAAAGCGATCGAGTTCGGCTTCGTGTCGCACACTCTGGTCGAGCACGGCATTCTGGGCGCCACCGTCGCGACGGCCTGATCGCCGGAGTATGCTCGACCTCAAACCCTGGCATCAGAAAAACTGAACAATCTGGCGCAGGCTACGCTTTTCTCATCATTGTCTGCGTCGTGCACGGCCATGTATCGATTCATCAGAGTGGCTGCGGGCATACCGCCGCGAACTGTCCCAAAGAGCGAGGCGCGAGACTCTGACCAGCTCAGTCTGTTCAACGAAGCCGATGCACTCGGCGCGAAAGCGACGCCCGCTCAGGAATACATCCCGGAAACGACCATCGCCGCGCAAACGCGCAAGAAGCGCGGTCACGGCAAACCACTCGATCCCAGTCTGCCACGGGAAGTCGTACGGCACGAACCGCCCAAATCCCTGCATCACCGATGTGACAAGTGCGTGTCATTTGTGAATATGTTTTTTTTCGCTTGATTACATCCCTACCGCACTGGATAGAATGCTACGCGTTCCTGACGAATACGGAACGGTTCGTACATTTTTGTCGCTTCGACCATAGCTAAAAAACTGGGGATCCAGACATGCGAGACAACGGAGCACCGACGATGCTACCCGAGGAAATCGTCCCACTCGGCGACATCGAAAATATTGCACGACGCCATTTCGTGATGGGGCTCGGTGCAACGCTTCTGGCCGGATGCGGCGGCGACGGAAGCAACGCGGTTACAGGCGGTGAGCGACCAACGGCAAACGGCACCGGCCAGGCGTCCGGAGTGGCTCCAGCTTCGGGCGGTATCGACGCAGGGGCGACGTCGGCAGGCATTGCCCAGACCCGCGCCTTCACGCATCCCGGCTTGCTGCATACCGAGGCGGATTTCGAACGCATGCGCGCTAAAGTCGGGGCCCACGCTTCCCCGTGGATCGACAGCTGGAACGTGCTCGTCGCCAACGGTCACACGCGCCTGACGAACAAGCCGAACCCGCAGGTCGGCATCTATCGCGGCAATGATCCCACGCACGGTCAGAACTACGGCGCGCTCTACAACGACATCGCCGCCGCCTATGGCGACGCGCTGCGCTGGAAGGTGTCGGACGACAAACGCTATGCCGACAAGGCCGTGGAGTATCTGGACCAATGGGCCGCGACGCTGACGACGCTTGGCGGCAGCGACGTGGCGCTCGCCGCCGGCATCTACGGCTACGAATTCGCCAACGCAGCCGAAATCATGCGCGGCTACAGCGGCTGGAGTCCGGCCGGGCTCGCCGCGTTCCAGGCAATGATGCGCAACGTCTTCTACCCGGTCAGTCACGCTTTCCTGACCCGTATCGACACCGCGATGGACACGCACTACTGGGCCAACTGGGGCCTTGCCAACATCGCTTGTGTCCTGGCCATTGGGGTGCTGTGCGACGATGCCGAGCTCGTCAACGAGGCCGTCACTCATTTCAAGACCGGTGGCAGTAATGGCTGTATCCGGCAAGCCGTGTACTACATGCACCCCGGCAACCTCGGCCAATGGCAGGAAGCCGGCCGGGACCAGGGCCACAGCACGCTCGGCATTGCATTGACGGGCGCCATTTGCGAGATGGCGTGGAATCAGGGCCTCGATCTGTACGGCTATGACAACAATCGCTTTCTGGCGGGCGCGGAATACGTGGCCAAGGCCAACCTGAAGCAGGCAGATGGCGCGTTCTACACGGTGCCTTTCGTCACGTACCAGAACAGCGCCGGCGTCATCCAGACGCAGTTCGCCGCCGGCGGGCAAGGCGGCGCCCTGGGGCGGCCTTGCTGGGCGCTGGTGGCCAACCATTACATCAACCGCAAAGGTCTGGCGGCGCCTTACACCAAGCGCGCTGCCGAGCTTGTGGCACCAGAAGGCGGCGGCGGCAACTACGGCCCCAACAGTGGCGGCTTCGACCAGCTTGGCTACGGCACGCTCACCTGCACGCTCGACCCCGGCACCCCTGCAGCAACGCCGACCGGCCTGACCGGCTACGCCGGCGCGGGCAAGGTGGTGCTGTCGTGGTGGGGCAGCAGCAACGCCGTCAGCTACAACGTCAAGCGCGCCACCATTGCCGGCGGACCGTACAGCACCATCCAGAGCGGTATCACCGATCTGCTGACCTATACCGATATGCCCGCCGGTGCCGGCACGTATTTTTATGTCGTGACCGCGCAAACGATTGCGGGCGAATCGGCGCTCTCCAACGAAGTGAAAGTGATCACGGCGCAGCAGCTGCTTGCGCACCTCACGTTTGATGAAGGCAGCGGCATCACGGCCGCCGATAGCTCGGGCAACGGGCGCAATGGCACGCTCAACGGCGCAACGTGGGCGGCGGGGCACAGCGGCAACGCGGTCTCGCTCAACGGCTCGGGCGCGTATGTGGCGCTGCCCGACGATCTGCTGGCCGATGTGTCGGACTTCACCATCGCCAGCTGGGTGTTCTGGAACGGCGCGCAAACGTGGGCACGCCTGTTCGACTTCGGCACGGGCTTCCACCGCTACATGATGTTCACGCCGCGCGGGCAGTTGCGCAACGGCTGGGCCGGCATGCGCTTCGCCATGACGGCCAACGGCCCCGGTGACGGCCCTCCGGAACAGATCATCGACGCCCCCACCGAGCTGCCGAGCAAGCGATGGGTGCATGTGGCCGTCACGCTATCGGGTTCGACCGGCACGATATACGTGGACGGCACGCCCGTCAGTACCAACACGGCGATGTTCCAGGCGCCGTTCCGCCTTGGCAGTACCACGCAGAACTGGCTGGGCAAATCGCAATACAGTGCCGACGCCACGTTCCACGGCCTGATCGACGATTTCCGCATCTATCGCGGTGCGCTCAGCGCTGCGCAGATTGCATCGCTCATGGCGAATTGATTGCGCGGGGCCCGGTGGCGGGCCCTGCGATGAACCTCTTCCTTTCAGGATTTCTCCGATGACCGTGTTTTCTCGACGATGGATTGCCGCTGCGGCGATGGCGTGTGCGTTATGGGGCTGTGGTGACGGATCCGATAGCGCGACAGGCGTGACCAATGTGGGGGCCAATCTAGCCGCCAATCGCGGCCAGATCGGCGGAAATGGCAGCGGCAGCAACCTGCCGGCGGCCAGCTGGACCAGCGTCAAGTGGGGCGGCGGCGGCTACGTCACCGGCCTGATCTACCATCCAGCCAACGCGAGCCTGCTGTACGCACGCACCGACGTCGGCGGCGCGTACCGCTGGAACGCGACCAACTCGACGTGGACGCCCATCACCGACGGCATCGGTTTCGGCTCAGGCGAGGGCGATTTCCACGGCGTCGAAAGCCTCGCGCTCGACCCGAACAACGATCAGCTCGTCTACATAATGACCGGCATTACCGTGACGCAGGGTCACAACGGCCGCATCTACATCTCGAGCAACCGCGGCGACACCTGGACGCACTACGATCTGCCGTTCCCGGTGGGCGGCAACGACAACGGCCGCGCCACGGGCGAGCGCCTGCAGGTCGACCCCAACAATCCGTCGACGCTGTTCTACGGATCGCGCACGGCTGGCCTGTGGAAGAGTGCCGATTCGGGCCGCACCTGGACGCAGGTCACGGGTCTGTCCTCCACCACGATCAGCGGCGGCAGTTCCCCGATCGGCGTCGAACAGGTGATCTTCGACACGTCGGGCACGGGCGGCGGCCAGCCGACCTGGATCATGTGGGCCACCGTCGCCCCGGATTACGCCAACGCGGCGGGCCTGACGTCGACCCTGTACAAGTCCACCAACGGCGGCTTCTCGTGGACGCCGGTGCCCGTCCCGCCGACGGTGTCCGGCTACTACATCCCGCACGTCGTGCGCACGTCCGACGGCAACTTCTACGTGGTGTTCAACGCGGGCGTCGGCCAGGGCATCGGCGGACCGAGCTATCTCTACAAGTTCGGCGGAAGTAACAACGGCAACTGGACGCTGCTCAACAGCTCCAACAGCAACGGCTTTGGCGGCCTGTCCGTCTCCGGTCTGGGCGCGTCCGCCCGCATCGCACTGGGCATGACGGGCTGGAGCGACACCAGCAAGACCATCCAGCTATCCGACGACGGCGGCAGTACGTGGCGCGAAATCGAGGCCGGTATGCCGCATACCGGCACTGCCTCGGGTGGCTGCGCCGGCTGGGTCGAGGGCGTTACCATCGACCCGGCCAACCGCGATCACGTCATGCACGTCCACGGCGGCGGCATCTGTGAAACCATGAACGCCTCGTCGCCCACGCCAACCTGGAGCGCCAAGGTCGACAACCTCGAGGAAACCGTGACGCTGGCCCTCGTCACGGCGCCGCCCGGTGCGTCGTACAACTTCATCAACAGCGCCGGCGACATCGGCACGTGGGTCAATACGGACCTCTCGACGAGGCCGACGAAAGGCCCGTTGAACACGTGGAGCAGCGGCAATTCGGCCGACATGTCGTGGTCCGATCCGGCGTACATCGCCGCCGCAGGCGTCGACAACGCCAACGGCCATGCGACCAAGGGCTTCTGGTCCGGCGACAGCGGCAACAGCTGGTCGACGTTCGCGTCGCTGCCCAACGGCGCAGCGGCAAGCCAGAGCAACGTGGGCAACCTGGTCGTCCCGTCCCGCAACAACGTGACCTGGGCACCGCCGGACTCGGTGCCGTCGTACACGACCAACAATGGCGCCAGCTGGACGGCGACCAACCTGCCGGCGTTCAGTGCCACATGGAACGGTTTCCCGCGTGCCTACCGCCTGGCCGCGGACCGCAAGAACCCGAACAAGGTCTATGCCTACGACTCCGGCGGCGCATCGTGGAGCTGGCAGCGCGGCAAGATCTACGTCTCGAACGACGGCGGCCACACGTTCGCGCTGAGCCAGGGCTCCGTGAACGCGAACCTGGCCTGGAATTCGTGGCGGGATACGTCGATGGCGGTCAATCCGAACGCCGAGGGTGACCTCTGGCTGGCCGACGGCACGGCCGTGTACCACTCGGTGGACTCGGGGGCGACCTGGACGAAGCTCGGCGCCTTTGCGTCGACCAACGACACACCGGGCGCCACCGTGATCGCCTTGGGCAGGGCACCGACCGGTTCGTCGTACTCGGCCGCGGTCTACGTGGAAGGCACATTGAACGGCGTCTGGGGCATTTACCATTCCGATGACGGGGGTGCAACGTGGGCGCGCTTCAACGATGACGCGCACCAATTCGGCGACTCCGGCGTGATGGCCGGCGACTGGAACACGTATGGCAGGATTTACGTCAATGGCGCCGCTCGCGGTCTGATCTATAGCAATTGAGGTTGATCGACCGTAAGGGATCCATTCTCGACGTCTACCGCACGGCGCTCTGACCGAGGAGCATAGGTGTCCACCGATTGGGGAGGTGGGCACCTATGGCTGACAAAGACGCTGAGTTGATCTTCTACCACTACGGTACGATCGCCTGCTCAAACTCTGATTTCGTACAACGCGCGATAGGGGCTGCTGGCGCTGCTCGGGAGTAGAGAGGTGGCCCTGCTTGTTCGGACAGTATTCTGAGATTCTTAAGTGGAACGTCCGGGGCGATCATGCTCTGCCGATTTGATCGCAGGCAGCGTCGCGAACCGAGTGACGTGACGAGCCCGGTGACGTCTGAGCCAGTATCAAGCGATCTTGTCTGCGAATTTCTAGCTCGGGATGCTACTAACGTACTTTCGCTCTCGCCCCCTCAGACTGCTCGACGAGAGTTTGCGGCAGTCCATCGCGTGCTACCACGACGGGTAATTCAAAAAGTGCGACATCCTTCCGGATGCCGCACCAAACCCAAGCTCTCGCGACGGAGCCCACTCAGGAAGACGAGTAGGGCCCGCTGTTACGGGGCCTGACATTGCTGGCTCGACCAACCAGCAAATACACTGCACTTATTTCGCGGTCGGCATTGCGAATTCCGCACCCTTGCCGATGCTCGACGACCAGCGCTGCATGATCGACTTCTGCTTCGTGTAGAAGCGCACGCCTTCTTCGCCGTATGCGTGCATGTCGCCGAACAGGCTCTTCTTCCAGCCGCCGAACCCGTGCCACGCCATCGGCACCGGAATCGGCACGTTGATGCCGACCATGCCGACCTGGATGCGGCGTGCAAATTCGCGCGCGATGCCGCCGTCGCTCGTGTAGCACGCGACGCCGTTGCCAAACTCGTGCGCATTGATCAGGTTCACTGCTTCGGCAAAATCCTTCACGCGCACGCACGCGAGCACCGGCCCGAAGATTTCTTCCTTGTAGATGCGCATGTCGGTCGTTACGTTGTCGAACAGCGTGCCGCCGGTGAAGAAGCCTTCCTCGCGGCCCGGCACCTTCAGGCCGCGACCGTCGACGACGAGCTTCGCGCCTTCCTGCACGCCGATGTCGATGTAGCCTTCGATCCGCTTCAGCGCCTCGCCCGTGACGATCGGGCCCATTTCGACTTCCGGCGACATGCCGTCACCGATGACGAGGGTTTGCGCGCGCTCGGCGAGCTTCGCGACGATGCGATCGCCGATGTCGCCGACCAGCACCGCGACGCTGATCGCCATGCAGCGCTCGCCGGCCGAGCCATAGGCGGCGCCGATCAGCCCGTCGACCGCTTGATCGAGGTTCGCGTCGGGCATCACGACCATATGGTTCTTCGCACCGCCGAGCGCCTGCGCGCGCTTGCCGTTTTGCGATGCGCGCTGATGGACGTAGTGCGCGATCGGCGTCGAGCCAACGAAGCTGACCGCTTGCACGTCCGGATGATCGATGAGCGCGTCGACCGCGTTCTTGCCGCCTTGCACGACGTTGAATGCGCCCTTGGGCAGGCCCGCCTCGGTCAGCAAATCGGCGATGAACAGCGCTGCCGACGGATCGCGCTCGCTCGGCTTCAGCACGAACGTGTTGCCCGTTGCGAGTGCGACCGGGAACATCCAGCACGGCACCATGCACGGGAAGTTGAACGGCGTGATGCCCGCGACGACGCCGAGCGGCTGGCGCATCGTCCAGTTGTCGATGCCGGTGCTGACCTGATCGGTGAAGTCGCCCTTGAGCAGTTGCGGCACGCCGGCAGCGAATTCGATGATGTCGATGCCGCGCGCGACTTCGCCCTGCGCGTCGGAGAACACCTTGCCGTGTTCGGCGGTAATGATCGCGGCGAGCGTGTCGCGATGTTCGTTCATCAGTTGCAGGAAGCGGTGCATCACGCGCGCGCGGCGGATCGGCGGCGTCTCGGACCACGCCGGGAAGGCGGCTTGTGCGGCGGCGACCGCCTGGGCGACCTCGTTGTCATCGGCAAGCGCGACACGGCGGGCGGCCTTGCCGGCTGCCGGATTGAATACGTCCTGGAAGCGGCCGCTTGCGCCCAACACTCGGGCGCCGTTGATGTAGTGGCCGACGTCGTCGGACGAGGTGAAGGCGGGAACGGTGGTCATCAAGTCGTCTCCTGATCTGTGGTCCTGATAGAGAAGGCCTCAGTCTAGGCAAATGGCGGCGGCTGGAGAAGACCACTACAATTGATTCACTGTTCAGAATATTGAATAATCGAGCGATGAATTCTGAAAATGCCCAGGCCCTTTGGCCGCACATCCATTCGCTGACGGTGCTCGCCGTGACCGGGAGTTTCACTGCTGCAGCGCAGCGGCTCGGTATCAGCAAGGCGGCAATGAGTCAGCGCATCGCCGATCTCGAAGGGGCAGCCGGAGTGCCGCTTGTGCGGCGCACAACGCGCAGCGTGCGGCTCACGGAGGCGGGGCAGACGCTCGTCGACACTACGCGCGAGGCATACGAGACAATCGAAATGAATTTCGCGCGTGTGAAGGATCTGGCCGGCGAGCCGCGCGGCCTCGTACGCGTGACAATGCCTGTTGCGCTCGGCCGGCAGCAGATCGTGCCGCTGTTCCCGGCCTTCATCGAGCAGTATCCGGGGGTGCGTATCGAGCTGGAATTGTCGGACCGGTTGTTTTCATTGTCGCAGGAAGGTTTCGACCTTGCGATTCGTCATACAACCACCGCGCCGCAGACGCACGTGGCGTGGAAGCTCTGCGAGACGCGATCGCTGCTCGTCGCGAGCCGCGAGTATCTGGCGCGACGCGGCACGCCCGAGCATCCGAACGCACTCGTCGATCACGATTGCCTGTGTTATTTGCGCGGTAACGAGCCGACCGCATGGAGCTTCGAGCCGCGCGATCGGCGGCGCGCGCGCGTGAGTGTGCCAGTCCGCGGCTGTTTCGCAGCGAACAACAGTGAAGCGATGCGGGAGGCGGCGCTCGGCGGCCTCGGCATCGCGTTGCTGCCGGATTTCAGCGCACAGCGCGACATCGACGAGGGCCATCTCGTGCCGCTGCTCGGCACGTGGCGTCCGTCGGGCGCATTCGGAGACTATATCTTCGCGATTCGTCCTTACAGTCCAGTCGTGCCTAGTGCAGTGCGCGCGTTGGTGGAGTATCTACGGGGTGAGTTGAGCGGAGGGTTCTCGCCTGCTGTGGCGGCGTCCCGCTAACTCCTGAGATTGCCTCCGATCGCGCACCGGCACGACAGGCGGTGCCTTACCGCTTGCGCGGGGTACGAAATGAGTGGTTAGCGGAACATTTGCCGTCAGTTTCGTTCCTGCCGTGAAGATTGGCGACGCCGGAATCGTCGTCGCTAAATCGACTTTGGATATGACTGAGCTGTAGCCTGGCCATCATGCAGCAGTGCGCCTAATCGGCGACGTGTTCGCGGTGGCAGAACGGACGGTATCACTGTATCGCCGCCGAGATATCTTCGGCTAAATTTCTAACTTGGCATAATTAACACTCGCGCCAGAAAGTCTGTGGTAACTATAGGGAATCTCAAGGTCGGCAAGCGTGCCAGTTCCCTGTCAAGCGATGTACCCCCGATTGCTTAGGCCGGGCGCTGGAATCCGGAAGCGCCGGCCTGATGCAGCCAACAGCCCACACGCTGCTCGAGCACGCAACTGCCACAGCGTGCGAGAACATCGAAAGCACGAGGCTTTGGCGTGTGCTGCGGCGATTCTTCGTGCTGGTCGCCGACGCGATCCAAGACGAGCGCCCGGCGACGGCCGATAAGTTGCGCCGCGCGAGTCCCCATTGGATGCGGCACACGCACGCGTCGCACGCGCTGGCGCGTGGGGCTGAGTTGCTCATGGTCCGCGATAACCTGCGCCACGCGTCAATCTCGACGACGTCAACTTATCTGCATAGCGACGAGGTGCAGCGAGCCAAGCAGTTCGATCAGGCGTTCAGCATGGTTGACTTTAAGCGGTAGTCTGTTCGCGCATTCCGACGCGGATTCTGAGGGGAGATTAGTTCGTGAGACGCCTTGGAATCGTAAGGCGAGCGGGCTGCTCTTGCCCGTTGTCTCTAAAACTAATCGACTGGGACACGATGCTGGATCATCCGCGGTAGAACTCGCAATCGAAGTCGCTAGCATCCTTGGGAAAGGGACGTTAGATTCGATGACGCGCTGCGTAACAATTCGCACGCGCGTCATGCAGCGCGTGATGCCGCCCGCCATGCTCTTTGAAATAAGCTTCCATTTGTTGGTGGTCCAATGTGTCGTCACCGAGATAGCATGCCTGCCAGCCCGACGGTACGTCACCGAGCAAATCGACCAGCAATTCCCAGTCACCGCCATAGTCGAAACATAGCATTCGCGGCTTGTCCTCGATGGCAAACTGGTCTAACCAGGACAGCAATGCGGTACGCAATTCCTCGCGTGTAAATACCCGCCCCGGGTACTGTCCAAGCTGAGGCAGGATCGCTGCCCGTACAAATTCGCTGCAGCTTCCCGGATCGAAATCCGACCGCTCCCCATAGAATTCACGGCCGTCTGCGGCAACGATTGCAATGCTGATGAGGTCGCAGTTCAGAAAATCCGTGAACTCGGTGTCCACAAATAGGTGCAATGACATCGCGAATTTCTCCATCGGGCTGGCGTCAGTGTGCAGACGCCAGGCTGTAGTTTTGCGGAAAATACCGGCGCCAGTGCCGTGTGTAATCTTCGGCGGTAGGACGCGTTATTCGAGCGTTCCTGCCTCAATGGAAGGGGTGTCTCGCAGGGAAGTGAGTGTGATTTTAGGTTCACACCCTGCCGCCGCACGCAGTTGAGCCAAACACATAGTCGGGACGGTGCGCGGCGAATCCTAGCTTTCTTGCGAGGTCGAGTTTGGCAGCCGAAGTTGCTCGATTCGTGCGAATTGTGAGCTTCCCCTGAAATTTCGCCTTCCAAGAGGTCGTGTATAAACTCGACGCAAAGGAAGGAAATCAGGCATGTTCAAGGTACCGAAACAGGTGTACACGGCGGAGTTCAAGCTGGCGGCCGTACAG
>Ga0207690_10000376_pt1 | contig 29571 bp, 23 predicted proteins | sample KBSC23metaG_FD_184315 | JGI IMG/M metagenome (GOLD analysis project Ga0207690, IMG submission 184315) | Corn rhizosphere microbial communities from Kellogg Biological Station, Michigan, USA - KBS C2-3 metaG (SPAdes) (version 2) | ecosystem: Host-associated > Plants > Roots > Rhizosphere > Soil ... | reverse complement strand
GATCCCACCGGCCGCGCCCACCGCGGCGGCCTCGGTGGGCGTGGCCAGGCCGAACACGATCGACCCGAGCACGGCCAGGATCATCAACATCAGCGGGAAGAACGACGTGAGCAGCATCTTGAAGATCTCGAGCCGCTTGAAGTCGAGCAACAGATAGAAGACGAACAAGGCGACCAGGGCCACGGACATCACGATCCACCAGGCCTTCGACGGGCCCGCGGCCGCCGGTGCATCGCTTCTCCCGGGGACCGATGCCGTGGCTTCGGCCGACGGCACCGGTGCACGCGCGGTCGCCGGTTCGCTTGCGCGACTCGATTCCATCGGCACCGCCTCAGAAGGCGGTTCGGCCAGGCCATCGGATGGCGGCTCCGCCAGGCCTTCGCCCGCTTCGGCCGGGGCTTCCGTCGCACCTTCGCCGATCTGCTCCATCTCGGGCGCGGCATCGAAGACCGGTGCCACCGTGGCCGCCCGGTACGAGACGGCGACGACCGACAACACGACCAACAGCGGCAGCAAGGCCACCAGCAGCTGGCCGGCGAGGTAGCGTGTGGGCACGCCGTGCTGCCCAGCGGACCTCATGGCCGCGAGCAGCGCCGGCACCACACGGGCTTGGCCGTCGACACCTGCCTGCGTCAGCCGCGGCGGCAACTCCACCGCCCTGTCTTCGGCCGACAACGGCGGCGCCACGGCCGGCTTGAGCTTGGCCAGGAGCATCACGTAGAGGACATACAGGCCCGCCAACATGATCCCGGGGAAAAATGCGCCCGCATAGAGCTGAACGACCGACACGCCGGCCGTCGCCCCATAGACGATCAGCAGCACCGACGGAGGAATCAGGATGCCCAGGCACCCGCCTGCCGTGATGGCCCCGGACGACATCTGCACGCTGTACCCGGCACGCAGCATCGGCGGCAGCGCCAGCAGCCCCATCAGCGTGACCACGGCACCCACGATGCCCGTGGCCGTGGCGAACACCGCGCATGTCACCAGGGTTGCCACCGCCAGCGACCCTGGCACGCGCGACAAGGCCAGATGCAGGCTTCGAAAGAGCTTTTCGATGAGGTTCGCACGCTCGACGAGGTAGCCCATGAACACGAACAACGGGATGGAAATCAGCACATCGTTGGCCATCACCTTATAGGCGGCCTGCACCATGAGGTCGAGTGTCTTCGTCGTGTCACGCTCGTACGCCACCCAGGTGAACAACATGCCCATGCCCATCAGCGTGAACGCCGTGGGAAAGCCGAGCATGATGGCCACCACCACGAGCGACAGCATCAGCAAGCCGATGTGCCCGTTGGTGATGACCGGTGCGCGCAGCAGCATCCCGACGGCGCCGACGATCAGCACCGCCATGAGCGCGAAGCCGAACCACAGCTCCTTGCGCACTTTCATGATGCCTGGTCCTTCTGCGCGGCAAGCGTGCTGTCGAGTGCGGCGATGTCCTCGTCGCGCACGTTGACCATCTCCTTGAGTTTGTCGACGTCCACCTCCTCGACATCGTCCTCTCGACGCGGCCACTTCCCCTCGCGCAGGCACAGCATGCACCGGATGATCTCCACGAGGCCCTGCAGCAGCAGCACCGCGCCGGCCAGCGGGATCATGAACTTGAACGGGTACAGCGGCAGCGGCTGGGCCGAGAAGGTCTGCTCGCGGATGCCGAGCGATTCGTTCGCATAGTTCCAGCCCGCCCAGGTCAGGGCCACGATGCCGGGCAGGAAGAACGCGATGTAGAGCGTGAGGTCGATCGTGGCCTGTGTGCGTGGGCGGAAGAAGCCGTACAGCACGTCACCGCGCACATGGCCGTTCTTGCTCAGGGTGTAAGCGCCGGCCGTCATGAACATCGTGCCGTACAGCATGATCTGCGCATCGAGCACCCAGGCGTGAGGCTGGTTCAGCGCATAGCGCGAGAACACTTCCCAGGTGATCAAGGCAGTCAGCGCTACCACGAGCCACGCGAACAGCTTGCCGATCCAGGTCGAGAAGCGGTCCACGCCCCACAGGAGTTTCTGCATGCGCCTGCTCCTCGGGTTCGCCTCACCCCTTCTTTGCCGGTGCCGCCTGGCGTCCGAAATAATGGTTGTAGGCCATCTTGAAATCGACCGAATAGTCGTTCTGCCATTGGCAGGCACGCGCGGCGTACGCCCGCTGCGAATCGAGCACCTTCTTGAACAGCGGGTTCTCGGCGGACTTCTTCCCGATGGTCTTGTCCCACGCGGCCAATTGCGCGCGCAGCACCGCATCCGGGGTTTTGTAGAACTTGACGCCCTGCTGTTTGAGCGCCTGGTAGTCGGCGGAATTGCGCTCGATGGCCTTCCAGCTCATGTCGGCCGATGCGGCCTGCACCGCGTAGTCGATGATGGACCGGAGTTCGGCCGGCAAGGCGGCGAGCTTCTTGCGATTGAAAAGAATCTCGAACTGCTCGCCCGATTGATGGAAGCTTTGCAGCATGCAGTTCTTCGCCACATCCGGAAACCCGAGCACACGGTCGCTGGAAGCATTGTTGAATTCAGCCGCGTCGATCAGCCCGCGGTCGAGCGCGGGCACGATCTCCCCGCCCGGAAGCGGGTTGACGGCGGTGCCCATTTCCGTGAACACATCCACCGCCAGCCCCACGGTGCGGAACTTGAGGCCCTTCATGTCCTCCATCCGCGACACAGGCTTCTTGAACCAGCCGAGCGGCTGGGTTGGCATGGGGCCGTACAGGTAGGAGGCGACATCGAGGTTCAGGCTCTTGTAGATCTCCTCGATGAGTGCCTTGCCTCCGCCGTAGTAGTGCCACGCCAGGATCATGTTGGCATCCATGCCGAAAGCCGGCCCCGAGCCCCACAGCGCCAACGCCGAATTCTTTCCGTACCAATACGCCACCACGCCGTGCCCGCCATCGAGCGTTCCCTTGCTGACCGCATCGAGCAGCTGAAACGCTGGCACCACCGCCCCGGCAGGCAGCACCTCGATCTTCAGGCGGCCGCCGGCCATGTCGTTGACCTTCTTCGCGAAGTCGAGCGCGTATTCGTGGAAGATGTCCTTGGCCGGCCAGGTGCTCTGAAAGCGCAGCGAGGTGGCCTGCGCCTTCACGATCATCGGTGCGGCCAGGGCACCGGCGCCTCCGGCGGCCGCGGCCGTCTTCTTCAGGAATCGCCGACGAGGGGAGGAAGTCTTCTCGGTCATCGTGAGCTCCTTCGGACCATGAAACTCGGCGGCCGCAGTGGGCCCCGGCTTTCGCCGGGGTGACCCGTTGTACCGTCATACCGGCGAACGCCGGTACCCACTGCTGCAACACGCGAGGACGTTCACCGCACTGATACCTCCGGCCGAAGCAGGTGTGCCAACCCACTGTCCGCCAAGGCAGCATTTCTTCAACTAGGTCAAACCCGCCCGCCGTCCATCCGGCATGGCAGCCCGCGAGCGGCGCGGTTCACGCGCCCTTTGCGGCGCGCCCGTGCCACGCAGCCTGAAGGGAATCGAAGGCAGCAAGCAATCCCACATGTGAAGGATGAGGGCCTTCCAGCCGTTCGAGCGCCAGCAGCGTGGCCTCGAGTGTGGAACGCTGCTCCGGACGATGCGCCCGTCGCACCATGTACCGGGACGGTGGGGGCGCGTCGAGCGACAGCCGGGGCAGGCGCGCGAGCAACGGATTCGCATGACGCATCAGGCGGCTCTTGCGCCAGGTGGCATCGATGACGACGAGCCGGCCGGGCTCGGCCGGCAGGTCCGCGCCTTCGGCTCCGGGGTACAGGAGCACCGCATCAGGACCCAGCCAGGCCGCAAGCTGTTCCTCATCGAAACGCTCGCCCACTTCCAGCCTGCTGTGCGGGAGGCTCAAGTGCAGCAGACGCCCCGAGCCCTTTGGATGGTGCCTTTCGAGCGGATGCTGGAGGACCAGCACCGGGGTGCGGTGGGAGACCGGGACGGCGAGCAGGCACAGGCACGCGGCCTGCGGGCGCTCGCACCTCTCACAACGTGGGCGACCCGGGGTGATGGCTGTGTGCATCAGGCCATTTTCCCAGGCGTTACGCCTCCTTCTGTGTCTGGCAAGGCACCTTCCCATGGCGCCGTTTCAGGCAGCGGAAGAGAGGCGACCAGCGCGCCGAACGCCGAGGGCGAGAAAGGCACGTCGTTCACCGGGTTGTGCCCCGCGGCCCAATTGAACAGGTCGTCGGCCGGCATGGGGCGGGCGAAGAGGTAGCCCTGGAGTTCATCGCATCGCAAGCCGAGCAGGATGTCCCGCTGGCCTTCCGTCTCCACGCCTTCGGCCACGACCTTCAGACCCAGGGCATGGGCCAGTTGAACGACCGCGTCGACCACGGCCCGGGCGTCGGCGCTCGATTCGAGGTCCTGGATGAAGCTGCGGTCGATCTTCAGTTGTGTGGCCGGAAGTTTGCGCAGGTAGCTCAGGCTGGAGTAGCCGGTGCCGAAGTCGTCGATCGACAGGAAGACGCCGATGCGGCGCAAGCCATCGAAGGCGTGCTGGGTGGCGCCGATGTCCTCCATCGCCACCGTCTCGGTGATTTCACACAGCAAACGTTCGGCCTCGATCCCATGGCGTGCGAGCGCCGCCCCGATGTTGTCGATCAGATCGTCCTGGCGCAGCTGATGAACGGAGAGGTTCACCGCCACGCGCATGCGCAAGCCTTGTTCGTCCCACGCCCGCATCTGGCGGCAGGCTTCGTCGATGGCCCAGTCGCCCAGGTCCTTGATCATGCCGAACCGCTCTGCCATCGGGATGAACACGGCGGGCGAGATGGCGCCGCGCTCAGGATGGCGCCAGCGCATCAGCGCCTCCACCCCACGGATCTGCGAGCGCGCGCCATCGAACTTGGGCTGGTAGTGCAAGACAAGCTCTCCCCTCGCCCGGGCATGGCGCAGGTCCGACTGCAACGCAAGCTGCTGCGCCGCACCGGCGTTCATGTGCGATTCGAACAGCGCACACGTGTTGCCGCCCATGCGCTTGGCCGCATGCATCGCGGCATCCGCATGCACCATCAGTTGCGAGGCCGGACCGTGCTCCGGATGAACGGCGATCCCCACCGAGGCCGAAACCTGCAGGGTGCGACCCTGCGAGGCAAAAGGATGGGAGAGCGACGCCACCACCCGCGTGGCCAGCGTCAAGGCATCAGCGATGTCCACCACATCCTCGGCCAGCAGCACGAACTCATCGCCGCCCACGCGGGCCACCGTGTCCCGCTCGCGTGCCACCGTGCCGAGGCGCAAGGCCACCGCCTTGAGCAGTTCGTCGCCCGTGGCATGGCTGAGCGAATCGTTGACCGGCTTGAAGCCGTCTAGGTCGATGAACAGCACGGCCACGCGGTTCGCCGCCCTGCCCTCGGCACGCGCCAGCGCATGCATCAACCGGTCCTCGAACAGCAGCCGGTTCGGCAGACCCGTCAAGGGGTCGAGGAATGCCCGGCGTTGCAGCTCCAGGTTGGCGATCTGGAGCTGGCTGTTGGCCGAATGGAGCGAGGCCGCAAGACGCTCCGTGCGGTCCTGCATGCGCGCGTCCAGGGTCGAAGTGAGCAGCGTGGCCATCATCAGCAGGCCGGAGGCGATCATCACCAGCGAGCCGAGTTGCCCCCCGCCGAGGGCACCGGCCGTCACGCACACCGCATCCGGCACGAAGTTGGCGGCCGCCATGCCCGTGTAGTGCATGCCGCTGATGGCCGCGCCCATCACCACCGCTGCCAAGGCTTTGAACCAGGTTCCCCGGCGCGTCGTCATGCCGCGCAGCCAAAAGAAGATCACCAGCGCGACCGCCGAAGCCACGACGGCGATGGCCGCCGAAGCCGCCACGAGCCAGGCGTTCCAGACGATGGCCGGGGTGATGTCGATGGCGACCATGCCGATGTAATGCATGGCGCAAATGCCGGTTCCCATCGCCGCGGCACCGCCTTGCACGCGGGCGGCGGACGCCTCGCCGCGGGCAGCGATCCCGAGCCCCACGGCCGAGACGCCCACCGCGGCAAGCCATGAAACAAAAGTGATCCAGGGCGAATAGGCCAGTTCGGTGGGCAGCCGAAACGCCAGCATGCCGACGAAATGCATGGACCAGATGCCGGTGCCCATCGCCACCGAACCGCCCAGCCACCAGGCTGTTGCAGCCTGGGCCCGGTTGGCGCGGATGCGCTGCACGAGGTCCAGCGCCACATAGGACGCCAGGCACGCGATGAGGATGGATGCGGCAATCACCCACGCGTCGTACCGCGGAATGAGAAAATTCATGGAAGACGGCGCTCACCGGCACCGTCGAAGGTCAGTGCCGCGATGTGGATATCGGATTCTGCAGGCTGCGGCTGGAGGGCTCAGCCCGGACGATCCGGGAAACGCGTGACTTTTGGCGCGGAGCAACGCCACTTCAAGCAGGCTTCGAGCGCAAGTTCGATCTGTGCCGGGAGGACCGCACCCCGGCGGGCTGAACGGGGGGCCACGACGCTGGGGCTTCGTGGGCCAAGCCATCTGGCGCGTCCGCAAGTGAAACGCCCCCGTCGACGAGCCGCGCCGTCAATGCCCGCATCACCGCGGCCGTTCGCGTTTCCACGCCGAGCTTCACATAGATGTGCTCGAGGTGCTTGTTCACCGTTCGTGGGCTGATCGCCAGCAGCGAGGCGATATCGGCGTCCGTCTTGCCGCGGGCCAGCCACTGCAGCACCTCCCGCTCGCGGGTGGTCAAGCCTGCGTGTGCAGCAGGTGTCCTTTGCGGCTCCCGCCCGATCGACACGCCCGCCGCTTGGCAGGCGTGGGCGCAGAGAAACGCCAGATGCGGCAGCAGCAGTTCGAGTCGCGCGCGGTGGCGCTCATCGAAGCCCGTCCCATGGCGGTTCAGCACGATGTGGACGAGCGTGCGACCGTCCTCGTAAAGCGGCACGGCCACGGCATGATCGAGCGGGTCGCCGTCAAACGAGCGCACGGCTTCGGCATCGCGACACGGACGCCGCCCTGGCGTGCTCACCACCTTGCGATGGCCCGCGAGCAGATCGCAGACACACAGCGTTGCGACATCCGGGCCGACGAATTCGTCGAGAACCGTTGCCGCGGCCAACGCAAACCCTTCGATCTCTTTCGCCTGGGTCTCGACGCGTGCCAGCAGTTGGAAGGCCGTCGCGTAATCGCTGCGGGTGAGATGGTTCATCAGGCGCCCCGGTCACGGGTGCATACGCATTGCTGCGTATTGGCACCCCGTGCCCGCCGGCCGGACCATACCGGAGCGGGCGTCTCCCTGTGATGCATGCAGTATAGACAGACCCCCGCACGATCGCCACAGCGCCGCCCCACGCGGGAAGGAGAACATCATGGCCATCGACGAAGGGAAGCTCAATGCCTTCATGGATCAATTCGTCCGGGACCTCGGCGCCGTGCTGCACGCCGCCACCGTCGTCGCAGGCGACCAGCTCGGGCTGTACAAAGCCATCGCCAACGGCGCCGGGACGGTGGAGAAACTGGCCGAACGCACCGAGACCGACCCGCGCTATCTCCGGGAATGGCTCGCGGCCCAAGTGGCCAGCGGCTACGTGCAATACGACCCCGCCGCGGAGCGTTACGCCATGAGCGAGGAGCAGGCGTTCGCGCTCGCTCAGGAAGACAGCCCCGCATTCGTGCTTGGGGCCTTTCAGATCGCCCATGCCCAATTCAAGGCCATCCCGAAGATGGTCCAGGCTTTGCGCACCGGACTCGGCATCGGGTGGCACGAACATGATGCCACCCTCTTCCAGGGCACCGAACGCTTCTTCCGCTCGGGCTACGCCGCCAACCTGGTCAGCCAATGGATTCCGGCACTCGACGGCATGGAAGAGCGCCTGCGCCGCGGTGCCCGCGTGGCCGACGTGGGCTGCGGCCACGGTGCCTCGACGCTGCTGATGGCCCAAGCCTACCCGAACTCCACTTTCATCGGCTACGACTACCACGCGCCTTCGGTCGACCAGGCACGAGCGCGAGCCAAGGCCGCCAACCTCGGCGGTCGCGTGCGATTCGAAGTCGCCAGCGCCAAGAACTACCCTGGCGGCGAATACGACCTCGTCACGGCGTTCGACTGCCTGCACGACATGGGTGACCCGGTCGGTGCCTCCGCGCACGTGCAGGCCAGCCTCAAGCCGGACGGCGTATTCATGATCGTCGAACCCTTTGCGAACGACCGACTGGAAGACAACGCCAACCCAGTCGGCCGCGTGTTCTATGCCGCGTCCACCTTCATCTGCACCCCGGCCTCGCGCGCGCAGGAGGTGGGCATGTGCCTGGGTGCCCAGGCCGGCGAAGCGCGGATGCGCGAGGTCGTCACCACGGGCGGCTTCCGGCGGTTCCGTCGCGCCGCGCAGACGCCGTTCAACATCGTCTACGAAGCCCGCCCCTGAACTCACCGAAAGGAGATGCCATGTCACGCCTCTACATCGACTGCCGGGAATACCCCAGCGAATCCCACTGCAGTGTGGCGCTGGCCGCCGACAGCGCCGAGGAACTGCTGGAAGCCGCCGTGCAACATTCGGTCGCCGTGCACGGCCATGAGGACACGCCGGAGTTCCGCGAGCAACTGGCGAAGCTGTTCAAGGAGGGCACCCCGCCCGTCGAATCCCCGATGGCCGCGAGCGCCTGATCCACTCCGCGTGGCCCTATAATGCCGAGCCACGCGGGTGTAGTTCAATGGTAGAACGGCAGCTTCCCAAGCTTCATACGAGGGTTCGATTCCCTTCACCCGCTCAAAGTCATTTTTTTCGTTTCTGCGTGTCGCTGTGCAGGTTTCCTGGCGCGCGGACGAGCGAGTCGCCTATGTCGCGCGCGATGCACGACGAGCTGATTGTTCGACGGCAGCTTGCGCGAACTGCCCGGGGCTTGGCACGTGCTGCTCGGCGAAACGCAGCGTGTGCTCCCGACGGATTCGTGAGCGGCGTTGGTCGTTGGGACACTGGCGGTTGCTGCGGGGCAGCAGGGATGCGACGCATGCTGCTGGGGCGCGCCTGCCTGCCTCCAGGCAACACAGGAGGCGCCGTCGTCAGCCCCTTTATGTCGATGCCCATTCCGCGGAACCTGCAACGGGTGATTACAGCGCCGAGGCCACCCGGCGCCGAAGCGCGGCACCGTAGTGCGTCTCTGGCTCGAAGCTGCATTGGCGGTCGCGCAGCACGTCGATGCGCACCATGCCTTCGCCGGTAGTCACCGGCGCATAGCCGAGGTGATGGCTCATCTCGGTGCGCCCAGAGCGCGCTCGATCAGCGCCTTGTTGAACGCGAGCGAGGCGGCGTTGACCGCTTCCGCGGTCATCGGCCCTTCACGAGTTGGTCATTCAGTTCCTTGCGGATCGTGGGAAGCGGCGTCAGCGGGGCCTTCATCTTTTGCTTGGCATTCATGCTCCTGTTGGTCAGGTTATGCCTCGCTCACAAGATTTAGGACAGGCTCCCTCACACTCATCGTTTTGCCGAAATCGGTGGCATGCGTTCCCTTGGCGTCTTGAGCGCCATCCTGATCTGTCCCGATACCGCGTCCGAATCCGTCTCTTACGATGGCATGACGCTTTCCATGCATCTGTGCGGTAGATCTGCAGGCGTTTCGAGCGCGAGCTGAAGGCGCCGGAGAGCGGCAAAGAGAAAATTGCCGTGGCCGCCTGTACGTGAAGCCATGTCGGTCTTCAAGTTCGATGGCGGGAAGTTCAATGGGTACCAGTGACTGTCAAATTGTCGCGCCAATAGGTGTCACTGCCGGCAGCACGCTGAACCGGGCCCAGCGCGTGGAGGACGGCGCCAGCGTCCTCCTCAAGCTACCGCTACCTGACAGCGCCTCCGACGTCCTGCGGCACGAACATGCGTTGCTGCGGCGTCTGGCTGTTCCAGAAATCCTCCAGCCGATCGCCCTGCTCGAGGAAGGCCCGCAAGTGGCCCTGGTGCTGGAACCCTTCGCGGGCGAGGTCCTCGACACGGTGCTGGCCCGCCAACAGCGCTTTGCGTTGCAAGCGACGCTCACCATTGCGCGCCAGCTGACCCGCGCGTTGGCGGCACTCCATGCCGCCGGCATCGTGCACCGCGACCTGCGCCCGATCAACGTCTTGCTGGTGCACGACAGCCTCGAGGTCAAACTGGCCGATCTGAGCCAGGCTGTGGAACGCGACGGAGCGGCGTCCGTCCGCGCAGCGGTGATCGGCGATTGGGCCTACGCCTCGCCGGAGCAGACCGGGCGCATGAACCGGCAGCCAGACTACCGCACCGACTTTTATTCGTTGGGCGTCGTTCTGTATCGCCTGTTGACTGGGCAATTGCCTTTCCAGGCGAACGATCCACTGGAGTGGGCACATTGCCACCTGGCCCGAACGCCTGCGCCGGTGCACGTACTGGCGCCCGACGTTCCGCGGGTGGTGGCGGATCTCGTGCTGAAGCTGCTCGCGAAGGTGCCGGAGGAGCGGTACCAAAGTGCCGCCGGTCTCTTGGCGGACCTGACGCGTTGCCTGGCTCAATCGCAAGCCACCGGCGAGATTGCGCCGTTTGCGCTGGCCACGGAGGACGTGCCTGATCGCTTCCAGATCCCGTCCAGGCTGTACGGACGCGAGCAGGAAGTCGCAGTGCTGCTGGCCGCGTTCGACACGGCGGCCGAGACCGGCACACCCATGTTCGTCACGGTGGCCGGCTATTCGGGTGTCGGCAAATCCGCTGTGGTCGACGCGTTGCAGCAGCCGATCGTCGAAAGACACGGCTACTTCATTGCCGGCAAGTTCGATCAGTACCAGCGCGACATTCCCTATGCCACCCTGGCCCAGGCCTTCGGCCGCCTCGTGCGCCAGCTCCTGAGTGAGACCGATGCCCACATCGCGCACTGGGGCCAGGCCATTCGCGAAGCGCTGGGACCCAACGGCCAGCTCATGGTGAACCTCGTCCCCCAGCTCGAACTCATCATCGGTCAGCAACCGCCCGTGCCCGACCTGTCGCCGCAGGAGGCGCTAGGCCGCTTTCAACTTGTGTTCCGGCGCTTCATCAACGCATTTGCCCGGCAAGCGCACCCGTTGGTGCTGTTCCTCGACGATTTGCAATGGGTGGACGCGGGAACACTGGTCCTGCTCGCCGATCTCGCCACCCAACCCGACCTGCATCACCTCATGGTGATCGGCGCCTACCGCGACAACGAAGTCGACGGCACTCACCCGTTGCGGCAAGCCCTGGAGGCCATCCGCCAGGCGGGCGCCCAGTTGCAGGAGATCGTGCTCGCCCCGCTGGGCATGAACGATGTCGCACAGCTCATTGCCGAGTCCATGAATTGCCCCTGTACCGAGGCACAGCCGCTGGCGCAACTGGTCTTGAACAAGACCGGCGGCAATCCCTTCTTCACCCGCCAGTTCCTGTCCGCCTTGGCAGAGGAGAAGCTGCTGCAGTTCGACGCCACCGAACGAGGCTGGCGTTGGAACTTGCCCCGCATCCATGCCAAGGGCTATACGGACAACGTGGTAGACCTGATGGTTGGCAAGCTCGCCCGCCTCCCACAAGATGCGCAAGACGCCTTGGCCCGGTTCGCCTGCCTGGGCAATGCCGCCGATGCCGCCACGCTCGGCATCGTTCTCGAGCACTCCGCAGAAGTCGTCCATGCCCTGTTGCGGGAACCTGAGCGGGTCGGGCTGGTGTACCGACAGGACGACGCCTATACGTTCCTCCATGACCGGGTGCAGGAAGCAGCCTATTCGCTGATTCCCGAGGCATCGCAGGCTGGGATGCACTTGCGCCTCGGCCGCCTTCTGGCATCCGGCTTGCCGCCCGAGGCGATCGCCGACAGGATCTTCGAAGTGGTCAGCCAGCTCAACCGTGGCGTCGCTTTCATCGCAGATGAACCCGAGAGGGAAAACCTGGCCGAGCTCAATTTGCTCGCTGGCAGGCGTGCCAAGGAATCGACGGCCTATGCGTCGGCGCTGACATATTTCATGACCGGTGCAGATCTGCTGGCGGCGGATTGCTGGGAACGCCGACACGAACTCGCCTTCCCGCTAGAACTGCACCGTGCCGAATGCGAGTTCCTCACCGGCGCATTGACCAACGCGGAGGAGCGCTTGACGGCGCTTTCGGCACGCGCCGCCGGTACGGTCGAACGGGCAGCCGTGGCCTGCCTGCACATCGATTTGTATACGACCGTCGATCAGTGCGACCGCGCGATCGCCGTCGGCCTCCACTATCTTCGGCATCTGTGCATCGACTGGTCGCCGCATCCGACTGAAGCGCAGGCGCATCGCGAATATGAACAGGTCTGGTCGATGCTCGGCGGACGCGTGATCGAGACGCTCATTGATCTTCCTTTGATGACGGACCCGGCATCACTTGCGACACTCGATGTCCTGACCAAGATGCAACCGCCTGCTCAGTTCACGGATGTGAATCTGATGCACTTGGTCGTGTGCAAGGCGGTCAATGTCAGCCTTGAGCGCGGCAACAGCGACGGTTCGTGCTTCGCCTATGCATTGCTTGGGGGCATGGCAGCCGTTGGGCACTATGGCGATTACCAAGCTGGATATCGACTTGGCAAGGTCGCTCACCACTTGGTCGAACAACGCGGTTTAAAACGTTTCCAGGCAATGACCTATGCGGTGTTGGGATGCAACATCCTCCCCTGGACGACCCACTTCAGGATCAACCGCGATCCGGTGCGGCAAGCGCTCGAGGCGGCAAACAGGATCGGGGACCTGACCTTTGCGGCATACAGCCACAATCTAATCAACACAAACCTCTTGGCCACAGGCGATCCGCTCAGTGAAGTGCAGCTCGAAGCCGAGCATGGCCTTGCGTTTGCGCAAAACATGCAGTTTGGTCTCGTTGTTGACATCATCTCTGCTCAACTCGGGCTCGTCCGGACGCTGCGCGGATTGACCCCGACGTTCGGGATCTTCAACGATGAACAGTTCGACGAAAGCCGAATCGAAGCCCGGTTTGCGGGCAATTCTGGGCTGGCCATTGCCGAGTGCTGGTACTGGGTTCGCAAGCTGCAGGCGCGCTACCTGGCCCGCGACTACGCGACAGCCATGGAGGCCGCATCCCAAGCGCAATCGCTGTTGTGGACATCGCCAGCCGTGGTTGAAAACGCGGAGTATCACTTCTACGGCGCGTTGACCTGCGCAGCATCTTGCGACTCCATCGCCGCGGACCGGCACCCACCTTGTTTAGAGGCCCTGGTTGCCCATCACAGGCAGCTTGAAGCCTGGGCGGCAAACTGCCCGGAAAACTTTGAAAACCGTGCCGCACTCGTCGGCGCTGAAATCGCACGAATCAAAGGCTCTGCGTTCGACGCTCAGCTTTTGTACGAGCAAGCCATTCGCTCCGCGCACGACAACGGCTTCCAGCACAACGAAGCCATTGCCCACGAATGCGCCGCCCGCTTTTACCTGTCGCACGGCCTGCCGACCTCCGGCCATGCCCACCTGGAACAGGCGCAAACCTGCTATGCCCAGTGGGGTGCCGACGGCAAGGTGAAGCAACTGGAAGAAACCTACCCATTGCTGCGCGCGCGCGCCAAGCGCGCGGCGGTCGCAAATGAAACCCGACTTGATCTGCTGTCGGTGGCCAAAGCCTCACAAGCAATCTCTGGCTGCATCGTGCTCGACGAGTTGATCGACATCCTCATGCGCCTGATCCTCGAAAACGCCGGAGCGCAAACCTGCTGCCTGCTGCTGACCCGAGCGGACGAGCTGGCGCTGGCGGCCGAGGCCAAGGTCGAGCAACAGGTGGTGCAGGTGCACCGGCATGCAGGCCCCCCCACGCAAGGCCAATTGCCCTTGGCCATGCTCCAGTTCGTCCGGCGCAGCCGCGAACCGGTGCTGCTGATGGAAGCGACCGCCCCGCACCCGTTTGCCACCGACCCCTACTTTGCGCAACGGCATCCCCAGTCCGTGCTGTGCCTGCCGATCCTGAGGCAATCGGCCCTGATGGGCATCCTGTACCTGGAAAACGACCTGGCCACCCATGCCTTCGCCCCAGACCGTGTCCAGGTGCTGGAACTGCTGGCGTCCCAGGCCGCCATCTCGCTCGAGAATGCCCGGCTGTATGCCGATGTGCGCGACAGCCATGCGCGCATCCGTCGCCTGGTCGACTCCAACATCATCGGCATCATCTTCTGGGACCTGAGCGGCCACATCACCGAGGCCAACAATGCGTTTCTCGAAATGGTCGGCTACACGCGGCAAGACTTGCTGGCCGGCGAAATGAACTGGGAACGCATGACGCTGCCGGAACACCGCACGATCGATGAGCGAAAAGTGGCGGAAGTGCGCGAAACCCGAACCTGCACCCCGTATGAAAAGGAATACGTCCGCAAGGACGGCAGCCGCATCCCGGTGCTGATCGGCGCCGTCCTCTTCGACGACTCGCCGGATCACGGTGTGGGCTTCGTGCTGGACCTTTCAGAGCGCAAGCAGGCCGAAGCGGAGCGGGAAGCCCGCCAAGCCGCGGAAGCGGCCAATCGCGCGAAGAGCGCTTTCCTTGCCAACATGAACCACGAACTGCGCACGCCCCTGAACGGCATCCTCGGCTACGCCCAAATCCTGGAACGCGACCGGGTACTCGGCCCGCGGCAGCTTGCCGGGGTCAACGTGATCCGCAAGAGCGGCGAACAGCTGCTCACCCTCATCAACGACATCCTGGACCTGTCCAAGATTGAAGCCGGCAAAGTGACACTCAATCCCCTCGACTTCCCGTTCCGGACATTCGTGCAGGGCATCGCCGACATCGTTGGCGTGAACGCCGCGCAAAAAGGGCTGGAACTCGTCTGCGACATCGCGCCCAACGTCCCGCAGGGAATCCGGGCCGACGAGACGCGGCTGCGCCAGGTCTTGCTCAATTTGCTATCCAACGCCGTCAAATTCAGCGAATTGGGCCGGATCAGGCTGCGCGTGAGCTTTGCGCCCCCGGCCCGGCTCGGCTTCGAAGTGCAGGACACCGGCATTGGCATTTCAAGCGATCAGCTGGAGGCCGTCTTCGAACCGTTCAAGCAGGTCGGCGACATGCGCCATCGCATGGGCGGCACCGGTCTGGGCCTGGCAATCAGCCGCCAATACGTGCGCCTGATGGGCGGCGATATCCAGGTCGAGAGCCGGCCCGGCCACGGCAGCACCTTCCGCTTCGAAGTGGAGGCCCAGCCGGCGCAGACGGCCACCGCAACGGCCTCGGCCAGGACCGTGATCGGCTATGCGGGACCGCGCAAAAAAATCCTGGTGGTGGACGACATCGCCGAGAGCCGTGCCGTGGTGACCGATCTGTTGACGCCGCTCGGCTTTGAGGTGGCCGAGGCGGCCAACGGGCACCACGGGGTGGAACTGGCGCAACGCCTGCTGCCCGACCTGATCGTGATGGACATCGTCATGCCGGCCCTTGATGGGCTGGCCGCCACTCGCAGGCTGCGCCAACACGACGCCTTCCGGGAAGTGCCGATCGTCGCCATGTCGGCCAGCGTGTCGACCGACGGCAGCGAGCAAAGCCTGGCGGCCGGCATGAACGCCTTTCTTCCCAAGCCACTCGACGCGGACAAACTGCTGGAACAAGTGGCGAGGCTGCTGCAACTGGAATGGATATGCGAGAAAGCCGATGCGCCATCAGAAGTGAGACCCTTCATCGCGCCACCGGCGGACGAGCTGGAGATGCTGCACCGGTGGGCCAAGATGGGCAACATGCGCGAGATCGCGGCCCAGGCTGATCACATCGCAGGCCTTGACGAAGCCTACCGTCCCTTTGCCAACCAATTGAAGTTACTGGCCAATGGCTACCAGTCGAGGGCCGTGCTGCGCTTGGTGGAGGAACATCGGAACCTGTCAACTGCCCCGACACGCCAATGAGCATCCCAGGGTGATCGGGCGGCGGGCCCGGAGTCGTCGTCGCGATGATGCAATAAGGACCTAAGCGCGGCGCAGTTTCACCTGTGTGTCCTCCCCGTCCGCATCGAACCGCGCCCGTGCCGCCTCTACAGCGCAGCGGTTGCGCTGAGTCCAGGCCGCCAGGGTCTTCAGCGGCCCGATCAACGAGCGGCCAAGTTCTGTAAGCTCGTACTCAACCTTTGGCGGGATGGTCGGATACGCCGTCCGCTTGACCAATCCGTCGCGCTCAAGGCCGCGCAACGTCAGCGTTAGCATTCGGTGCGACACGCCCCCGATGACGCGCATCATGGCGTTGAAGCGCATGGGCCCCTTGGATAACGTGCCGACCACCATGACGGTCCACTTGTCCCCGATGCGGTCCAGTACCTGACCGGCAGCGCGGCATTCCGCATGGTCATGATCCTCCTCATGCCTATCAGGCTCCGGTGCCTGCGTGGTTGCCGCTTGACGTTTCGCCATTCCTGTCTCCCGGCTGCACACGCACACCGTTGATCGTTGCGCACCTTCTGGTGCGTTCTTGCGAACTTAATCGATATCCATCACAGTGTCACGAACAAATTGTTCGTAACGATAGAAAGGTTCGCAAAATGAAGATCGGTGTCAGCGGTGCGAACGGCCAACTGGGTGGAGCGGTCGTGGCCGAGCTGGTTCGGCGAGGAGCAGGCCATGGGATCGTGGGAATCTCGCGTGCGCCGGAACGTGTGCAAAGCCCGGCCGAGGGGCGACATGGCGACTTCGACGCGCCGCAGAGCCTTGTGCGCGCGTATGAGGGTCTCGACCGCCTGCTGCTCATTCCGAGCGCCGAACTGCGGCCGGGCTTGCGCGGTCGGCAGATGAAGGACGCCATCGATGCGGCCAACAAGGCGGGCGTCAAGCATCTCTTCTTGATATCGGCGGCCGGCACGCGCCAAGCTGCCCCGCCCGAAATGCGCGAAGCCTACTGGACCGCAGAGCAGCACCTGATCAAGACTGCGCCGACTTGGACGATCCTCCGCATGAACTACTACGCCGAAACGATGGCGCAGGAGATGCAGATGTCACTGGGCACAGGCGTCTTGACCGGCCTGGGGGAAGAACGTGTCGCCTACGTCTCTCGCGACGACTTGGCCGGTGCCGGAGCAGGTGCGCTGTTGAGCGAGGGGCATGCTGGAGCGATTTACAACGTCTCCGGTCCCGCGGTCGTCACCGGCGCCGACCGTGCCCAGATCGCGGCGGAGATCACGGGCAAACCCGTCCGTTTCGCAGTCATCACTGAAGCTCAGCTTCGCGGCGGGCTGGCGCAGGCGAATCTGCCGCAGGAGATTGTTGAGGCAATGGTCGAGATAAAGCACAGCTTCGTCGCTGGTGCCTTCGACATCGTCAGTGGCGACGCCGAGCGTCTGGCGGGTCGCAAGCCGCGTGCCGTGCGCGAGCTTCTTGCCGCAACCCTGAGCTGAGGCGCGATAGCCATGACAAAAAGATACGCCTACTGGGTCAGCACGACGCTGCTGGCATTGTTCTACCTCGCCGGCGCAACGTACTACCTCAGCGATCTGGACGGCGTGCGCAAGGCCTTTGCCGAGCTTGGCTATCCGACCTATCTCATTCCGTGCATCGCGGTCGTGAAAATGCTGGCGGCTATCGCTGTCGTGTCCCGCGTCAGCGTCGCGCTGAGCGATCTTGCCTACGCCGGGATGCTCTACCACCTGCTGCTCGCCTTGTCCGCCCATCTCAACGCGGGCGGCAGTGCCGTTCCGGCCCTTGTCGGCCTGGTCTTGCTGCTCGCGTCGTTCTCGACGCAGAACTCGGCTCGAGCGAAGAAGTCGCCTTATCTCGCCGGCTCGCCGGCCTGATGGGCCGGGACCGCACCAAGACGTCGGTCTGAGGTCTTCGAACTCAAGGCTGCGACCTGGCCCCTCAGGGCAACGATCAGCGGCAGTCCCGACGCCCGCGGTCATGCCCTTCCACCAACAGATCAACGAGACCAACGCTTGAAGCGCATCCAATATCACCGCTATGGCGGCCCCAAAGAAATGTGCCTCGAAGACTTCGAGGCCGATAGGCCAACGGCCGGCGAGGTCGTCGTTCGCGTCAAGGCGGCGTCGGCCAATCCCATCGATTGGAAGATCCGCAACGGCGTGATGAGGTTCATGACAGGGCGCCGTTTCCCGCGCGCCATGGGCAGCGACTTCTCGGGGGTTGTCGAGGCCGTGGGGGCGTCGGTTACACGAATCAAGGTCGGAGACGACGTGCTGGGCACGATGTCCATGAAGGCCGGCGGCGCCTTCGCCGACAGACTGGTGACGGATGAAAAACTCGTCGTCTTGAAGCCGGCTGCCCTTTCGTTCGAGCAGGCCGCCACCTTGCCCATTGTGGGAGTGACTGCGTGGTGCGGGCTGGTCGACAAAGCCCAGCTGCAGCCGGGCCAATCCGTCTTCGTTCATGGCTGCCTTGGTGGTGTCGGCCGTGCGGCGACGCAACTCGCGATGTCGCTCGGCGCCGACGTTGCCGGCAGCTGCCGTGGGACGGCGACGGACGACGCGCGCGCGTTGGGTTTGAGTCGCGTGGTCGACTACCAGCAATTCAGTGCCGACACGCTCCAGCGTCAATTCGATGTCGTATTCGACACGGCCGGAACGCTGTCGCTGCGCGACGGGCGAACCTTGCTGAAACCGGGTGGCGTCGTTCTCGACATCAGTCCTTCACCCGGCAAGCTGTTGGGCATCCTGATTTCCCGGCAACACAAGATGGTCGTCGCCAAACCGTCGACCGAGGTGCTGGCGAAAGTGGCCGAAATGGCGGCGATGGGCCGCCTGCGCCCTGTGATTGGAGTGACGGTACCGCTTGCAAGGGCCATCCCTGCACTGATGGAACTGGAACAACAAGGCACCCCCAAGGGGAAACTCGTGATCACCTGGAACCACCAATGAAAAGTTCATTCAATGCTCGCTCCACCACGGACGAGGTTCTCAAAGGCGTCGATCTCACCGGCAAGAACGTGCTGTTGACCGGCTGCAACTCGGGTCTTGGATTCGAGACGCTGCGACAGATGACCGGACGTGGCGCACACGTCATCGCCGCTGCCCGCAATATGAATTCAGCCCAGGAGGCTTGCGCGAAGGTCGGAGGCAGCACCACACCGCTGGCCTGCGACCTGAGCGATCTATCGTCGGTGAGGCAAGCCATCGCCACAGTTCGCACCATTGGTCGGCGCCTGGATATCGTGATCGCCAACGCCGGCATCATGGCCATCCCGGACCTGGAGCAGATCCACGGGCTGGAGAAGCAGTTCGTCGTCAACTATCTCGCGCACTTCATGCTCATCTCCGGCATCCTGGACATGATTCCTCAGCATGCCGGCGCACGCATCGTGATCCTGGCGAGCAGCGCGCACACACGCGCGACGCCGGCCGGCATCGAATTCGACAATCTCTCCGGCGAGCGTGGCTACAAGCCCTGGGTCTTCTACGGGCAGTCGAATGTCGCTCGCATCCTGTTCGCCCGCGCGTTGTCGCGCCGCCTGAGTGGCACAGGCATCGCCGTGAATACGCTCCATCCCGGTGTCATCGCCGACACCAATCTGGCGCGCAATCTCGGGGTGCTGATGCGGGCGCTCGCGCCCATCGCACGCCTGTTCACCAAGACCATTCCCCAAGGTGCAGCGACGCAGTGCTATCTGGCCGCGCATCCCGAGGTGGCCGGCATCACCGGCCAGTATTTCAGCGACTGCAGAATCGCCGAACCGAGCCCAGCCGCGCAGGACGATGCGATGGGCGAGCGCCTGTGGGCGTTGTCCGAGCACCTTGTCGCTGCTCACAGGGCAAATTGAGCCGGTACGGTGCACGAAGGGCGCGATCCGCCCCGACCAATACTCCGCGAACGGCTCCCGCTGGACGCAAACGACGAACTCGCCGCGTTCTTCATGGTCCCGCTTGATCCGCGTCGCGCCTTGCCCGGGTGATGCTCTCGCACCATGCGACGGCTAGGCAATTGGCTCGCAGGTGAAGAGTTGGCAGCGTCCGGGCATTGCAATTCGGCCGCTGGCAGGCAGCACACAGATGCTGACCACCTACCTGCTGCGCCGCCAGGGCGAGCCATCCGAGCCGATGAAACGGTTCATCGGACGAGTGAAAGCGATGGACGCGGCCGGGGCCCATTAACAAGACCTTGATGGCTGTGGCCGGCCGTCTAAAGACGAGGACAGAAGCGCTGCGTTGACGAGCACCTTCGACTGGTACATCATGCGGTCTTATCCCGTGTAGCGAACGGGAAAAACCCGTTATCAATCAACGGCTTGGGTGCTTGGAAATGTTCCCTTCACCCGCTCCAGCGTGACGCCCGGTAAAGACGGGCGTTTTTCATTTCCTGGGGACTTCCCGGGGACATTCGGCCCAGGTTGCGGGGCCGTTCAGCGCCTCCTCCAGGCGTTGCATTCCGAGACGGTTGCCAAGGGCAGAGTCGGGCAGAGCGATGAAAGCCATCACTTGTGCGGACCACCTCGACTTGGTTGCGATCGCCTTCCTTGTTGAAGACGACGCCAGTCTTGCGACCCCCTCATCGTCCTGCCGCCTTCGACGACAAGTGCACATGCCGCATCTGCCAACGGCCATTGTCGATCGTCCACAAGATGGACAAGGCGTGACGCGCCTCCACCGGCATCTTTCCGGGTGGCGTGATCGATCCGATGCGCATGCCGGTGACCAGGACGACGACGCCTCCGAACGACTCGGACTCCAGATCATCCACCCGCAAGTCGATCGCCATGGGACTTGCGAACAGATTTTCGACGGCGCGGCGATCGATTCGGTGACGCTCGCTGCCGTCCGTGATTTCACTGAAGCCCGCGGCCGGAACGTACCTCAGCACGCCGGTGTCCCGGGCACTGAGCTTTGCGTAGAGGTCGCGCGTCGCACTCACCGCTTGGTTGGGGTCGAGTGACGGCTGCGCGGAGGCAGGGACTGCGGCGGCGAGCGGCACGGCGAGGGACAGCATGGGCAGGGATCTGCGAAGCATGGTGAAGGGCCTGTGTGTGAGTGGTTGAGCTGCGTGGTCCAAAGGCTTTCTCAAAAGCCGGCCAGGACCACTTTGCCTTGGGAACGACCGCTTTCGATCAGGGCGTGCGCCCGCCTCAGGTTCCGCGCGTTGATGGTGCCCATCGCCGTGTGGGCGGTGGTGCAGATGCGCCCGGCGTCGACCAGCTGGGCAACTTCAGCAAGCAGCCGCCCTTGTTCGGCCAGGTCTGCTGTCTGGTAAAGCGGCCGGGTGAACATCAGCTCCCAATGCAACGAGATGGACTTGCTCTTGAGCTTCATCACATCGAGGCCCGCCATGTCGTCGATGGCTGCCAGCGCGCCCTGGGGTGTCAGGCTCTCAATGATCTCCGGATAGTGCTGCCGCGTCTGGTTCAGCGCGGCCACATAGTCGACCGCATCGACTCCGGCCGCCTTCAGGCCAACGGACAGCGGATGGCTGTGGTCAATGATGGCATGCGCACCCAACCGGAAGCACCACTCCCGCGTCTCCGGCCGCGAGGCTGTGGCAATGACCTGCAACCGGGTCAGCTGACGAGCGAGTTGGATCAGCATGGACCCCACCCCTCCCGCGCCTCCGACGATCAGCAGCTTCTTGCCCACGCCGCCGCCTTTGGCGAGGCGGAGCCGGTCGAACAGCAGTTCGTAGGCGGTGATGCTGGTCAGGGGGAGCGCAGCGGCTTGCGCATCGTCTAGTGATGCCGGAGCAAGAGCGACGATGCGCTCGTCCACCACATGCAGTTCGCTGTTCGTGCCCGGCCGGTTGATGGTGCCGGCGTAGTACACACGGTCGCCCGGCTTGAAGCCCGCCACCTCGGCCCCCCGTCCCTCGACGATGCCGACCGCATCCCACCCGAGAACCTCGACCTGACCGACCGCCGGAACGCGGTCGCGCCGGATCTTCGCATCGACCGGATTCACGGACACCGCCCGCACACGCACGAGCAAGTCACGTGGCCCCGGCGTGGGTGTGAGCAGTTCCACATCCTCCAGGGCTTCGGCGTTTTCGACGGGGAGGTTCTGACGGTATCCAATGGCTTTCATGGTGGGTCTTCAATGAAGTGAAGTGGCGACGCCGGCACTGTAGAAAATCAACCCTCCGTTGATAAGATCAATCCAGACGAATCACATTCAAATGAAACTTAAGAATGTCGGTGATCTGCTGGTGCTCGTGCATACAGCGCGAACTGGAAGCCTGACTGCAGCGGCCGGCGTGCTTGGCATCACGACTGCGGCGGCGAGTGCAACGCTGAAGCGGCTCGAGGCTCAGTTGGGAGTGCGCCTGTTCGAACGGTCGACGCGGGCCATGCGGCTCACCTTGCACGGTCAGACCCTGCTGGACTACGCCAGCCGCGCATTCGACCTGATCGAAGAAGGCGAGGCCCAGGTCGCCGCGGCTCAAACAGGTTTGGTCGGCCTGATCCGGCTCGCCGCGCCTTCCGATCTGGCTCGAGCCAACCTGATTCCGTGGCTGGATGAATTCCTCTTTGCGAATCCGGGCGTTGATGTGGCGGTGTCAGTGGGTGACCGGACGCTCGATGTCGTACGCGACGAAGTTGACGTCGCCATCCGGTACGGCTCGCTCGCGGACTCTCGGCTGGTGTCCCGGCCGCTGATTCGGGCCGCGCCTGTCGTGGTGGCCGCACCGGGTTACCTGGAGCGCAACTCGGCGCCGCGCACGCCACTCGAACTGACGCAGCACAATTGTCTGATCTACTCTCGCGGCGGCCGTCCTTTTCGCACGTGGCGCTTCGAGCGCGACGGCCACTGGACCGAGGTGCGGGTGAACGGCAACCGCAGCACGGACGACGCATCGCTGGTGCGTCAATGGGCTCTGGCTGGCGCTGGTATTTTGTTGAAAAGCCCGATCGAACAGAGCCAGGAGATGGCGGACGAACGGCTCGTGCGCCTGTTGCCCGAATGGGGGACCGAACCGTATCCCCTCAATGCATTGCTGCCCAGCGGCCGCTTCGTGCCGCAGCGAGTGCGCGCGCTCGTGGAGTTTCTGGCTCTGAAATTCCAAGGACTTGAAGAAGATCTGGCACGGGTGCTGAGCCGGCAGACGGCCTGAGCCGGTGGGCCGCTTGCACGTCCTCTGCACAGGCACCGAGCCTCATGTATGGCAGCATTGGATGTCGTTCACCAACGCAACCACCGTGTCATGCTGATCAATTGCGCCGCCTATCAGGAAGGAAAGAAGCTCGCCGATATTGGCGTCGATGACATCAGCGACTACCTCGAACGCCCCGACTGCTTCGCATGGGTGGCATTGCGCGACGCGAGCGACGAGGAACTGGCGAAGATGCGCGAAGAGTTCGACCTCCACGAACTGGCCATCGAGGATGCCAGCCGGGGACATCAACGGCCGAAGATCGAGGAGTACGGCGAGACGCTCTTCGCGGTGATCCACACGGTCGAGTTCACCGCCACCGACGAACTGCAGGTAGGCGAAGTGAGCATATTCGTGGGTCGCAACTTCGTGCTGTCGATTCGCAACCGCTCGACCCAAAGCTTCCTCGGCGTGCGCAAGCGAGCCGAGGAGGAACCGCAACTCCTGCGCCAGGGCGCAGGTTTCGTGTTCTACGCGCTGATGGATGCGGTGGTCGATCGCTACTTTCCGGTGATCGACGCGCTCGAATCGGAACTCGAAGCGATCGAGGCCAACATCTTTGAACGCGGCGCGGCGCGCGCCAACGTGCAGGGGCTGTATGCGCTCAAGCGCCGCGTCACGGTCGTCAAACATGCGGCGGCACCACTGATGGAAGCCGCCAGCAGGTTGATCGCCGGCCGCGTCCCGCGTGCCTGCGAAAACTCACGTGAATACTTCCGCGATGTCTATGACCACCTGGCGCGAATCAACGCCACGCTCGATCGGCTGCGCGACACCATCGGCACCGCGATCCAGGTCAACCTGTCCATGGTGACCATCGAGGAAGCAGAGACCACCAAGCGCCTCGCGGCGTGGGCGGGCATCTTCGCGCTGGCGACCGCGTTTGTCGGCGTCTGGGGCATGAACTTCGAATTCATGCCCGAGCTGAAATGGAAGTACGGTTATCCGGCCGCGCTCGGGGTCATCGCGGCATCGTGCGGCGTGCTCTATTGGCGTTTTCGGCGCGCCGGATGGTTGTGATGCCCCTCGCGGGGGCGTCATCCATGCAGCAGAGAAACGTCAACAGGCAAATTGCTGGTCAAGTCTGAAGATGCCCACCACCTGAGTGAGCCGGGCCGCCTGATGCTTCAAACTCTCTGCAGCGGCAGCACTCTGCTCGACGAGGGCGGCGTTCTGCTGCGTCACTTGGTCGAGCTGGGCGACAGCAGCGCCCACTTGGCCGATGCCGCTGGATTGCTCCTTCGAAGCATTCGAGATCTCGCCGATCAGCTCCCTGACGCGCTTGACCTGCGCCACGATGTCGGTCATCGAAGCGCCGGCATCGTTCACATGCCTGGCACCGAGTTCGACCTTCTGGACGCTGTCGCCGATCAGGTCCTTGATGTCCTTGGCAGCCGCGGCGGAACGCTGTGCCAGTGAACGCACCTCGCCGGCGACGACCGCGAAGCCCCTGCCCTGTTCGCCGGCACGTGCCGCTTCGACGGCCGCATTGAGTGCCAAGATGTTGGTCTGGAACGCGATGCCGTCAATCACTGCGATGATGTCGGCGATCTTCTTCGACGATCCGGCGATATCCTGCATCGTCGCTACCACGCGGCTGACCACTTCTCCGCCCGTCGTCGCGGCTGTTGCGGCGTCAGCGGCCAATCGATTTGCTTCGCCCGCCGTGTCTGCGCTGGTCCGAACGGTGCCGGTGATTTCATCCATGGCCGCGGCCGTCTGCTGCAGGTTGCTGGCCTGCTCTTCGGTACGCTGGCTGAGATCGGCATTGCCACTGGCGATTTGTGCGGAACCGGTGGCGATGCTGTTGCTTGCGCGGTGCACTTCAGCCACCAGGTCTGCAAGGCGATCGCGCATCGTGCCCATCGCAGCGACGAGGCTGCGGGTGTCACCGTCGCGTACCTGCACGCGTGCGCTCAAGTCCCCCTGCGCAATGGAGTTTGCGATGCGGACCACGTCGTTCGGCTCACCACCCAGTTGGCCGGTGATCGATCGGGCCACGGCGATAGCCGCGCCGATGCCGAGTGCCAGCGCGACCGCACAAGCGACGGCAATCATCGTCAGCGCAGTGTAAAAAATCGCCTTGCTGTCCTTGCCGAGCTGCTCCGCAAGCTCAGTGTTGCACGTCCACACTTTGCCGATCGCCTCGCTGGCAGCCTTGTACTGCGCCTCGGATTCCCCAATGAAGAGGATGCGCGCCTCTTCTGCCTTGGCCGGATCGGTCGATGTCTGGCGCGAGACGCTTCTGAGCTTTCCCCAGCCCGTCATCACCGCCTCAGTCGTGTTGATGACTTCCTGCCAGAGCCGCTTGTCTTCGTCGTTGGACAGGAGCTGTTCATAGGCCGCAACCGCTTGCCGGAGCTGATCACCTCGTTGCCGGATGGAGTCCTCGATCGCCGTCATCTCGGCATCGGAGTTGGACATGATGTGCTTGGCCTGAAGGGTCCGCACGGCGTTCAGGTGATCCTGCCAATGTTTGACGGTCGCCAGCGATGGCGTGGTGTTGGAAATGTAGTAATCCAGCGCGTTGTAGATCACCTGGGTCTGCCTGGCTGCCATGCCGGCCATGCCGATCAGCAATGCCAACAGCAGGCCGAATGCCCACGCGAGGCGCGTGCTGATCTTGAGTCTCGAGAACGTCTCCATGTCTGTCAATCCAATCTCGATTGACTCCCTGTGTCCGGGGTGAGGTGGTTGGTTCGCTCGCGATGCGGGCGCGACACCTGCGCGGTTGTGGAGGGGGTATCGGCACTTCTCGAGCTGACTTGATGCCCTCACATGTCATGCCTCGTCTTGATGGTTTCTTGATGCGCAAGGCTTGGATTTTTGCAACATCTTGATGCCTTGCTGCATAGCATTTCTGCATCTGTAAGGAGGACAACCATGGATGTCGCATTTCTCGCGCTCGCTGCTGTGTGCTGGCTGCTGTTGGCCGGCATGGCGGTGGGATGCGCCATGTTCGGAGGGCCGAAGCCATGAACTGGATGTATGCGCTGGGCGGCGTGGTATCGGTAGGCCTGCTGGTCTACCTGGTGGCTGCGCTGCTGCAACCGGAGAAGTTTTCATGAGCCCACGTGCATGGCTTCTCTTGATCGTCTACGGCGCGGTGTTGCTCGCGCTGGCGATTCCGACCGGGCGTTACATCGCCCACGTGATGGAAGGCCGGCTGAAGTTCGCCGGCCGCATCGAAGCGGCGCTGTACCGGCTGTGCGGCATCAAGGCCGACCAGGACATGGGGTGGCTGCAGTACGCGCTGGCCATCCTGCTGTTCAACGGGTTGGGTGTCGTCGCAGTCTATGCCCTGCAGCGCCTCCAACTATGGCTGCCGCTGAATCCGCAGGGCCTGGCGAATGTGTCACCCGACTCCTCGTTCAACACGGCGCTGAGCTTCGTCACGAACACCAACTGGCAGGGCTATGCCGGCGAAGCGACGATGAGCTATCTGACCCAGATGCTCGGCCTGGCGGTTCAGAACTTCTTTTCCGCGGCCACCGGCATCGTGGTGGTGATCGCGCTGATCCGCGGCCTGGCTCGGCACACGGCCAAGGGCATCGGCAACGCATGGGTGGACCTCACCCGCGTCACGCTGTGGATTCTGCTGCCGATCTCGTTCTTCTATGCGCTGTTCCTCGTCCAGCAGGGGACGATTCAGAACTTCGACGCGTACAAAGAAGTGAAGACGCTGGAGGTCACCCAGTACCAGGAGCCGAAGAACGGCCCGGACGGCCAGCCGCTGAAGGATGCCGCGGGCAACCCGGTGATGGAGGGTAAAAACACCGACAAGCAGACCCTGGCGATGGGCCCGGTGGCCTCTCAGGAGGCGATCAAGATGCTCGGCACCAACGGGGGCGGGTTCTTCAATGCCAACTCGGCGCATCCCTATGAGAACCCGACGCCGCTGAGCAATTTCGTGCAGATGCTGTCGATCTTCCTGATCCCGGCAGGACTGTGCCTCACCTTCGGACACATGGTGGGCGATCGCCGGCAGGGTTGGACGGTGCTCGCAGCGATGTCCGTGTTGTTCGTGGCTGGTGTGGTCGCCGCCACGCACTTCGAAGAACAAGGCAATCCGCAGCTCGCTGCACTCGGCGTCGATCAGTCCGCCAGCGTTGCACAGGCGGGCGGCAACATGGAAGGCAAGGAGTCGCGCTTCGGCATTGCCGAATCGACTCTCTTCGCCACCATCACCACCGACGCCTCCTGCGGTGCCGTCAACAGCATGCACGACTCCTACACGCCGCTGGGCGGCATGGTGCCGTTGGTGAACATGCAACTCGGCGAGGTCGTCTTCGGCGGGACGGGCACGGGTCTGTACGGGATGCTGGTGTTCGCCATCCTGGCCGTGTTCATCGCCGGCCTGATGATCGGCCGCACGCCGGAGTACCTGGGCAAGAAGATCGAGGCCTACGAGATGAAGATGACCTCGATCGCGATCCTGGTCACGCCGCTGCTGGTGCTGCTGGGCACAGCCATCGCGGTGATGGCCGACGCGGGCCGTGCAGGCACCGCCAATCCCGGCCCGCACGGCTTCAGCGAAATCCTGTATGCCCTCACCTCGGCCGCCAACAACAACGGTAGCGCGTTTGCCGGGTTGTCCGCCAACACGCCGTTCTACAACACGCTGATCGGCCTGGTGGTGTGGTTCGGCCGCTTCGGGGTGATCGTGCCGGTGCTGGCCCTGGCCGGCTCGCTGGCCGCCAAGAAGCGCATCGCCGTCACTGGCGGCACCATGCCCACGCATGGACCGCTTTTCGTGACGCTGCTGGTCGGCGTGGTGCTGCTGGTCGGTCTTTTGAACTACGTGCCCGCGCTGGCCCTGGGGCCCGGCGTCGAGCACCTGATGCTGTGGAAGTGAGCCGCGCATGACCCGCAAGACCTTTACCCTGTTCGATCCCGCGCTGGTCAAGCCAGCGATCGTCGATTCGTTCAAGAAACTCAGCCCACGCGTGCAATGGCGCAACCCGGTGATGTTCGTCGTCTATGTCGGCAGCATCATCACGACGCTGTTGTGCATCCAGGCCTTGGCCGGCCAGGGCGAGGCGCCGGCAGGCTTCACTCTCGCCATCACGCTGTGGTTGTGGTTCACGGTGCTGTTCGCGAACTTCGCCGAGTCGCTGGCCGAGGGCCGCAGCAAGGCCCAGGCGGCTTCGCTGCGCAGCCTGAAGAAGCAGACCTGGGCCAAGAAGCTCGAGGAGCCGAAGTACGGTGCCCAGTGGCATCCCATCGAATCCACGGAGCTGCGCAAGGGCAGCGTCGTGCTGGTGCTGGCCGGTGACGTGATTCCGGCCGACGGCGAAGTCATCGAAGGGGTGGCCTCGGTCGACGAGAGCGCCATCACCGGCGAATCGGCACCGGTGATCCGCGAGTCGGGCGGCGACTTTTCCGCCGTCACCGGCGGCACCAAGGTGCTGTCGGACTGGATCGTGGTGCGCGTGAGCGTCAACCCGGGAGAGACCTTCGTCGATCGCATGATCGCGATGGTGGAAGGCGCCAAGCGGCACAAGACGCCGAACGAAATCGCGTTGACGATCCTCCTGGTCGCGCTGACCATCGTGTTCCTCGGCGTCACGGTCACGCTGCTGCCCTACTCCCAGTACAGCGTCGATGTCGCCAAGGCCGGCTCGCCCGTCACGGTGACCGTGCTGATTTCGCTGCTCGTGTGCCTGATCCCCACCACCATCGCCGGGCTGCTGTCGGCCATCGGCGTGGCGGGCATGAGCCGCATGATGCAGGCCAACGTGATCGCCACCTCGGGTCGCGCGGTCGAGGCGGCCGGCGATGTGGACGTGCTGCTGCTCGACAAGACCGGCACGATCACCTTGGGCAATCGCCATGCGTCCGCATTCCTGCCGGCGCCGGGCGTGAAGGAAAGCGAACTGGCCGACGCGGCGCAACTCGCCTCGCTGGCCGACGAGACGCCCGAGGGGCGCAGCATCGTGGTCCTCGCCAAGCAGAAGTTCAATCTGCGCGAGCGCGATGTGCATCAGCTCGGCGCGCACTTCGTCCACTTCTCCGCGCAGACGCGCATGAGTGGCGTGGACCTGCCGCTGGTGGTGCAGACCCAGCAGGTGATGGGGAGCGATACCGTACCGACCCAAGTGCGCCAGATCCGCAAAGGCGCGGCCGAGGCCATCCGCAAGCATGTGCAGAGCCTGGGCGGCACCTTCCCTGCGGCGCTGGACGTCGCGGTGGACGACGTGGGCCGTCGGGGCAGCACCCCGCTCGTCGTCTCCGACGGTGTCAAGGTGCTGGGCGTGATCGAGCTCAAGGACATCGTCAAGGGTGGCATCAAGGAGCGTTTCGCCGAACTGCGCCGCATGGGCATCAAGACCGTGATGGTCACTGGCGACAACCGCCTCACCGCGGCGGCGATCGCGGCGGAGGCCGGCGTCGACGACTTCCTGGCCGAGGCCACGCCCGAGCAGAAACTCGCGCTGATCCGACAGCACCAGGGCGAAGGCCGTCTCGTGGCGATGACCGGCGACGGCACCAACGACGCGCCGGCACTGGCCCAGGCCGACGTGGCGGTGGCGATGAACTCCGGCACCCAGGCTGCCAAGGAAGCCGGCAACATGGTGGACCTCGACAGCAACCCCACCAAGCTGATCGAGGTGGTCGAGACGGGCAAGCAGATGCTGATGACG
>Ga0207690_10000375_pt1 | contig 29631 bp, 17 predicted proteins | sample KBSC23metaG_FD_184315 | JGI IMG/M metagenome (GOLD analysis project Ga0207690, IMG submission 184315) | Corn rhizosphere microbial communities from Kellogg Biological Station, Michigan, USA - KBS C2-3 metaG (SPAdes) (version 2) | ecosystem: Host-associated > Plants > Roots > Rhizosphere > Soil ... | reverse complement strand
TCCGGTTCACGGCAAGCTCGCCTACACCCTCGCCTGTCTGCGCTCGCTGGCGCGGCACGGTGCGCAGGCGCCGTTCGAGGTGATCGTGGTGGACGACGCGTCGCCGGACGCCAGCGCCGCCACGCTGAAGCAGGTCGGCGGCCTGCACCTGCTGCGCAACACGGCCAATCTCGGCTTCATCGGCAGCTGCAACGCCGGCGCCGCCGCGGCCCGCGGCGAATTCCTGCTGTTCCTCAACAACGACACCCAGGTCACGTCCGGCTGGCTGGACGCGCTGCTCGACTGCTTCGCCGAGCGTGCCGATTGCGGCATCGCCGGCAGCCGGCTGGTCTACCCGGACGGGCGCCTGCAGGAAGCGGGCGGACTGGTGTTTGCCGACGGCAGCTGCTGGACGACCGGCCGCTTCGAACCGCGCGACGTGCCGCTGTTCCGCTGCCGCCGCGAGGTCGACTACGTCTCCGGCGCCTCGTTGCTGATCCGCCGCGACGTATTCGTCCGCGCCGGCGGCTTCGACGCGCGCTACGCGCCGGCCTACTACGAGGACGCCGACCTGGCCTTCGCGGTGCGCCGGCTCGGCCTGCGCGTGTACTACGAGCCGGCCAGCACGGTGATCCACTGCGAGGGCATCAGCGCCGGCACCGACCTCGATCGTGGCATGAAGCGCCACCAGCGGCCCAACAGGGCGAAATTCATCGGCAAATGGACGGCCGAACTCGCCGCCCAGCCGCCCGCCGGCACGCCGCTCGAACGCGCGATCCACTGGCGCCGGCGCGGCCGCGTGCTGGTGGTGGACGCCATGACGCCGGAACCTTCGCGCGACTCCGGCTCGCTGCGCCTGTGCGCGATCCTGCGCCTGCTCGACGAGCAGGGCTGGAGCACCGCCTTCCTGCCCGACGATGGCCGCGCCAGCCCGGCGGAGATCGACGCGCTCGGTGCACTGGGCTGCGAAGTATTGAGCAAGCCATGGGTGGCGGACCTGCCGCGCTGGCTGCGCGAGCACGGCAGCGAACTGCACGCGGTGATCCTATGCCGGCACACCGTCGCCGGCCAGTACGCCGGGCTGGTACGCCGCCATGCGCCGCAGGCGAAACTGATCTTCGACACGGTGGACCTGCACTTCCTGCGCGAACGGCGCGCGGCCGAACTCGGTGGCAGCGCCGTCATGGCCCGCCAGGCCGAAGCCGCACGCCGCAGCGAGCTGGCCCTGATCGAACAGGCCGACGTCAGCCTCGTGGTCAGTCCGCACGAACAATCGCTGCTGGCGCGGCTGTTGCCGCAGGCGCGGGTGGAATTGCTGTCCAACATTCACGAGGTGCACGGTTGCCGGCAGCCGTATGCGGGGCGCGGCGACCTGGTCTTCATCGGCGGCTACGGCCACCCGCCGAACAGCGACGCGGTCCGCTGGATCGCCGACGAGATCCTGCCGAAGCTGCGCGAGGCACTGCCCGACATCCGCGTGCACGTGCTCGGCGACATGCCGGACACGGTACGGCACGAGCTGGCCACGCCGGGCCTCGAATTCCACGGCCGCGTGGCCGAGCTGGCGCCGTGGCTGGACCACTGCCTCGCCACCTTGGCGCCGCTGCGTTTCGGTGCCGGCGTGAAGGGCAAGATCAACATGTCGATGAGCCACGGCGTGCCGGTGATCGCCACCACCATCGCGGTGGAGGGCATGCAGCTCGCCGACGGCGTGAACGTGCTGGTGGCCGACGACGCAGGCGCCTTCGTCGAGGCGGTGCGGCGGCTGCAGCGCGACGAAACGCTCTGGCAGCAGCTCTCCGTGCGCGGCCTCGACAACGTGCAGCAGCATTTCTCCGCCGCCGCCGCCGCCGCCGCCCTGCATCGCGTGCTGGATTGACCACGCGCACGCCAGCGCCGATGCTTCGGCATCACCATTGATAGATCGCCATGTCCGCTCGTGACTTCACCAAACGCTGTCTGTTCACCGTGCTGCGCACCGGCTTCCGGCTGACCCCGATGCCGGACACCACGCGCGACCGGCTGCGCCAGCGTTTCCTGGACCGGCACGCGGACTTGCTGCCGCAGGGGCCGCGCGGCCAGTCGGCCGAGGTGTCGCAAGCCGAGCACCGGCCACGCACCCAGGCCGCCGGACGCGCGATCGGTTTCGTACCCCGGCGCAGCGGCACGCTGCCGACGCCGCTGCCCGCCACCGTGGTGGCGTTCTACCTGCCGCAGTTCCACCCGATTCCGGAGAACGACGCGTGGTGGGGCGAGGGCTTCACCGAGTGGCACAACGTGACGCGCGCGCTGCCGCAGTTCGAAGGACACCTGCAGCCGCGCCTGCCCGGCGAGCTGGGTTTCTACGACCTGCGCCTGGCGGACGCGATGCGCCGGCAGATGCAGCTGGCGCGCGAGTACGGCATCGCTGCGTTCTGCAGCTACTTCTACTGGTTCGCCGGTAAGACCCTGCTGGAAACGCCGCTGCAGCAATGGCTGGCCGACCCTGCGCTCGACCTGCCGCTGTGCCTGTGCTGGGCCAACGAGAACTGGTCGCGGCGCTGGGACGGCCGCGCCGACGACATCCTGATCGGCCAGCGGCACAGCCCGGCCGACGACCTCGCCTTCATCGAACACGTCGCGCGCTATCTCGTCGACCCGCGCTACCTGCGCGTCGGCGGCAAGCCGCTGCTGCTGGTCTACCGCCCCGGCCTGCTGCCGGACCCGAAGGCGACCGCCGTGCGCTGGCGCGAGTGGTGCCGCGCCAACGGCATCGGCGAGATCCAGCTTGCCTACGTGCAGAGTTTCGACCGGGTCGACCCGCGCACCATCGGCTTCGACGCCGCCGTGGAATTCCCGCCGAACAACACCACGCCCGCGCCGATCACCGCGCGACAGCACCTGCTCAACCCGGACTACCGCGGCGACGTGCACGACTGGCGCGAGCTGGCGCGGCAGTCGATGGCGCAGCCCGATCCCGCCTATCCGCGCTACCCCGGCGTCAATCCGGGCTGGGACAACGAGCCGCGGCGCAGCGGTGGCGGCCGCGTGTTCGCGCATGCCTCGCCGCGCGGCTATCGCGACTGGCTGCGGCATGCCATCGGTACCGCGCAGCGGCGCTTTCCGGTGCAGCCACTGGTCTTCGTCAACGCGTGGAACGAATGGGCCGAGGGCGCCGTGCTGGAGCCGGACAGCCGGCTCGGCCACGCCTGGCTGGAAGCCACCCGCGCCGCGCTGCGGCCGGCGCCGGCCGTCGACACACGCCCCTGCGCGGTGATCCACGTCTGGTATCCCGAGCTGCTGGACGAGCTGGTGGCGGCGCTGCGCGCCAGCGGCATCGACTGGCGCATCGTGATCACCACCGCCCGCGAGCGCGAACAGGCCGTGCGCGAACGGATGGCGCAGCTCGGCCTCGACGCCGAGATCGACGTATTCGAAAACCGCGGCCGCGACATCTTGCCGTTCCTGCACGTGGCCAACCGCCTGCTCGACGAAGGCGTGACGACCGTGCTGAAACTGCACGGCAAGCGTTCCACCCATCGCCAGGACGGCGAGATCTGGCGCCGCGAACTGCTCGACAAGCTGCTCGCGCCGGAACGTGCCGGCCGTATCGCGGCGGCCTTCCGCGACGATGCCACGCTGGGCCTCGTACACGCCGAAGGCCACCTGCAGCCGCTGGACTATTACTGGGGCGCCAACCAGGCCAACGTCGACTACCTCACCCGCCGCCTCGGCATCGCCGCGCCGCAGGTGGAACACGACAGCTTCATCGCCGGCAGCATGTTCTGGCTGCGCCCGGAGGCATTGCGCCTGCTGCTGGATGCCCATCTGGAAGTGGCAGAGTTCGAGGCCGAAGCGGGCCAGCTCGACGGCACCCTGGCCCACGCCGTCGAACGCGTGTTCAGCCTGAGCGCCAGCGCCGGCGGCTTCGGCACGGTCAGCGCGGCCGGCCTGCTCGGCCTCGCCGAAGCCGCCCCGGGGACGTATCCATACGCGCGGCGCAGCGGCTGATCTCCCTCGCGGCGTCGCCGAACCGCTCATTTCGTACGATTGTTCGATGCCGGGTAGAATGGCGGTTTCGCACCCCCGTACGGGGCGGCCAACGAGGTAGGAATTCGCAGATGAAGATTCTGGTCGGCTACAAGCGCGTCGTGGACTACAACGTGCGCATCCAGGTCAAGCCCGACGGCACCGGCGTGGTCACCGATGGCGTCAAGCTGTCCGCCAATCCTTTCGACGACATCGCGCTGGAAGAGGCGTTGCGCCTGCGCGAGAAAGGCGTGGCCGAGGAAGTGGTGGTGGTCGGCATCGGCCCGGCCGACCTCACTGCGCACCTGCGCAACGGCTTGGCGATGGGTGCGAACCGCGCCATCCATGTGGTCACCAGCGATGCCGTGCAGCCGCTGACCGCCGCCCGCGTGTTCCTCAAGCTGATCGAGAAGGAGCAGCCGGGGCTGGTCATCCTGGGCAAGCAGGCGATCGACGACGACGCCAACCAGACCGGCCAGATGCTCGCCGCGCTGTGGGATCGCCCGCAGGCCACGTTCGCCAGCAAGGTCGACATCGCCGGTGGCAAGGCCACGGTGACCCGCGAGGTCGACGCCGGCCTGGAAGTGATCGAAGCGGAACTGCCGGCCGTGATCACCACCGACCTGCGCCTCAACGAGCCGCGCTTCATCAAGCTGCCGGACATCATGAAGGCGAAGTCCAAGCCGATCGACACGATCGAGTTCGGCTCGCTGGATGTCGAGTCGCACGACCATCTGAAGACCACGCACTACGCCGCGCCGGCCAAGCGCAGCAAGGGCGTGATGGTGAAGGACGCGGCCGAGCTGGTCGCCGCATTGAGGCAGAAGGGCCTGCTGTAACCACCACATCCCTGTAGGAGCCCACCCTGTGGGCGACGCTTTTCGACACGTCACCCAAGAACATCGCCCACAGGGTGGGCTCCTACACAAAAAGCTTCGGAGACACACATGAGCAAGATCCTGGTCATCGCCGAACACCTCGGCGGCAAACTCAACTCCTCCAACGCGCGCGCCGTAAGCGCTGCCGCTGCGGTGAAGGGCGAAGCGATCGACGTACTCGTACTGGCTGACAACGTTGACGCGATCGCCGCCGAGGTGGCAAAGATCGACGGCGTAAGTCGCGTACTCACCGTCGCCCGTCCAGAGAACGCACATCCGCTGGCCGCCGTGCTGGCGCCGCAGATCGCCAAGGCCGCCGCCGGCTACAGCCACGTGTTCGTGCCGTCCACCACGTTCGGCAAGGACGTCGCCCCGCGCGTCGCCGCCCTGCTCGGCGTGGCCCAGGTCAGCGACGTGATGAGCGTCGAGGCCACGCACACCTTCAAGCGCCCGATCTACGCCGGCAACGCGATCATCACAGTCGAAGCCGACGCCGCCCACACTGTCGTCGCCACGATCCGCTCGGCCTCCTGGCCGGCCGCCGCGACTGGCGCCAACAGTGCGCCGGTCGAAGCGCTGGCCGTCGACACGGCGCTGCCCACGCATACCCGCTTCGTCGAGCTGAAGCAGGGCAGCAGCGATCGCCCCGACCTGCAGAGCGCCAGCAAGGTCGTCTCCGGCGGCCGTGGCGTCGGCTCGAAGGAAAACTTCGACATCATCTTCAAATTCGCGGACAAGATCGGCGCCGCCGTCGGCGCCTCGCGCGCCGCCGTCGACGCCGGCTACGTGCCCAGCGACCTGCAGGTCGGCCAGACCGGCAAGATCATCGCCCCCGAGCTGTACATGGCCATCGGCATCTCCGGTGCCATCCAGCACCTCACCGGCATCAAGGACGCCGGCACCATCGTGGCGATCAACAAGGATGGCGAAGCGCCGATCTTCGAAGTGGCCGACTTCGGCTTGGTTGGGGATTTGTTCAAGTTGTTGCTCGAAATCGAAACGGCACTCTCTTCTTGAGAAGATGGCCATAGATTGATCACCCTGAGTTGCCGGATGCCCCCAGAATCCGGCCCGCGAGTTAATCACGCGTGTCTATAGTACCAGTTTGCCCGTATCATCCGTGACCACTGGATGGTCGACATGCTCATTGAGCGAGCCCTCTGTTTACCTGGAGTACTGCATGCACCGCGAAAATAACTTCGACGCAGTTCGGCTTCTCGCAGCTGCAGTCGTCATTTTCGGTCACGCACATCCCTTAACTGGCACACCGGATTCCGCACTCCTAGGAAATTCCGTACAGGCCCTCGCAGTCAAGATATTCTTTGTCATCAGCGGATACCTGATCTGTACAAGTTGGTCACTCGATCCGCGGCCTAGCAGCTATCTACTGAAGCGCGTATTACGTATCTTCCCCGCGCTTATTATTATCTGTGCCTTCACAATTTTTGTCATTGGCCCGGTATTCACGAGCTTACCAATAGGCCATTACTTCGGTACATTGCATACCTACTCCTATTTCAAGAATGTTTTTCTAAACCCCGCTTACGATCTTCCAGGCCTCTTTGCAGGTAATCGATACCCCATTGCCGTCAACGGCTCACTCTGGAGCCTACCGATTGAATTTTCTATGTACTTGTTACTACCTTTTGTATGTGCTGTTGATCGTTTGATGAGAGGCAAATTAGCCACCTTATGCACGACCATTGCACTTTGTGTGTTCAGCATTCATTTCGTTCGCATGAGCGAACCAGCTAGTCATCCTGTAATTTACGGAACAGACCTTATCAGCGCTCTCGACGTCGCACCTTATTTCATGATCGGTGCACTGGTTAAACAGATGAATTGGGAGCACCTCCTCGACCCGATACTTGCACTTTTCTTCATAGGCGTCGTCACTCTAATCCCGCCGGAAGCAGCAGTTCACGGCGAAATCGTTCTTTACTTTCTGCTTCCTTACGTTGTATTGACATTCGCCCTTTCTTCGCACCGTTTACTACAAGGCGCAGGGCGTTTCGGCGATTTTTCCTATGGTTTATACCTCTATGGATTTCTCGTACAGCAATGCGTCAATGATTTAACTGGGAACACTCTTTCGGCTATACAGAATGCAGCCATCAGCCTTCCGATTGCTCTCGTCTTGGCCTATATCTCGTGGCATCTGGTCGAAAAGCCGATGCTTTCACTCAAGCCGAGAAAGAACCTCGCATCAAAAAGAATAACCATTGAGGAGCATGTTGCGTGACAGATACAAATTCCAAGCACTGCTGCCTAGTCACTGGTGGCGCCGGATTTATCGGCTGCGCGATATCAGAGCAACTGGCTGCCCACTATGAACAAGTGGTTGCCGTCGACAATCTTCACCCGCAGGTGCATATCAGCGGGAAACGGCCGGATGCCTTGCACCAAGCCGTATCGCTGATCGTAGGCGACGTCACTTCTACGGAGACGTGGAACGAGGTGCTGGCGAAATACGTACCTTCGACAGTCATTCATCTCGCGGCAGAAACGGGTACTGGACAGTCGCTGACGGAAGGCTCGCGCCATGCGATGGTGAATGTCGTGGGCACGACGCAGATGCTCGACGCGTTCGCCGAACGCAAAATATTTCCTTCCCGCATGGTCTTGTCCAGCAGCCGCGCGGTTTATGGTGAAGGTGCCTGGCAGGATCAGAACGGCGCATTGACATACCCCGGCCAACGATCAGCTTCCATGCTTGAACGTAGTGAGTGGGATTTTCCAGGCTGTCAAAGTCTTCCGTTCAGTGCTCAGGCCACCCAAGCCAAGCCAACCAGCATTTACGGCGCCACCAAACTGACTCAGGAACACATCCTGTCGTCTTGGGCGTTGGCATTCGATGTTTCAATCAACATCCTTCGACTTCAGAACGTGTATGGCCCTGGCCAATCGCTGACCAATCCATACACAGGGATCGTATCTTTGTTCGCTAGACTGGCGAAGGCAGGTAAGAGCATCCCGCTGTTTGAAGACGGTTTGATGCGGCGCGATTTCGTCTTCATTACCGACGTTGCATCCGCGATCTTCGCGGCGGCAACAAGCGACCGTAGCAACATCCTCGCGGACATCGGCACGGGAAGATCCCTCTCGATTGCCGAGTTGGCTCACATTATCGCTGATATCTATGGCGCCCCCGAGCCCCACATTACAGGCCAATACCGCAATGGCGACGTGCGCCATGCTGCATGCGACATCCAAGCTTCACGCACCGCACTTGACTGGGCTCCGAAGGTAACCGCTGAAGAAGGCATCAAGCGCCTGTGCGAGTGGATTGACGAGCGCCCGGAGACACTCCCCCACCTATGAACACTACCAGCACAATGACCAGCATCGGCCATGTCCGCGTTCACTCGGTGCTTTACGCGAACGAGCCGGATCGCATTGTCCAGACCGTGGCTCACCTGAACCGCGCTGCCGACCTCGCAATTGCCGCAGGAGCACTCGCGTCGGTGACGCTGGTCTATGGCGACAGCTCACCCGAACCTGTATTCGACGACCAGCAGCTCTCTGAAATCAAGAACAGCTCCTACGCGCTACGCGACGTGCAGCATGTTGATTTTCAGGCGAACCTTGGGTCGGCCAAGGGACACAACACACTCCTCGCTCACGCAGAAGCCTCGATGACTGCCGATGGCGAGTCTGTCGACGCCGTGCTGATCATGAACCCCGACGTGATGCTGGCGCCGGATGCACTGATCGAACTTGCCCGCCCATTGGCAAGCAAACACGTTGGCCTGGTGGAGGCGCGCCAGCTTCCGGTCGAACACCCAAAGGAATACAACCGGCTGACCGGAGATACCGAATGGGCAACGACCGCGTGCGCCCTTATCCCAATGAAGGTACTTCGCGAACTCAATGGCTTTGACAGCGATACATTCTTTCTTTATTGCGACGACGTGGATTTTTCGTGGCGTGCGCGTCTGGCGGGCTATCGTGTCGTATATCAGCCATCGGCCGCAGTCTTCCACGACAAGCGCCTCGCGCCGGGCGGAAAATGGGCGCCGACAAGCTCGGAACAGTACTTTTCGGCCGAAGCGGCCATGCTGATTGCCTACAAGTATTCGCGCCCGGATATCGCCGAGCGCTTGCATTCGTTCTACAGCAAGTCGGATTCAGGACATCTGCGCCGCGCTGCTGCGGAATTCGATCGACGGAAAGAGGCCCACCGCCTTCCCGATCCGATAGATCCCAAACACCGTGTCGCCGTGTTCAAAGGCGATTTCTATACGAAACACCGGTTTCCGCTTTGACCATGAATACTTACGACAATCCTTTTCATGACGACAATGTCTACGGCCACGCCGTCGGTCTATTGACGAAAAATATCGACGCCACTGCCCAGACGTCCATTCACCTCGATCTAGGCTGCAGCTTCGGGCGAATGGCCGAGCCAATAACTGCCAGGCTTGGTTCGAAATATATCGGCTTCGATATCGACGACGAAGCTACGTCGTCGCTTCGCGAGCGCGGCTTCGAAACGCACCGGATAGATCTGAATGACCTGACCGCCGCTGAAGCGATAATCCGGAGCGCAATCGGCACGAATCGTGTCGGTTCAATGTCGATCATCGATGTGCTTGAACACGTCGCGTATCCACTCGCTGTCATCGAAATGCTGCGGCGTCTGGCTGCGGCCCATAGCTGCCCACTGGTGGTTTCTGTACCAAACATCACACATCGGGATGTCGGATTCAAACTCGCCTTCGGAAAATGGGACTACACGGATACAGGGCTGCTGGACAGGACGCATCTGCGCGGCTTCACCCATTACGGGCTCAAGGCAATGATGCGTGCGGCTGGCTGGCATCTGGTCGAATCCGATGACATCCAGATCGTCAACAGCGACCAGCACTTCCCGAAACTGCATCCCGCACTCGCGACCACTACCCTGCTCCACGAATTTCTCGCCCAACTGCGCGACGGCGTAGATGCAACCGCCAAAACGAACCAATTTGTCGGCGTGTATCTGCCCGGTCCCAGGGTACAGACCAGCCTTGATGACGCGACCGCGGACAATAAGGCACCTTTCCTCTCTGTCATTACGCGTACACAGGGCAGGCGCATTGATACTCTGCGCGACGTGCTACTTTGCCTGTCCGCCCAGACATGCCAGGACTTCGAAGTCTGCGTGATCGGACACAAGCTTTCACCTCAGGCACAGCTTGACGTCGAACGTGTCATCGAAGACACACACGAAGAAATGCGCGCCCGCGTCAGACTTATTCGTGTTGAAGACGGCAATCGCACCCGGCCACTCAACGTAGGCTTTGAAAGCGCTCGTGGCCACTATGTTGCAATCCTTGACGACGACGATATCGTGCTTGGTCATTGGGTTGAGTCATTCAAGGTGCTGGCGGAGAAGAATCCCGGCCGAGTGCTGCGCGCAGCGAACATGGCGCAGACATGGGAGCCAGTTACCACTGCCCTGGGCAAGCAGAGCGTCCGGGCAGTTTCGGGTATGGACGATTGCTATCCACACACCTTCGATTTCTTCCAGCATTTGATAGAAAACGCGACCCCCCCGGTATCGCTTGCGTTCCCCAGAGCCGCTTTTGCAAGTATGGGTATCCGTTTTGACGAATCGCTCACGACGACTGAGGATTGGGATTTCTTCATGCGCACCGCGGTGATATGCGGCGTTGCCAGCCTTACTGAAATTACGTCTATATACCGAAAATGGCTGGGGGCGGAATCATCCTTCACCCTTCATTCGCAAGAAGAGTGGCGAACCAATCACCTGGTCATTTGGCGCAAGCTCGACAGCGCGCCAATCCTCCTCGAGTCCGGTGCCATTACACGTTTGCGACACCTTGTCGAGTACTGGAATCGACACAACGGCGGCGGTACAGGCCCGCTACCGGACCCTTACAACGACCAGCATCGCTATGAGAACGCGCTTCGTGAACAGGCTCACCTCTTGCGCCATAGTGTCACCTGGAAAATTGGTGCACCTGTAAGGCTCATTTCGCGCCTGCTTGGTCGTCGTTATCCGTATCCGATGCTCTGGGCAATGAATGGGCGGCAACTTGAGCAACATATCGAGGCAGTCAGGGCATCATTACCTTGGAGATTCGCGGAACATATCAAATCGTTGCTCGGCAAAAGCTAATTGCATGGTATTGCGGTGGCAGAGGCCCGGGGAGAGGCCTTGAATGAAAGGACAGTTTGGTGGCTGCAATGTGTCACAACCGGAGCTTGATGCACCAGATGAAACGAATCCTTCTTGATATCCTGACGCTGGTTATTGCCACGTCGATCACTGTGATACTGCTCGACCGTGAAATCAGGCTTGCCATGGGCGCTTACCTGATCCTGGTCAATATCATCCCAGCTATTCTTTTCGCATGCGCTCTCTACGGGCTGACAGCCCGAGTACTGTTTTCCTATGCTGTAACGATCATCGCCCAGGCAATTATCATCACTGCTGATTTCCAGAAAAACCGAATCCTGCATAGCCATCTGTCCTATGCCGATCTTAAGCTGGTTCCCATGTTCCTCCAGGATCCTCAGCTGATCATCGGGTTTGTTGTTAAAGGTGGCTACCTTCTAGCCGGCACGGTGATTTTCCTATTGCTATTGGTTGGCGCATGGCGCCTGCGACGAACAAAAATGCCGATCCTGCTTCGTGCAACTCTCGTTGGTTCGGCAATTCTGCTTCTGGCTGCAGTCACAACCAACAAAACTACGATCCCGCTGCCGTCGAAAGGCTGGAACCCATTCCAACAAACGGCTGAGGCAACTTATTTTGGGGTAACAGCTAATCTGCTTTTTGGGGCCCGCGACGCAGCAAATGTGCTTATTCAGAGCGATCCGGCGGCCATCAAACGTTTCGATAATAATGCATCGGTGCAAGACGCCATCGCGAAGCTACGACCACCCTCGGCGCTACGTCCTGACATCGTCATCGTGCAAAGCGAGTCGCTTTTTGAGCCATCGAGTCTTTGCGGTGTACCTGAGCCAATTCTGCCAACAATTAGCGGATCGAACCCCACCAATTTTCATGTACCTGTATTCGGTGGACGCACGCTGCAAACGGAATTCGAAGTGCTCTCCGGCGTACCCACCAAGTTCTTTCCCGGTAATCAGTTCGCGTACTTCGACCTTCTGAAACGACCAATACCAGCACTACCTTACACACTGTCTGGCTTGGGTTATCGCACTATTGCGATCCATCCCAACGAGCGCGATTTCTGGCGGCGGAGTTTTGCCATGCCAGCGCTTGGGTTCAAGCATTTCATCGACGAATCTGCATTCTCGAATCGCGATGTTGGTATCCTGAATCGGGTAAGTGATAGCTCTCTGACGACTGCCGTGCTATCGGAGTTGTCTGCTACAGATGATCCGACGATGCTCTTCGTCATCACCATGGAGAATCATGGGCCATGGGGGGCAGACATGCCCGGCAAGAACACGGCAGATCGCGAGTTGGCCGATTACATGCAACGGGCTGCTGCTGCTGATTCGGCCTGGAAAGAGCTCACCGAAGCACTGAACAAGCGCAAAAAACCAACCCTCGCACTCATTTATGGCGATCATTTACCCGGTTTAGCGGCTACATACGCGAAGCACTGTTTCAAGAATGGCAAAACAGCAGCCGAACACTGGCCGCCGTTAGTGGTGTGGTCGAATTTTGGTGTCCCACCGCTCCCTCACGATATGAACAGCTACGCGCTGGCTGGCTGGATCATGGAGGCCGCACAGCTGCCGATGCCCCCCTACCTGCGCGCAAATGCAGCCGTCCGGCGCGCCATGGCAATGGCACAAGACGACGGATCTCGCCAGAGTCTCTTCGACGGATACGGAAACATCGCGGCCAAGATGCTGCTATCCGGCAGAAAGCGCCAAGACACAACCCAAGTTGTGCTTGACCAAGCCGACATCGGAAGACGCCTGCCACGTCTTATTGGAATTGGTAAGCTCAACCCGTCGGTGAAACAGGACATCCTGCTTGATGCCAGTCCCCGTGGAGATATGGCTACTCTCGAGCTGAGAGGGCAAGTCGGAAGCATAACGTTCCGCCCGTACACTATTGACACGGGTTGCAAGGGTTCGCAAGTAATCACATACAGTTCGGGAAACCGGCAGCTCGCGATGGGAAGGATAATCAAAGGAGCAAACCTTACGACTGTGACACTAACCGGGGTTGATCAGCTTGTCATCAAGCGCGATCGCCAGACCAGTGAGGCTCGATGCTGGCCGGTAACCCTGAGGCTCGTGCAGATGCAATGTCCAACCATCCAATGTGGGTCCAAAAAACCATAGATAGCTTCGCTGACTCCGCAAGATCAACTCACACTACACACCTAGCTAGCTATTCTTTATGATGCGGGTCAGCTCTATTCGCCGCATGGGAATGCCCACAAGACCAGTACTTATCTGTGATGAATGACTTGTAATGATCAATGCATCGTGCACCCATTGGTGCACGATATGATCGCGCTGGCTTCCGTCGGAAACAGCTACGGATACCGCATATTCACCAGCCGGCAATATCGGCATCCTGAAATCAAAACGAGCGACCCAGTCCTGACTTTCTTCGCACGACACGCCATGTTCAAGATATGAGAGGTAAGTATTGTCACCAAACAGGGAGAGCCCCTGCTTGTTCCTGACAATAAAACCAACGATCAGGTTTTCGATTACCTGGTGGGTTCGCAGACTGACAACGAGTGAGACTGCTTCGCCCCCTACCGACCACATCAAAGGCTCACCTTGCAGATTGAGAAGTTGTACGCCATCTATGTGTGCGCCTCCTTTTCCAAATGATTCGCGGCCAGGGTCGAAGCGCATGACTTCAAGATCGTTCCGAAGATTCGATGCAAGAACAAGACTGCGTCGAGCATCGACAAAGTCTTCATCCGCCTCGCTGTGAAGCATGGAATCCGATTGCAGTGCGATATGGGCAGACACCTTATCGTCACCTTGCTCATGCCGATAAAGGTCGGCGAGATATGCCTGCATGACGTCCTTGGGACTACCATCTATGCGGATCCGGCCTTCATGAAGCCAGATCGCACGATCACACAACCCAGTAACTGTCGTGCTGTCATGGCTCACGAAGAGCAAGGTGCCGCCAGCATCGCGAAAACGTTGAAGAAAACGCATACATTTCTGGACAAAATAGGCATCTCCCACCGCTAGTGCCTCGTCGATGATCAGGACATCGGCGTCAACATGGGCAATTACGGCGAAAGCCAGGCGCATGAACATACCGCTGGAGTACGTCTTCACTGGCTGGTCGACATAGTCTCCGATATCAGCGAAAGCAACGATTGAGTCGTATCGTGAATCTATTTCCCCGGTGGTTAATCCTAGAATCTGCCCGCTCATATAGATGTTTTCTTGCCCTGTGAACTCAGGATTGAACCCCGCACCGAGCTCCAAGAGCGCCGCCACACGTCCGTTGACCTCGCAAGACCCCATAGTTGCTTCAAGCGTGCCACAAACGATCTGCAACAGCGTCGATTTGCCAGAGCCATTTCGTCCAATTATTCCGACTGTTTCACCAGCCGCGATACTGAATGAAATATCCACTAGCACTCGATGCTCGCGAAAGAAATTTTTCCGGCCACGCAAAATCATCTGCCACAATCGATGCACTGGCCGGTCGAAAATCTGGTAATACTTGAACAGCCCGCGGACTTCAATGGCAGGGTTAGATGACATCTGCAAATCCCTTCTTGGTTCGCCAGAACCACCAGAATCCGCCGATCAACACGATATATGCTAGAAGATAATAGATACCCAATTGCACCCAATCCGGTGGTTGCCCTCCCAGAGTGACTTGACGCAGTTGAGTGACTGGTATCGTGAGGGGATTTAGGCTCAAGAGAGGTCGGTAGGCAGGCGGGACCATGCTGATCGGGAAAAGAATCGGGCTCATATACATCAGAAACATCGTGAGAACACTAGTCGTCTGTGCCAAGTCCCTGATGAAAACGCCAAGCGACGACATGAACATGACTATGCCTGCCGCCAACAACACTAGCGGCGCGATCACCAATGGAGCAAAAAACCAGTTATGGGTAATGCCCCCCATGACCCACAGCTGGCCCAGCAACAGGACAAGCAGGGCAATCCCAAGGTTGACCACGGCACTACCAATAACGACAAACGGCAAAAGTTCAAGCGGAAAAACAACTTTCTTGACGTAGTTGCTGTTCTCAAGAATCAGCGTCGGTGCTCTTGTAATACTCTCGGATAGGAAAATGAATGGCACAAGACCGGCAAACAAGATCAACGGAAAGTTTGACCCAGGCATTACCCCCCACCGAGCGTTCAGCACGACGCCAAACACGAATGAGAAGATTACGAGCAGGAACAATGGATTGAGCAACGACCAAACAGTACCAAGTACAGATCCCCGATAACGGAGACTCAAATCCCGGACCACCATACGGCGATAAAGCGCCCACTGTCTTGCAACGGAGATGATTGGTCCAATCGCATACCACCCTAAGCTTTTCTGTGCTGAAACAGGCGTCGGTATCATTGAAGTGCAATCGTCAGCTCGTTCTTGAGATCCTCGATGTCCTCCACTCCCACCGACAACCGTACCAGACCATCGCTGATGCCCAGCCGCTTGCGGTTGGCTACCGGCACCGAGGCGTGGGTCATGATCGCCGGGTGTTCGATCAGGCTTTCGACACCGCCGAGCGACTCCGCCAGCGCAAACAGTTTGCAGCGTTCAAGCATGCGTCGTGCCTTCTTCAGGCCGCCCTTCACTTCGATCGTGACGATGCCGCCGAAGCCATCCATCTGGCGCCGGGCCAGCGCATGTTGCGGGTGGCTCTTCAGTCCCGGGTAGATCACGCGATCGATGGCTGGGTGTTTGTCCAGCCACTTGGCCAGCTCCAGCGCGCTCTCGCAATGCGCCTTCATGCGCAGGTGCAGGGTCTTCAGGCCGCGCATGGCGAGAAACGCGTCGAACGGACCCGCCACCGCCCCCACCGAGTTCTGCAGGAAGCCCATCGGCCCGGCCAGTTCCTGGTTGCCGGCGACCACGATGCCGCCGACCATGTCGGAATGGCCGTTGATGTACTTGGTGGCCGAATGCAGCACCAGGTCGGCACCATATTCCAGCGGCCGCTGCACCATCGGCGAGCAGAACGTGTTGTCGACCACCAGGATCAGACCGTGCTTCTTCGCGAACGCGGCGACCTTGGCCAGGTCGACCAGCTTCAGCATCGGGTTGGTCGGCGTTTCGGCCCAGATCATCCGCGTGTTCGGCTTCAGCGCCGCCTTCAGCGCGGCACCATCGTTCAGATCGATGAAGCTGAAGTCCAGCCCGGCCGAGCGCCGGCGCACTTTCTCGAACAAGCGGTAGGTGCCGCCGTAGAGATCGTCCATCGCGATCACGTGGCTGCCCGAATCCAGCAGGTCCAGCACGGTCGCCGCCGCAGCCAGGCCGGAGGCGAACGCGAAGCCGGCCACCCCGCCTTCCAGGTCTGCCACGCAGCGCTCATAGGCCATGCGCGTCGGGTTCTGCGTGCGCGAGTACTCGTAACCCTTGTGCTTGCCCGGGCTCTCCTGCACGTAGGTCGAGGTGGCGTAGATCGGCGTCATGATCGCGCCGGTGCTGGGATCGGGGTGCTGGCCGGCATGGATGGCGCGGGTGCCCATTCCCTGTTCACTGCGTTGCTTGCCGCTTTTCATCGCTCTGTTTCTCCCAGCCCGCCGGACGGGCCACCTGAATGAGGATCAAGCCAACAATTCTAGCCGCTAAGGGGTGACTGCCGGGCAAGCGGATGAAGATCACGTTCATCTGGAAGTGAGCAAACTGCTGGTTTTTCAACGCTTCAATTCACCTCGACACCCTTGCAAGCCTGCCCGGTGCTTGGTCATCGCGGCCAGAAGCGGCATCATTTGCTGCCCGCCGGGTGTTCGAACTGTCCGGCAGACCCATTTAGTTGAACTAGGGACGTTATTGATGAACGAATCATCCACATGGAACAAAACTCTGCTGGTCACCGGCGGAGCCGGCTTCATCGGCGCCAATTTCGTGCTGCAGGCGGTGGCTGACGGCCTGCGCGTGATCAACCTGGACAAGCTCACCTACGCCGGCAACCCGGACACGCTGGCCTCGCTGCAGGGCAACGAGCGGCATGTGTTCGTACACGGCGACATCGGCGACCGCGCGCTGGTGGCCAGGCTGCTGGCCGAGCACCGGCCCGATGCCGTCGTCAACTTCGCGGCCGAATCGCACGTGGATCGCTCGATCGACGGCCCAGCCGAGTTCGTGCAGACCAACGTGGTCGGCACGCTGGGCCTGCTGGAATGTGCCCGCGATTATTGGCGCAGCCTTGAAGGCACTGCCCGCGAGGCGTTCCGCTTCCTGCATGTGTCCACCGACGAGGTGTACGGCTCGCTCGGCACCGACGGCAAGTTCACCGAGACGACGCCGTACGCGCCGAACTCGCCGTACTCCGCCTCGAAGGCCGCCTCCGACCACCTGGTGCGCGCGTTCCACCACACCTACGGCCTGCCGGTACTGACCACCAACTGCTCGAACAACTACGGGCCGTACCAGTTCCCGGAAAAACTCATCCCGCTGGTGATCCAGAAGGCGCTCGCCGGCGAGCCGCTGCCGGTCTACGGCGATGGGAAAAACATCCGCGACTGGCTGTTCGTGGGCGACCACTGCAGCGCGATCCGCCGCGTGCTGGACGCCGGCCGGGTGGGTGAAACCTACAACGTGGGCGGCAATGCCGAGCGCGAGAACATCGCCGTGGTGAAGACGATCTGCGCCTTGCTCGACGCACGCCGGCCTCTGGCCGACGGTCGTGCGCGCGAGTCGCTGATCACCTACGTCAAGGACCGTCCCGGCCACGACCGCCGCTACGCGATCGACTCCAGCAAGCTGCAGGCCGAACTGGGCTGGAAGCCGTCGCAGACCTTCGAAACCGGCATAGCGCGGACGGTGGACTGGTATCTGGCGCAGCAGCCGTGGGTGCAGCGTGTACTCGACGGCAGCTACCGCATGGAGCGACTCGGCTCATGAGCAACACGCAGAAAGGCATCATCCTCGCCGGCGGTTCCGGCACCCGGTTGCACCCGATTACCCGCGCGGTCAGCAAGCAGCTGCTGCCGGTATACGACAAGCCGATGATCTACTACCCGCTGGCCACGCTGATGCTGGCCGGCATCCGCGAGGTGCTGGTGATCAACACCCCGCACGAACAGGCGATGTTCCAGCGCCTGCTCGGCGACGGCTCGCAATGGGGCATCGACATCCGCTACGCGGTGCAGCCCTCGCCGGACGGGCTGGCGCAGGCGTTTACCATCGGCCGCGATTTCATCGACGGCAAGCCGAGCTGCCTGGTGCTGGGCGACAACATCTTCTACGGCGTGGGCCTGACCGAACGACTCAAGCGCGCCGCTTCGCGCGAACGCGGCGCTACCGTGTTCGGTTACTGGGTGAAGGATCCGGAGCGCTACGGCGTGGCCGAGTTCGATGCCGCCGGCAAGGTGATCGGGCTGGAAGAAAAGCCGGCCCAGCCGAAATCGCATTACGCGGTCACCGGCCTGTACTTCTACGACGGCCGCGTATGCGACTACGCCGCCTCGCTGAAGCCCTCGGCCCGCGGCGAGCTGGAGATCACCGACCTCAACCGCTGTTACCTCGACGACGACTCGCTGCACCTGGAGCAGCTCGGCCGCGGCTTCGCCTGGCTCGACACCGGCACCCACGAGTCGCTGATGGAGGCAGGCAACTACATCGAGACGATCGAGAACCGGCAAGGCCTCAAGGTGTGCTGCCCGGAAGAGATCGCCTACGTCAACGGCTGGATCGACACCGAGCAATTGCTGGCGCTGGCCGCCCCGCTGGCCAAGACTGGCTACGGCCAGTACCTGCAGCAGCTGACCCGGCAAGGCCACGTGCGATGAAAGTGATCGAAACCACATTGCCCGGCGCCCTGATCCTCGAACCGCAGGTGTTCGGCGACGCCCGCGGTTTCTTCTACGAAAGCTACAACGAGGCGAAGTACCGCGCGGCCGGCGTCGACCACCGCTTCGTGCAATCGAACGTCTCGCGCTCGGCCCGCGGTGTGCTGCGCGGCCTGCACTACCAGTGGCCGAATCCGCAGGGCAAGCTGGTCAGCGTGCTCGAAGGCGAGGTCTACGACGTGGCAGTGGACATTCGTCGCGGCTCGCCCACGTTCGGGCAATCGGTCGGCGTGATGCTGACCGCCGACAACCACCGCCACTTCTGGGTGCCGGAAGGTTTCGCGCACGGCTTTTGCGTGTTGTCGGAGTTCGCCACCTTCACCTACCAGTGCACCGCGCTGTACGACCCGAAAGCCGACGCCGGCATCCGCTGGAACGACGCCGCGCTGGGCATCGACTGGCCGCTGAGCGAACCGCTGCTGTCGGACAAGGACGGCAAGACACCGCTGCTCGAGGACGTTCCGCCCGAGCGGCTGCCGGTCTACGCGCCGTGAGGATCCTGCTGCTCGGCGCCAACGGCCAGCTCGGCTGCACGTTTCTTGACCACGGTGGCCTGGCCGCCCGCGGCGAACTGACCATCGCCACCCGGGACGGCGCACTGGCGCACGGCGGCCATGGCGAGACCGCCGACCTGTCGATCCCCGCATCGCTGCCCGCCCTGCTCGACCGCGTGCGACCGGAGGTGATCGTCAATGCCGCCGCGTACACCGCAGTCGACCGCGCCGAGCAGGAAGAGGCGCTGGCCACCCGCGTCAACGGCGAGGCGGTCGGCGCGCTCGGCCGCTGGACGGCGGCGCATGGCGCGCTGGTGATCCACTACTCCACCGACTACGTGTTCGACGGCAGTCAATCGCAGCCGTATGCCGTCGACGCGCCGACCGGCCCGCTAGGCGCCTACGGTCGCAGCAAGCTGGCCGGCGAGCAGGCGCTGCGCGGCAGCGGCGCCGATCACCTCACCTTCCGCACGGCGTGGGTCTATGCCGCGCACGGCCACAACTTCCTGCGCACCATGCTGCGCCTGGGCGCCGAACGCGACGAGTTGCGCGTGGTATCCGACCAGCTCGGCGCACCCACCGATACCGGGCTGATCGTGGACGGCACCCTCGCCGCCCTCGATCGCTGGCTTCAGTCCGACAGCGCGCAGCGTCGCGCACTGGCCGGCACCCATCACCTGGTCGCCGGCGGCGCCACCAGCTGGCATGGCTTCGCCAGTGCGATCTTCGAACAGGCCGTGGCGCTGGGCGTGCTTGCCCGCCTACCGCGGGTGGTCCCGATCAGCAGTGCCGAGTTCCCCACGCCGGCCGTGCGTCCGGCCTGGTCGTTGCTGGATAATGGCGGTTTCCGGCAGCATTTCGATTTCCCGCTGCCCGACTGGCAGCACGGCCTGCACGACGTGATGCGCCGGCTTGCCGCATCCGGGCACTGAACAAGGACCCAGCCATGTTGATCCCCCTCATCCTCAGCGGCGGCAGTGGCACCCGGCTGTGGCCGGTCTCGCGCAAGAACCTGCCCAAGCAGTTCCTGGCGCTGGCCGGCAAGGGCACGCTGTTCCAGCAAACCGTCGCGCGCACCCAACAGCTACCGCACGTCGCCGCGCCGATCGTGGTGGCCAGCGAGGACCACCGTTTCCTCGCTGCCGACCAGTTGCTGGAAGCGGGCATCGAAGACGCCGCGATCGTGCTGGAACCGCTGGCGCGCAATACCGCGCCGGCGATCGCGCTGGGTGCGCTGCAGGCGCTGCAGCGCGATGCCGACGCCGTGCTGCTGGTGCTGCCGGCCGATCATCTGATCGGCGACACCGCTGCCTTCGTCGAGGCGGTGCAGCAGGCGCTGCCACTGGCCGCGCAGGGTTGGCTGGTGACGTTCGGCATCCGCCCGGATCGCCCGGAGACCGGCTTCGGCTACATCCGCCGCGCCGAGGCGATCGACGGTCGCGGCTTTCGCGTGGAGCAGTTCGTCGAGAAGCCCGACCTGGCCACCGCCGAGTCGTACCTCGCCGACGGCGGCTACGACTGGAACTCCGGCATGTTCCTGTTCAAGGCTTCGCGCTACCTGGAAGAGCTGGCCGTACACGCGCCGGCGATGCTTGCAGCCGTGCGCGAGGCGCACGCGAAAGCCTCGATCGATCTCGACTTCGTGCGCATCGACCATGACGCGTTCGCGCTGGTGCCGGACAAGTCGATCGACTACGCGGTGATGGAGAAGACCCAGCGCGCCGCGGTGATCCCGGTCAGCTGCGCCTGGAGCGACATCGGCTCGTGGTCCGCGTTGTGGCTGACCGGCGACAAGGACGCCGACGGCAACCTGCGCGAAGGCGACACCATGCCGGTGGACACGCGCAACTCGCTGCTGCGCTCGCACGAGCGCCACCTGCTCGCTACCGTCGGCGTCGACGACCTGATCGTGGTGACCACGCCGGACGCCACCCTGGTGGCGCACCGCGATGCCGCGCAGGACGTGAAGAAGATCGTCGAGCAGCTAAAGGCCGCCGGCCGCAGCGAGCACTCGCTGCACCGCGTGGTGTACCGGCCGTGGGGCAGCTACGACTCGCTGGAGGAAGGCCAACGCTTCCAGGTCAAGCGCATCGTGGTCAAGCCCGGCGCCAGCCTGAGCCTGCAGAAACATCACCATCGCGCCGAGCACTGGATCGTGGTCTCCGGCACCGCCGAGGTCACCTGCGACGACAAGGTGTTCCTGCTCAGCGAGAACCAGAGCACCTACATCCCGCTCGGCAGCAGGCACCGCCTGCGCAACCCCGGCAAGCTGCCGCTGGAACTGATCGAGGTGCAGTCCGGCAGCTACCTGGGCGAAGACGACATCGTGCGCTACGACGACGTCTACGGCCGCGCGTGATTCCGGAAACCTTGGTGCACCGAAACGCGTGGTGCTTTTCGCCACGTGACGAAGAGCACCGCACCTGAAGTCGCACCCACAAAAGCCTGGGCGGCCAGGCATCCGGGCCTTTGCCACTCACGGTGTGATGGCGGCGAGGGCCGGCCGGCCTGGCGCCCGGTTTTCGGGCAAGCCAGCCAGACCGCGGAAATCCCGGGGTGGCATGTCATAGGCGCGACGGAACGCATGATTGAAGTCTGCCGCACTCTTGAACCCGAGCCCGTAGGCGATCTCCACGACCGGTGCCTGCGGGAATTTGATGAGTTCGTGCGCGGCCTCGCGCAGCCTGCGATTGCGGATATAGGCGGCCAGTCCGCCCTCATGCTCAAACAGGCGGTACAACGTGGCGCGGGACAGCTGTGACGCGCCGACGATGCTTTCCAGCGACAGCCCCGGCTCGTGCAGGTGCTGCTCGACATGGCGTCGTACGCTGCCGAACACCGCCGCGCGGACCGCGGCGCGCGCGTCGCCACTCAGGCCGCTCTGTTTGGCGAAGGCCCCGACGATCAGGCGCGCGCATGTGGTCATCATCACGCGGACCTCGGCCTCGCTCATCGCGCCGACGTTCCTGGAAAGCACCTCCAGTTCGCCGAGAAACAGGCGTGCGAGTGGTGATGTGTAGTCGATCACGCGGCCATGCAGCGACTCCGCATCGGGCAGCACCGACTCCACCACGGCGCGCGGCAGGAACAAGGCCATGACCTGGCTCCTGCACTCCCGCTCCATGCGCATCGGCTGGTTCATGTCCAGCGCCAGGATGCCCGGCCGGGATTGCAGTGCCTTGCGCCGCGGATACAGGCCCGTGGTGGTTTCGACGCCGCCTCCCACCAGCACGTGGAAAACATAATCGCGCATGACGTCCGTGGAAATGCGCGCCACTGTGCGGGTCTGCGTGGTCGGGTCGGTGCAGGCGTCGAGAAACGTCATGCCACCGACCCGGTAATGGTCGAGCGTGGCGCGGAACCCGTCGGCCACCTGTGCGTGCGAAACCGCTATGTCGAGAAAGGAGGAGGTCTGATCGCGCCACGCCACCAGCTGCTGCGTTCGTGCGATGTCGCACGTGCTGAAGTGGTGGTGGATCGGCGCGGAAGCGTTTGCCTCGACTTCGGCATGGCTTGTGCTGTTGCTGGTCATCCCGGGCCCCCGTCCGCGCACGCCCATGCTACAGGACGCGCACCCGCTTTTACCCCCGCATGTCGCCGCCTGCCGTGGCGTGCCGTAACACCCTCCCGCGCTGGCGCTCAGGCTTGCTGGTGCCTCGAACCGGCGCCAGACCCGGCGTGCCGACTCGCTACCGCCTGTCGTCTTACCCACGAAAAACCTGGTTCCCCCATGTCGTCATTCCCGCGAAGGCGGGCATCGCTCCACAAGCGAGCCGCTCATCCACTTTGGCCTTGCGGTCGCAAAGCGATTCCTGCCTTCGCGGGAATGACGAACAAAAAGGCGGTTATTCGAGATTTCCCCAACCTTCCCTTCCCAACTGAGACAGCTGATCAAGTCACCTGTGCTTTCGCGCGCAAAATTCGCCGCTAACCAACCCGGTCATTCGAGCCTGCTCAAGAAGATCTTGCACCGGGGATATCTGCGTTGCACCACAGGGGAATCGCGTGAATCACATCTACCGGCTGGTCTGGAGCCAGGTCCATCGCACCTGGCTGGTCGTCTCCGAACTTGCCCGCGGTCGCGGCAAGGCCGGGCGTACCTCGACGCCGAGCCGCGCACGCTCGGTCTGGTGGGCCGCGCTACCCCTGAGCCTGCCCATGCTGGCTCTCGCTGCCGCGCCAGCCGGCATCACGGCGATCGATGCCGCCCGTCCGGCGGCGGCCATCGTCACCGCGCGTGCGGCGCTCGCGCCGACGGTCATCGCGCCGGTGGTGTCTTCAGCCCATCCCACCGGCGGCCAGGTCACCGCCGGCAGCGGCCGTATCGATTACGGCGATCACCTCACCACCATCCAGCAGAACAGCCAGAACCTGTCGCTGAACTGGTTGAGCTTCAACATCGGCGCGCAGGACACGGTCGACTTCGTGCAGCCCAACGCGCAGTCCATCGCCGTCAACCGCATTGCCGACCCCAACGGCAGCGTGATCCTCGGCCATCTCAACGCGAACGGCCAGGTGTTCCTGATCAATCCGAACGGCGTGCTGTTCGGCAAGGGCGCGCAGGTCAACGTGGGCGGCCTGGTCGCCAGCACGCTCGACGTCAGCGACAGCGAACTGGGTCGCGGCACGCTGCACTTTGCCGGCGCGGGCAACGGCAGCGTGACCAACCTCGGCACGCTTACCGCCGCACCCGGCGGCTACGTGGCCCTGCTCGGCCACGCCGTGTCCAACCAGGGCGCGATCCACGCACCTGCCGGCAGCGTGGCGCTGGCCGGCGGCAGCGCGGTCACTTTGAGTTTCGACGGCAGCCGCCTGCTCGACATGCAGATCGACGCCAGCACCTTGAACGCGCTGGCCGAGAACAAACAGTTGATCGTCGCCGATGGCGGCCAGGTGCTGATGAGTGCCGGCGCGAAGGATGCGCTGCTGGCCAGCGTGGTCAACAACACCGGCACGATCCAGGCGCGGACGGTCGAAAACCGTGCGGGAAAAATCGTGCTGCTCGGCGGCATGGCCGCGGGCAACACGCGCGTAGACGGCACGCTGGACGCCAGCGCGCCGGATGACGGCGATGGTGGCTTCATCGAAACCTCGGCCGCGCAGGTGCAGGTGGCCGACGCCACGAAGATCACCACTCTGGCTGCCGCGGGCAATGCCGGCACCTGGCTGATCGATCCCACCGACTTCACCATCGCCGTCAGCGGCGGGGACATGACCGGTGCCACGCTCAGCAGCCAGCTGGGCGGCGGCAACGTCACCATCCAATCCACCGACGGCAGCGCGGGTACGCAAGGCAATATCAACGTCAACGACACGGTGAGCTGGAACGCCAACACGCTCACCCTCAATGCCCTGAACAACATCAACGTCAACGCCGCCATGAACGCCAGCGGCACCGCAGGGCTGGCACTGGCATACGGGCAGGCCAACCCTGCCGCGGGCAACACATCGACCTACAACGTCAACGCGCCGATCAATCTGGCCGACACCGGCAGCTTCAGCACCACGCTCGGCAACGATGGGGCCGCCATCGACTACACCATCATCACCGGGCTGGGCGATCCCAGTAACCTCGGCGCGGCCGATCTGCTGATGATGGGCAACAGCGGTTACTACGTGCTGGGGGCCGACATCGACGCCAGCGCCACGGCCGGCTGGAGCGGCGGGTTCGCGCCGGTACTCGGCTTCACCGGCACCTTCGACGGCCTGGGCCACACCATCACCGGCCTCACCATCAATCGACCTGGCCAGAGCCAGGTGGGTCTGTTTGGCCTGACGCAAGCCGGCAGCATCGTGCGCAACGTGGGCATGGTGGGTGGCGCGATAACGGGCAATGGCTTGGTCGGCAATCTGGTGGGCGATAACCACGCCACGATCAGCCATGTCTACGCCACGGGCACGGTGACGGACGTCAGCGCCCCCAATTCGCTAGGTGCAGCCGGCGGCCTGGTCGGCAGCAACAGCGGCACGATCACCGACGCCTACGCCACCGGCGCGGTGACGTCCGGCGGTTACGCTGTTGGCGGCCTGGTGGGGTTCAACCTCGGCACGATCACCAACGCCTACGCCACGGGCGCGACGAGCAGCGGTACCTCTGGCGCTAGTGGTGGTGGCCTGGTCGGCGTCAGCCCCGGCACGATCACCCACGGCTACTGGGACACCGACACCGCCAGCCAGGCCGCCACGGCCGGCGTCACGGGGCTGACCACGCAGCAACTGATCGCCTCCCTGCCGGCCGGTTTCGATCCGGCCATCTGGGGCAACGGCGACAACCAGACCACGCCGTACATGCTGGGCTGGGCGGGCAACCAGGTGTTCACCCGCAACGACCTGCCGGACGCCACCGGTGCCCGCCTGTACACCGTGGTCCTGGGTCTGGACCATCTGCAGGCCATGCAGGCCAACCTGGGCGGCCGCTATGTGCTTGGCAACGCCATCGATGCCAGCGACACCAGCGGTTTGAACGGAGGCACCGGCTTCGTGCCGCTGGGTACGGATGGCGCGGGAAATGTACTGAATGGTGGCGACGGCTTCACCGGCACTTTCGACGGCCTGGGCTACGCCATCAGCGGCCTCAGTATCGATCGCACAAACCGTGTGGGCCTGTTTGGCTATGCGGGCAACGGCAGCGTCCTGCGCAACGTGCGCCTGCTGGGCGGAGCGATGACGGGCAGCGACTATGTCGGCGGTCTGGTGGGACAGGAGGTCGGCGGCACGATCACCAGCTCTTACGCGACAAACGTGGTGACGGGCAACGACTTCGTCGGTGGCCTGGTGGGCAGCAGCAGCGGCACGATCACCGATGCCTACGCCACGGGCGCGGTAGCCGGAAAAATTCATGTCGGCGGTCTGGTGGGCGAGAACGACGGCGGCACGATCGACAACGCCTACGCGACGAACGTGGTAACGGGCAGCTCTATCGTCGGCGGCCTGGTGGGCAGCAGCAGCAACGGCACCATCACCGATGCCTACGCCACGGGCGCGGTAACCGGCAATGAGTCTTTCCACGGCGGCTATGTCGGCGGCCTGGTGGGTCAGGGTGACGGCGACACGATCACCAACGTCCACGCCACCGGCGTGGTGATTGGTTACGACAACTATGTCGGCGGCCTGATCGGCGGTAACACGGGCACGATCACCAACGCCTATGCCACGGGCTCGGTGACTGGTTCCGTCGGCGATGTCGGCGGTCTGATTGGCAATAACGCCGGCACCATCACCAACACCCATGCCACGGGCACGGTGAAGGGGTACGGCTATGTCGGCGGCCTGATCGGCAATAACACCGGTGCAATCACCAACGCCCATGCCATAGGTGCGGCGACGGGTTACGGCAGCTATGTCGGCGGTCTGATCGGCGGTAACACGGGCGCGATTACCAGCGCCTATGCCACGGGCGCGGCGACGGCGGGTTACTACTATGTCGGCGGCTTGATCGGCAGTAACACGGGTGCGGTCGCCAGCGTCTATGCCACCGGCGCGGCGACAGGGGGCACCAACCCGACCAGCAGCTTCGCGGGTGCCACCGACTATGTCGGCGGCCTGATCGGCAGTAATGCTGGCATGGTCACCAACGCCTACGCCACCGGCGCGGCGACGGCGGTCGACGACTATGTCGGCGGCCTGATGGGCAGTAACTACGGCGTGGTCACCAACGTCTATGCCACGGGCGCGGTGACGGGTAAAAGCCATGTCGGTGGCCTGGTGGGTTTCAACGACGGTGGCACCGGCGGCACGGTCGGCAACAGCTACTGGGACACGACAACCACCGTCCAAACCGAAGGCTGCGGTGACACCAGTTGTGGCAGCGGTGCTTCCGGCTATACCACGACGCAGATGATGCAGCTTGCCTCCTTTGCAAGCTGGGGTGCGAGCATTGACGCCCAAGGCGGCACCGGCAGCGTTTGGCGCATCTACGAAGGCCACACCGCGCCGCTACTGCGTTCCTTCCTCACAACCTATACGGCAAGCACGCAGCCGGACTTCGACGGCAGCGGCGCGGCGCTGGCGAATATCGCCAGCAGCAACATCACCGTGCCCACGGATCCGCAGATTCTCGGCAGCGTCACGGGCGGCGACACCCTCACGCTCGCCGGTCTGACCGCTGGCGGCGGCTACACCGCCACCTCGAACGCCGATCTCTCCGGCCTGTATTCCACGCAGCAGGGTTACGACCTGATCGGCAACGCGAGCCGCATCATCAGCACGCCGGGCAGCGCCGCGGGCGAAGTGCGCCTGGACAACGGCGCCAGCTGGAGCAGCGGCACGCTGGCCATCGCCACCGCCGGCAATATCAACATCATGGGTGCGCTCAGCGGCGACACCCTGCGTCTGAACAGCGGCGGCGCGATTACCGACACCCATGCGCTCAACGTGGCCAGCTTCGTGCTCGGCGGCGGCAACTGGCAGCAGCTGGGCGCGACGTTGCCTGCCTTCAACGCCACCGACTTCAGCCTGGCTGGCGGCAGCTTTGTGCGCGCCCTCGGCGGTGACGGCAGCAGCGGCAATCCTTGGCAGCTCACCGATCTCTATGGCCTGCAAGGCATGGGCACACGGCTGAGCGACAGCTTCACCTTGAGCAACAACATCGACGCCAGCGCCACAGCGAGCTGGAACGGTGGCGCGGGCTTCGCGCCCATCGGCAACAGCACCACACAGTTCACTGGCATTTTCGATGGCCTGGGTCACACCATCAGCGGCCTCACCATCAACCGGCCAACGCAAAACAACGTGGGGTTGTTCGGTTCTGTCGGCGGCACCGTGCTGCGCAATATCGGTCTGGTGGGCGGCAGTGTCAGTGGTGCCGATTATGTCGGCGGGCTGGTGGGCCACCGTGGCGGTTCTGGCAGTATCAGCAACGCCTATGCCACCGGCAATGTCAGCGGAAACAACTCTGTCGGCGGGCTGGTGGGTGCCCTCGGCGGCGGCAGCCTCAGCCAGTCGTATGCCACGGGCAATGTCAATGGCGTTACCGCTACCAGTTCCTACATCGGCGGCCTGGCGGGCTATCTCGACGGCGGCAGCAACATCAGCAGCCTCCTCAATGTCAACGATGTCTACGCCACCGGTAATGTCAGCGCCGGCGTCAGCGGTTCCAGTGCAGCTGGCGGTTATATCGGTGGGCTGGCGGGCTTCAGCAGCGCCAATATCAGCAACGCCTACGCCACCGGCAATATCAGTATCAGCGGCTACGGCATGCGCTCTTACATTGGCGGCCTGGTGGGCTACAGCGGCAGCACTCTCGAGAATGTCCACGCCACCGGCAATATCAATCTCATCACCGGCCAATACGTTGGTGGGCTGGCGGGCATCAACGCGTTTCCTTACGGCCGCATTACGTATGCCTACGCCACCGGCAATATCACTGTCGGCACGGTCGATGACTTTGGCGGCGCCAATTACGTTGGTGGTTTGGTGGGGCAGAACAGCAACATTCTCGATAAGGTTTACGCCACCGGCAATCTCGAGGCTCCTGGCGAGTCCATGCTCATGTATGCGGGTGGGTTGGTGGGCAGAAATGGGGAAAGCGTTAAGCCAGGTACGATCAGCAATGCATACGCCACCGGTAATGTTGACAGTGGTGCTGGTGACTACTTGGGCGGGTTGGTAGGGCAAAACTACGGCCCTCCCGGCAACAATTACATCGCCAATGCCTACTCCGCCGGTCGCGTTATCGGTTCGGGTTACAACGTAGGCGGGGTGGTGGGGTTCAACGGTGGTGCGCTCCAAAACGTCTACTGGAATACGGAAACCGCTGGTCAGAGCATTCCCGGCAACCACGCAACATTAGGCGTTATTGGACTGACCAGCGCGCAAATGCTGCAGATCGGCAGCTTTGGCGGCTTAAATACCTATGCTTTCTTCTGCGTCACCTGTGGCGCGGGCATCTCCGCCACCGGCGGCACCGGTGCCGTCTGGCGCATCTACGAAGGTCATACGATGCCGCTGTTGAGCGGTTTCCTGACGCCCCACACGATAAACGCGCAGCCGGACTTCGACGGCAGCGGCGCGGCGCTGACGAATATCGCCAGCGTGACTGTGCCTACGGACCCAAAGATTTTCGGTAGCGTCACTGGCGGCGACACCCTCACGCTTGCCGGCCTGACCGCTGGTGGCGGCTACACCGCCTCTTCGAACGCCGATCTTTCCGGCCTGTATTCCACGCAGCAGGGTTACGACCTGGTCGGCACCGCGAGCCGCACCATCAGCACGCCGGGCAGTGCCACCGGCGAGGTGCGCCTGGACAACGGTGCCAGCTGGAACAGCGGCACGCTGGCGATCACCACCGCCGGCAACATCAACATTGCCGG
>Ga0207690_10000361_pt1 | contig 30094 bp, 29 predicted proteins | sample KBSC23metaG_FD_184315 | JGI IMG/M metagenome (GOLD analysis project Ga0207690, IMG submission 184315) | Corn rhizosphere microbial communities from Kellogg Biological Station, Michigan, USA - KBS C2-3 metaG (SPAdes) (version 2) | ecosystem: Host-associated > Plants > Roots > Rhizosphere > Soil ... | reverse complement strand
CATCTCAGGCCCAGATAGCTACAGGTATTGTTGACGAAACGCAGAACCTGATCAGCCAGATAGCCCAGGAATCGCAGATCAATCAAAAATTCAGCAACATGATCGCCATCATGCAAATGAAAAAGCTGCTCACCCGGATATCTTACCAGTTGATGCTGCACGATCTTAATTCGCCTAATCCATTCCGCAGCAGTAAAGACTTTATTAATTTAAATGCAAGCGCACGCAAACATGCTACGGATGTATACAGTAAAATGTATGAAACGCATAGCATACTATCATTAGAAGACAGGGACCAGAACGGCCTTAGCCGTGTAATAGGTTCCATGCATTATGATGCCGGATCGATAGCTTCAAAACTATCTATTTACCGATCCGAAAACAGTGATTTTATCACGGTGCAATTTGAATCAGAAAATCCCGAGCTATCCGCGTTTGTTGTAAACAACCTGATAAAAGAGTTCACCACGTATTACATTGCCCAGAAAAAAGATAACCAAAGGCGCGCCTTGTTATTCCTGGATAGCATGCTCATGAATAAAAAAGTGGCCATGGACAGTGCTATAGCACGGCTTAAAGAATACAAAATCAAAAACCATATTCTGAGCCTTAGCGACCAGGCAAAAAGCTTATATACCCAATTATCTGACGTTGAAAACAAAAAAGAACAGGCCCAAAAAGATGTTATTGCCTATACCGGGGCTATTAATAATATTGACAGGCAGTTTAATCCAAACGATAAAAAATACATTGAAAGCACTTTAACGCAGATAAACAGCAACATTTTAACAAACAAACAAAAGTTAGAGCAGCTTACCGACCAATGGATAAAAAGTAATTATGCCGAGGGGTATAAACATAGTGTAGACTCGCTGCAGGCTTTATTGAACCGGCAGATCAATGAGTCGATAGATAAAACAACCAATACACCGCTATCAACAAAAGCGGCGCTTATAACACAAAAACTTAATTCGCAGCTGTCGCTTGATATGGCGAAGTTCAGCATCAACTCATTAAATAACGAGATGGGCAGGCTGCACCAGCGCCTTGATGTTTTGGTACCTAACGAAGCTGTTATACAATCGTTGGAAAATGATGTTGACGTAAAAACCCGCGAATACCTTGAAGTATTGCAAAAGGATAATCAAACAACCATGCAATCAAGCTATTCAACCAAGCTTCAGCAAATTGACTTGGCAGTGCCCGAGCCGCCGCAGGCATCAAAAAAAATGCTGCTAGTTGTTGTTAGTGGTGTAGTTAGTTTTATGATCTGCATGATGTTCCTGTTCTTTATGTACTACATCGATAATTCTATTAAACAGCCGCAGGCCTTAGCCAATGTTACAGGTTTGCCTATACTCGGCTTTTTGTATACTATACCACCGCGAACTATTGATTTAAAGAAGCTATGGAGTACGGATACGGATAGCGATCTTGTACTTTTCAGAGATCAGCTCAGATCTATCCGTTTTGAAGTGGACCAGGAACTGAGCAATAATAAAATTGTAGCACTTACAAGCGTAATTGCCAGTGAAGGCAAAACAGTAATCGCTTTAAGCCTGGCGCAATCTTACGCCAGTATTGGTAAAAAAGTATTGATAATTGATGGAAACTTTGACCATGCGGGTATCACCGAAGCTTTATCTCCCAAAACCACCATCGAAGATTACTTTAAATACAATGTATTAAACAGCGAGAGCGGAATAACCGTATTAGGTAATAAGGGCGGCGGTATGACATTGTTGGAATTACAGGATGAAAGAACTATAAACGAACGGTTAAAAGACCTGAAAGCTATTTACGACCTGATCATTATTGAGGCCCCGGCATTAGAAAAAATGAACAAAGCTAAAGAATGGTTGTTGTTTGCAGACAAGGTTGTTGCCGTATTTCAGGCCGACCAAACTTTAACTGAAAGTAAGCGTCAATCTATCCTATATCTAAAAACACTGGATAATAAGTTTGGAGGCTGGATCTTTAATAAAATGAACCCGGTAAACACGATTTAATACCATGTATTAATGAATGAACATATCCCATATATTGTATGGATCATCGTACAGCTTATCATTGGCTATAACCTGGTATTCCCTTTACTGCTATATGTAATATATCTTATCAGCAATAAAGCATTGGTTAAGCCCGGCACATTTTTTATGCTGCCCGACTATGCCATTATTGTAACCGCTTACCAGCAAACCGATAGCCTGCCGCAGGTGGTAAAATCATTACTCCAGTTAAAATACACCAACTATCTTATCTATATTGTTGCAGATAATTGCGACATCAGCAACCTGCATTTTAATGATGACCGCGTAATATTACTGCGCCCCGAAGAAACGCTGGCAAGTAATACCCGCTCACATTTTTATGCCATAAAACACTTTGAGCGCCCGCATACTTATTTAACAATAATTGATAGCGATAATCTGGTTGACCCTGATTACCTGGATGAACTGAATGTGTATTTTGCCGCCGGCTTCAGCGCCGTACAAGGCGTTAGAGAAGCTAAAAACCTGGATACCACCTTTGCCTGCCTTGATGCCGCGCGCGATATTTATTACCATTTTTATGATGGGAAAGTACTGTTCGGGGCGGGCTCATCAGCTACGCTTGCGGGTTCCGGAATGGCTTTTACCACATCCCTGTATCGCGAGTGCCTTGAGCACCTTGATATTACAGGAGCCGGGTTTGATAAGGTATTACAAGCCGCCATTGTAGATCGTAATTACCGTATAGCATTTGCCGGCAAAGCCATTGTATACGACGAAAAAACCTCGCGTTCCGATCAATTGGTTAATCAGCGGGCACGCTGGATAAATACCTGGTTCAAGTATTTTAAATATGGTTTCGGTATGATAGGCAATGGTATCATCCGGTTTAGCCGCAACCAGTTTATTTTCGGCTTTGTTTTAGTTAGACCGCCGTTATTTATGTTCCTGATACTGTCGGTACTTTTTGCGTTCATTAACCTGGTAACCGGTGCCTATTTAAATTTCGGCTTATGGATACTGGGGCTCGCGCTTTTTGTGGCAGGCTTCGCATTAGCGCTAAAGCTCTCAAATACCGATAAGAAGATATACCAATCGCTGGTAAACATACCCAAATTCATGTTTTTGCAGGTACTGTCTGTATTAAAAATATTTAAAGGGCAAAAAAACAACGTAGCAACCACACATTATGTTGATACGCATATTGATGAGCTGGTAAATAAAAAAAATGAGGATTAACCCTGTTGAAAAGGGAGCTAACGATCCCTACAGCCATTTAACGCCCATGCAAAAAATTGCACGCCGTATGGCCATTGCAGCTGCATTTGCCGGTGTTTTTATATGGCTCATAAAAATCGTGTTCTGATAGATGGATATAGTTATCAATATAGATGCTCCACAAAAACCCTCCGGGCTTAAAAACCGGCTGAAGCATCTGTGGAAAAATATCCTGCTCCATAAATTAGCACAACCGGCTACCCTTATTTTTTTGCTGGCCGTTTCTCTGCTGTCTGGTTTTCTTATTTACAAATTAGGCATACTTGCAGCCGTACTGGTAATACTTGCTATGGCAGGCCCCCCGCTGGTATACGCGGTGGTAATGTATCCTAAATTTGGTATCATCGTATTATTTGTTGCAGCTTACCTGCTGTTCATTCCCATGAAAATGGATATGCACGGGTTCCCGCTCGGTACAGTGATGGATGGGCTCGAATATTTGCTCATCCTCGGTTTTTTTATCCAGCAAAAAAAAGATCGGGCATGGAGCTTATTCAAAGACAAGCTAACACTTGTAGTATTGCTATGGATATGCTATAACTTTTTAGAAGTGCTTAACCCTGAGTCCGTATCATTTTTAGCCTGGATATTCACTATCCGTACTACCGCGGTTATCATTTTAATGTACTTTGTATTTGTTTACCAGATACGCGATGCAGCTTATATTAAGTTGCTTTTTAAGATATGGATAGTTTTAGCCACCATAGGCGCATTAAACGGCATTAAGCAGGAGTACTTTGGTTATTTCTCATCAGAAAGCAATTATTTGTACGGCGACCCGGTGAAAGTGGGCCTGTTATTTATTGATCACCACATGCGTAAGTTCTCTATATTTTCAGATCCGGTAGCTTTCGCGTATAACATGTCGGCCGCGAGCGTATTGTGTATCGCACTCATGTTCGGGCCAATTAAACTCTATAAAAAATACATCCTGTTCGGGCTGACATTGTTATTCATGTTCTCCATGCTGTTTTCGGGTACAAGGGGAGCGTATCCATTAGTACCGGCGGCAATGGGCCTGCTTGCTTTATTAAATTTCAACAAAAAGGTGCTCACATTTGTGCTAATAGCCACCGGCGTTTTTGTGGTGCTCATTTTTATGCCTACCTCAAACAGCAACATTGCAAGGTTCCAAACGGCATTTAAACCCAGCGACGACCCATCATTTAATGTACGTAAAATAAACCAGGCGCGCATACGCCCTTACATACAAGACCATCCCTTTGGTGGAGGCCTGGGTTCAACAGGCTCCTGGGGGCAACGCTTCGCGCCAAACTCCCCCTTGGCTAACTTTCCGCCGGATAGCGGTTATGTGCGCGTAGCGGTTGAACTTGGCACCGTTGGTATTCTATTGCTTTGTATTGTTGTGTTTACCGCGTTATACTGCGGCATCAACAACTACTACCTGATACGCGACCCCGCCTTAAAAAATTATTGCCTCGCAGCTACATTAATAGTTTTCATTTATAACATCGGCAACTATCCGCAGGAAGCCATTGTACAATTCCCATCAAATCTTATTTTCTTTTTAGTGATGGCGATTATACCTATTTGCTACCGTATAGATCGCCAAATGCTAAAGGAGGCCGCAGATGGGGAATAAATTAGTGTCGGGCCGTGATATCATTATTGTTGGCCAGCAGCCCTGGGATACCGACATTGGCAGCAATTGCAAAAACCTGGCCATCGAGTTTAGTAAACATAACCGGGTGCTGTATGTAAACTCGCCGCTTGATGTTAAAACAAAATATAAGGGAAAACTTGATCCTAAAGTTCAAAAACGCGTAGCCGTTATCAATAATAAAGCCGACGGGCTGGAGCAGATAAGCGAAAACCTATGGACCTATTATCCCGACAAAACCATACAATCCATAAACTGGATAGGCAATAACACTATTTTTAACCTGTTTAACCGCTTTAATAACAAGCGCTTTGCAACATCCATAACTAAGGCTGTTAAAAGGCTTGGTTTTAAAAACTTCATCCTGTTTAATGATTCTGATATTTTCCGGAGCTTTTATCTGAAAGAGCTTTTGTTACCGGCTATCAGCATTTATTATTCCCGGGATTATATGGTGGCTGTTGATTACTGGAAAAAGCACGGTGTTGTTTTGGAGCCGCAGTTAATAGCCAAAAGCGACCTCTGCGTGGCCAACTCGCCTTACCTTGCCGACTATTGCGCAAAATATAACCCGCATTCGTTTTTTGTTGGGCAGGGCTGCGACTTGAGTCTTTTCACCAGCAAGGATGGTTTTAGTATGCCTGAAGATATCAAGCTGATCAACCGGCCTGTAATTGGTTATGTGGGCGTATTGCAGAGCATCAGGCTGGATATGGAACTGTTAAAGTACATCGCTGTAAAGCGGCCCGAATGGAGTATTGTACTGGTTGGCCCGCAGGACGAAGAATTTAAAATAAGCGACCTGCATACTATTAAAAACATTCACTTTTTAGGAGCTAAGGATGGCAGCCAGCTACCGGCCTATATTAACTCGTTTGATGTATGTATTAACCCGCAATTGGTTAACGAGGTTACCATAGGCAATTATCCACGTAAAATTGATGAGTACCTGGCTATGGGAAAACCTACCGTGGCAACCAAAACCCGCGCCATGGAAATATTTGCCGATTATGCTTATCTTGGTGAAACTAAAGAGGATTATATCAACCTTATCCAAAAAGCTTTAGACGAAAACACAACCGAACTGCAAAATAAACGTAAAACATTTGCAGCATCGCATACCTGGGAGAATAACATTCTTGAAATATACAAAGCCATTAATAGTTTAACTGATTAGCTCCATGTCTATCGTATCTCAAATAAAAGCCAACCCAACGTTAAAAAAATTAGCGTTATGGATGATGATACCTCCGGGCCAGCATAAGCCCAGGTTTTGGGTAAAGCTGATGGTTAATCCGTTTAAACATAAAAAGGGTAAAAATTCTATTATCAGGCACAGAACAAGGACCGATGTTTTTCCGTATAACAGGTTTGAACTGGGTGAGCGCTCTGTGATAGAAGACTTCTCGACCATTAACAACGGCGTGGGCGATGTGATTATCGGCGATAGAACCATTATCGGGATAGGAAACGTGATCATCGGGCCGGTTAGCATTGGTAACGATGTGATGTTCGCTCAAAATATTGTAGTATCGGGGCTTAATCATGGTTATGAAGATGTGAGCCTGCCACCCAGCGTACAAAAAGAAACCACCGCCCAGATCAGCATTGGCGATAATGTGTGGATTGGTGCCAATAGCGTTGTTACCGCCGGTGTTAGTATTGGCAAACACGTGGTAATTGGCGGCGGCAGCGTGGTAACCAAAAACATCCCCGATTATTCGGTGGCTGTAGGTAATCCTGCCAAAGTGATAAAAAGGTACAACTTTGAATCGCAGCAGTGGGAAAAAGTATAAACTATTGATATAAATAATTTACCCTAAGAATTAGCAGTATGGCACTATTCGGACTACCAGATTGGATAAAACCACATTTGTTTACAAACAAAAAGTTTGACGACCTTACTGCTGCCGAAATTACCGACCTGCAAACCAGGATTGCCGGTTTTAAAGAGGAACAGCCTGATATATCGGTAGTGATACCGGCCTGGAACGAGGAGAATAACATATTCCGCACGCTATCTTCCTTATCGGCAAATAAAACAAATTACAAGGTCGAGATTGTTGTTATCAACAATAACTCTAAAGACCGCACCCAACAGGTATTGGATACATTAGGCGTACGCAGCTACCTGCAACCCGAACAGGGAACGCCGCATGCCCGGCAGATGGGCTTAGAAAAAGCCCGGGGCAAATATCACCTGTGTGCCGATTCTGATACCTTTTACCCGCCAAAATGGATCGATCTGATGGTAAGGCCCATGATACAGGATGAGGGTATCACAGGCGTTTACGGGCGTTACTCATTTATTCCGCCTGAGGGCCAAAGCCGTTTCGGATTGATATTTTACGAATTTTTAACCGGGATACTGGTACAGATAAGAAAACGTAACCGCGAATACCTGAATACGCTTGGCTTTAACATGGGCTTTGTTACCGAAGTTGGCCGTACCACAGGTGGCTTTAAAGTAAGCCAGGTACGCATGTTTGATAATGCCGCCGGCAGCGATTACTTTGTTGATGAAGCCGAAGATGGCACCATGGCCGTTAACCTGAAAAAGAAAGGGCGTCTAAAGTTAGTGCTCGACCGGAAAGCCCGCGTTTATACATCTCCACGCCGTTTAATGTACGATGGCGGTATTTGGGCCGCGTTTATGAACAGGTTTAAGAGCCATGGCAGCGGGCTGGGCGAATACGTTACGGGTAAAAGTAAAGATTCGAATTAGGCTGCCTTGATCATGAAGATAGCGCACCTTATCCTGGCACATAAAAGCCCGAAGCAATTAGCCCGGCTTATCGGAAAGCTGCAACATCCTGACGCCGATATCTATGTTCATCTGGACAGTAAAGCCAATATAGAGCCATTCGAAAAAACATTTCAGCAGTATGGCGTTTATCCCATAAAAAAAAGAATAAAAGTTTACTGGGGTTCATACAGCATAGTGCAGGCTACCTTAAATGGTTTTGAGCAGATACTGGATGCAAAAAAAGGCTATCATTATATCAACCTGCTTAGCGGCGATGATTATCCTATTAAGCCCATTCACCACATCCACCAGTTTTTTGCCGATAATCCTGATAAGATATTTATGGAATACCTTACGGAAGATTCGGAATGGTGGGGCAAAGTTAAAAGCCGTGTAACGCAGTACCATTTAACAGATTACAGCTTTCCCGGAAAATACATGGTGCAATCGCTCATGAATAGCTTCTTCCCTACCCGCAAACGCCCAGCTTCACTACAATTTGTCGGCCGCTCGCAATGGCTCACCATTACCGAAGAAAGTGCAGGTTATGTTTTAAGTTACCTGGCGGCTAATCCCGATGTGGTTAGCTTTTTCAAACTGTCATGGGGATCGGATGAGGTGCTGATACAAACGGTGCTGTACAACTCACATCTGAAAATAAAGATAGTGAACGATAATTTGAGGTACATCGACTGGTCGGCGAATGATGTTAGCCCAAAAACCCTGGGCATTGAGGATATTGATGTATTGATGGCTTCACCCGCCTTATACGCCCGCAAATTTGATATGGCAAAATATCCTGAGATATTGAACAGGCTGGATCTGATGAACTGATAATCATGAAGAAAGTATCCATTATTACCGTCAATTTTAACCAGCCCGCCGTAACCGAGGCGCTGCTTTCTTCTATTAGCTTAACAAACACCTATACTAACATCGAGATCATTGTGGTAGACAATGGCAGCAACAACGATCCGGTACCGCAATGGGAAACACAATACCCTGATATTATCTTTATCCGTTCTGATGCTAATCTTGGTTTTGCAGGGGGCAATAATTTAGGCATTAAAGCCGCTACAGGCAATTATTATTTCCTGGTGAATAACGATACCGAATTTACCGCAGGTTTGATTGGAATGCTTGTAAACGTGCTTGACAACCACCCTGAAATCGGCATCATTTCGCCCCAAATAAAGTACTTTCAACAGCCTGAAATGATACAGTATGTTGGCTTTACGCCGATGAACTATTTTACCTGCGCCAATAAATGCGTGGGCCAGTTTGAAACAGATAAAGGTCAATACGATCATATCACCGCCCCAACCGGGTTTTGCCACGGGGCCGCGATGATGCTGCGCCGCGAAGCTGTTGACAAAGCGGGCTTAATGGCCGAAAACTACTTCCTGTATTATGAGGAAATGGACTGGAACGACCGCATTAAACGGGCAGGGTACGAAGCCTGGGTTTGCACTGATGCATTGATCTATCATAAAGAGTCGGTATCCGTTGGCCAAAAAAGTGCGCTGAAGGAATACTTTATGAACCGTAACCGCATTTTATTTACCCGGCGTAATGCACCCTTATATAAAGCATTATTCTTTTACTTTTACTTTATATTGGTGGTATCGCCACGGAATATCCTGGTATACATCAGGGATAAGAATTACAATTTTATCAGTATGTTGTTCAAAGCTATATGGTGGAACATCACACAATCAACAAACAGCAACAAATTAGGTTATCCTATTAAAACTATCGCATGAAACTACTTTTATGGTTAAGCCTCTTTATTGTAGTATACACTTTCGTGGGATACGGCATACTGCTATACATTATCATCCGCATTAAGCGAAAAGTAAAAGGCATGCCTAAAGAGGTAGCTATTGATATGGATATGCTGCCCACATGTACCCTGGTGGTTGCCGCTTACAACGAAGAAGCCTTTATTACAGAAAAAATAGCCGATACTTTAAAGTTAAACTATCCTGCAGGCAAGCTCAAGCTACTTTTTGTTACCGATGGATCAAGCGATAAAACACCCGAAATTATTGCCCAATACCCGCAGATACAATTGCTGCACCGCCCCGAACGCATGGGCAAAATTGCCGCCGTACACCGCGCTATGGAAAGTGTAGATACCGAGATAACGGTATTTACGGATGCCAATACCTTTTTAAATCCCGACGCGATCATTAACATTTGTCGCCATTACGCCGATCAGACGGTTGGAGCTGTGGCCGGTGAAAAGCGTGTACACGTGGAAGCCAATGCCGATGCCAGCTCTGCCGGCGAAGGTTTTTACTGGAAATACGAGTCGGCTCTTAAAAAGTGGGACTCCGAACTATACTCGGTAGTAGGTGCCGCCGGCGAGCTTTTTAGTGTGCGTACCAGTTTATACCAACCTGTTTACCCGGACACCATACTGGATGATTTTATGATATCGATGCTGATAGCCAAACAGGGTTATCGCATTATTTATGAGCCTGCCGCTTACGCCACCGAAACGGCCTCGGCAAATGTTACCGAAGAGTTGAAGCGCAAGGTACGTATAGCTGCCGGGGGCATACAATCCATCCTGCGCTTAAAGAGCTTGCTGAACCCTTTTGCCAGCATATTGAATTTTCAATACGTGAGCCACCGGGTATTGCGATGGACGGTTACGCCGTTCTTTCTTATCCTGGCATTTGTACTGAACGCCATCATTGCCAACGAGGCCGGCGCTACCTTTTACCAGCTACTGTTCGTAGCCCAGATCATGTTCTACCTAATGGCTTTGTTAGGCTTTATTTTAGAGAAACGGCAGCTCCGCGTTAAGATACTTTTTGTACCCTACTACTTTTGCGTAATGAATTATGCCGTGCTGGCAGGCATCATTAGGTATTACCGTAAAAACCAAAGCGCCGTTTGGGAAAAGGCCGAGCGCAGGCAATAATTTATTTTGCTATTTTAGCGCCTAAATGAACATTGCGCCTGTCACAAAGTTGTCCATCGTGATCCCCGCTTATAACGAGGCGGCAACTATTTCCCTTATTTTAAAACGCGTTATTGATGCGCAACTGCCTTTTGGCATAGCCAAAGAGATCATCATTGTTGATGATTGTTCTAAAGATAATACCATACAGGCTATACAGGCCTTTGCCGAAGAACATGATATTGATATTAACCTGATACCGCAGCCAACCAACCAGGGCAAAGGTGCTGCCATACGCCGTGGCTTTGCCGAAGCCACCGGCGAGTTCTGCATTGTACAGGATGCCGACCTGGAATACGACCCTGATGAATACGCCATCCTGCTAAAACCCGTGCTTAAAGCCGGTGCCGACGTGGTTTACGGCTCCCGCTTTATGGGCGATCAGCCCCACCGCATCCTGTTCTTCTGGCACAGTATCGGTAATAAGATACTGACCTTCCTGTCGAACATGTTTACCAACCTCAACCTTACCGATATGGAAACCTGCTATAAAATGATACGCACTTCCATACTCAAAGACTTAACGCTCTGCGAGAACAGGTTTGGCTTTGAGCCCGAAATAACCGCTAAAATTGCCCGCATCCCCGATATCAAAATTTACGAGGTGGGTATCTCCTACTACGGCCGTACCTACAGCGAGGGCAAAAAGATCAACTGGAAAGATGGTTTCCGCGCTATTTGGTGCATATTGAAATACAATGTTTTCAGTAAAAACTAAACCATACCGCATTTTGCTGTTGGCTGTGGGTTTGATTACCCTGGCGCTCGGCATCGCTGTTTTCATGGTGCCGCCCAGCCTCTTTCCCGACCCAAGCTGGGGCTTCCAGGTAATGCGGTATATGGAGCAGGGGCACAAATTCAACCTCATTCCCGCTCCCGATCCGGATAACATAGCCAAAGACATTACCGACTTTCTATCCTGGTGGTCGCCGGGGCAATACCTGCTGCCTTATTTCTTTAAAACCATATTATGGCTCAATACAGGTAAAGCCGCGGCGTTTACAGTAGTATTTTGCAGTATGCTGGGCCTTGCGGGATATTACCAGTTGTTTAAACGGCTCGGCTTTAATAATTGGTTGTCAGCTATCAGCATCGCGTTTATTGCCAGTCAGAGCTATTTCATCGGCCCCTTTATCTTTTACCCCGGCGGCGAAATTTTACTATTCGCTTTTGGCGGATGGTTTTTGTATGGCTGCTTCGGTATCCGCAAAATAACCTGGCAGGCCTTGCTCTTTCTTTTCCTTGCCGGAATAGCAGGCTTCTTTTCTAAATCATCCGCTTTATGGATGTATGCAGCCGGAGTTGCCTGTATATGGATCAACCTGTCGGCCAATAAAAAGGAAGTACAGTACTGGCTTAAAAACGGCATTTTGCTGGCTATTCCTGCTATTGCCGCTATAGCCGCCATCTACCTTTTCTATCTTTCAAAAGGAGCAAACCCATCACAGGCAGGCGGTGGTTGGCTCATCAGGCCCGAAACCTTTAGCTTCCCGCTGGCCTCACCACTCATCTCGGCTTTATCCATCGATGAAATGGTTAACGGCCTCATTTATCATCCCGATACAGCCATCCTGTCTTACGGGGCGTCAATAGCCATATTGGTTATCCTGGCCTCAACAAGCCTTTTTTTTGTAAACAGCGTTTTGCGTTATGTACCTCACAAAAATTACGCATTGGTGCTTACCGTCTTTTATATTACCGGCACGCTGTTCTTCAGTTACCTTTATCTTAAACAGGCTAACGTTTCTTACGAGGGCCGGCATTTTCGAATTATCGGTTTGCTGGCTACCCCTGGGCTGATATATTTCATGAGCAGATCAAAAGCCTCGCGCGTTGTTTTTGGTTTGATCTGGCTTGTTTTTATTTGCTGGGAGTTTAGCTATTTCAGGATCGAATACAAGGTAAATATCCATTCCGGGCACGGCCCCTCAGGTTTATCGCAGCAAGCTTATGATCAACCCACGCTGGATGAATTGGCGCGACTCGATAGCCTGCATCCAAACGGTGCCCTGTTTGTAGCAACATCGCCCGACCTCGCTATCGAGATACAAAAAAACCGTGTAATGACCTTAGACATGGAGGATATGACTCCCCATGACCTCAAATACCTGAAATATGCCGGTAAAGCGGGCGCCATATATATGCTGATGCCCGAGGTTTATCAAAAGAACGGGGTAGCTTACAAAATATGCAAAAGCTTTGTGGACTATAAGTACTTTACAGTAAAGAAACTGGGCGATTACTACCTTTACGCAGCCGAAAACTAAATATGATCGTTTATCTCTTTCCAGAGCAGGTCCTTCAACTCGGTAAGGCCCTTTTGCGCTACTGAAGAGATAAATACAGTCGGGATACCTTCCGGGATCTCCTTCGACATTTCGGTCTGCAGTTCGTCATCCAGCATATCGCTTTTGGTGATGGCTAAAATACGTGGCTTATGGGTAAGCTCAGGATTGTATTCGGTAAGCTCGTGCAGCAATATCTGGTATTCTTCTTTTATGCTGCGGCTGGTATCGGCAGGTATCATAAACAACAACACTGAGTTCCGCTCAATATGGCGGAGAAACCTGAAACCCAAACCCTTGCCTTTTGACGCGCCTTCAATAATACCCGGAATATCGGCCATTACGAAAGATTTGTTATTACGATAAGCCACTATACCCAGGTTTGGCACCAGGGTAGTAAAAGCATAGTCAGCTATTTCCGGCTTGGCAGCCGATACTACCGATAGCAAGGTTGATTTACCCGCGTTAGGGAATCCTACCAAACCTACATCGGCCAGTACTTTCAGTTCCAGCACGTTCCACACTTCCTGTCCCGATTCGCCGGTTTGGGCAAAACGTGGTGTTTGCTGTGTTGCCGAACGGAAATGCCAGTTACCCAAGCCACCACGGCCGCCTTGTGTTAGCACGCGCTTTTCTCCGTCTTGTGTTATTTCAAATAAGGTTTCGCCGGTTTCCGCGTCTTTAGCTATGGTACCTAATGGCACCTCCAAAATCTCGTCTCTGCCGCTTTTGCCGCTGCGCAAACCGCTGCCACCTGAGTCGCCGTCGCCGGCTATAATATGTTTACGGTATTTTAAGTGAAGCAACGTCCAGAGCTGCGCGTTGCCAACCACAATAATATCTCCGCCGCGCCCGCCATCGCCGCCATCAGGACCGCCCTTTGAGGTCAGGATATCCCGGTGCAAATGCGATGAACCCGCTCCGCCATGTCCCGATCGGCAGCATATTTTTACGTAATCGACAAAATTTGAACCTTGAGACATATCTATGGATTTCGGAAGTCGGATGTCCGATTTCGGATTTAACACGCAAGATACACATGGGTAAATATGGGTATTTTACGATATTTCTTGCACTCGTTTATAACGAGCGCTTAACATGGTTCGCGTTTGCAACGCGACTTACAGCGTATCGATCACTCCACAGATCAGGTGGAATATATCATCAACACTGCCAATGCCATTTATACTTTTAAACTTACCCTGTGCTTTGTAAAAATTAGCTACGGGGGCGGTCTTGCTATTGTACTCTACTATACGTTTGCGGATCACTTCCGGGTTAGCATCATCGGGCCTGCCCGATTCTTTCCCTCTTAACAGTAAACGGTGCTCTAATTCATCATCGCCAACCTCAAGCGCTATCATGCTCGATATGCTGTCGTTTTTTGATGCCAGCAAACCATCCAGCGCTTCAGCTTGTGCCACTGTACGTGGGAAACCATCAAAAATAAAGCCTTTGGCGTTTCTGTTGGCATCAAGTTTATTGCTGATCATGCCGATAACAACTGCATCAGGAACCAGTAAACCTTCGTCCATCAGCTTTTTTGCTTCCAGGCCAAGTGTGGTGCCCTGGCTGATCTCACCACGAAGAATGTCGCCGGTTGAAAGATGAACTAACTGATATTTTTCGATCAGTTTTTGAGATTGTGTCCCTTTCCCTGCGCCGGGAGGGCCAAACAGTACTAAATTCAGCATCCTTGTGATAAAATTTAAAAAGTCTTTCTGTGACCGGCAGAAAGACTTCATATTTAGTGCACTCGAAGGGAGTCGAACCCCTAACCTTCTGATCCGTAGTCAGACGCTCTATCCAATTGAGCTACGAGTGCATTTGACAAATCCACTATCAGGCACAAGTGCCTTTTTTAACGGACTGCAAAAATATGATTTCTTTTCAAATCCCTAAAAAAAAGTTGAAATTACTTTACTTTCTCTGCAATAGCCTCAAAATCGGGCAGATCAGTGGCTTTTTCCAGCACTTCGGCGTAAATAATATTTTGTTCTTCGTCTAAAACAAAGGCTGCCCTTTTAGATACACCCTTCAAACCAAGCACAAATTCCTCGTAAATAGCACCGTAAGCGGCTGATACCTCCTTATTAAAGTCCGACAACAGCGGGAACTGGTAATTATTCTCTTCTTTAAACTTTTTCAAGGTAAAAGGCGAGTCAACCGATATGCCCAATATCTGCGCGTTCAGGCCATCATAGTAACCAAAGCTATCACGCATAGTGCAAAGCTGGGTAGTGCATGTCCCCGTAAAGGCCATCGGGAAAAAGTGAATAACTACTTTTTTGCCCTTATAATCGGAAAGAGCTACCGATTTAAGCTCGTCTGATACTAAAATGAATTGTGGTGCCGCCTGGCCGATCTGTAATGACATATTGTTTTTTATTTTTTGACTGCGAAAGTAAGGATATCTTCCTTTTCAATTGTTGATTTTGTGTCTTTTTGCAGTCCAAAAAACAGGTAAAAACAGGTATTCTTTAATGTCATGGTGAGCTTGTCGAACCATAGTTCCAGCCCTAAATGTGCCGTTCTTTGACTGAGCTCAGAATGACACCTGTTTCGAAAAAAGCAGGTAAAAACAGGTATTCTTTAAAACATTCATCCTTATTCCTTACTCCTTATTCCTTCATCGCCCGCCGTTGTTGGTGTTGTCACCAACAACCTGCAGGGTGGTAAATGTGGGTATTTTAAATATTTCGTCTTTGTTCCTTGCTCCTTATTCCTTTGCAGGGTGGTAAATGTGGGTATTTTTTAAATATTTCGTCTTTGTTCCTTGCTCCTTATTCCTTTATCCCGATACCATACAATATAGCAAAAAAATCCCACATTTGAAAATCACCGCAGTCAGATTTGACAAATTTAACGGAGTTGTCAAATCTTTAACTTCACATAAAAACATTAATTTGGCCCATAAGTTAACCTATTATGCAAGCCATCACCATCACCCAACCCGGCGGGCCCGAAGTGCTTCAAACCACCGGACGTCCCATACCCGAACCACAACCCGGCGAGGTGTTGGTAAAAGTAGCGGCAGCCGGCATTAACCGCCCCGACGTTGCCCAGCGCAAAGGCATATACCCGCCCCCGCCCGGTGCGCCGGACATACCCGGATTGGAAATTGCCGGAACGGTAACCAAGCTTGGTGATGGCGTTAAACGCTGGCAAATTGGAGATGAAATATGCGGGTTGGTAACCGGCGGCGGCTATGCCGAATATTGCGGCATCCCCGAAGGACAGGCGCTGCCTGTACCCCAAGGCTTATCCTTTGCAGAAGCCGCATCCTTACCCGAAACCTATTTTACGGTTTGGAGCAACCTGTTCGATCGCGCCAGGCTTACCAAAGGCGAAACCTTGCTGGTACATGGCGGCACCAGCGGCATTGGTGTAACGGCTATCCAGCTGGCTAAAACAATGGGCTGCGAGGTGTTTGTTACCGCCGGCAGCGATGCCAAATGCAGGTTCTGCGAACAGCTTGGCGCCACAAGGGCCATCAACTATAAGACGGAGAGCTTTGCACTGGTAATAAAAGAGGCCACACGGGGCAAAGGCGTTAACGTAATACTGGACATGGTGGGTGGCGATTACACACCTGGTAACATCCGGTCGTTAGCGTACGACGGCCGCCTGGTCGTCATCAGCGCGCTTAAAGGAAAAGAAGGTGTGGTTGATCTGAACCTCATCACCCACAAACGCCTCACCATTACCGGCTCTGCACTGCGTGTCCGCGATACCGTTTTTAAAACCGCCATCGCCCAAAACCTCGAAAAAACGATATGGCCATTGCTGGCATCCCGACAGATCAAACCCGTTATCTATAAAACCTTCCCCTTTAAGCTGGCTGCCGATGCGCACCGCCTGATGGAAAGCAGTGAACATATCGGTAAGATCGTGTTAATATTTTAGGTAACACATGGCCTTTCTATGAGTATAGAAAGATTATAAAAGCATTGGGCTGGCGCGATTCCCTCCCAACGGGAGGGTGCAGGGAGGGGTCTATTGGCAAGCATTTTGTTAAATACCCCTACCCGCCATTACACAACCAACCGCACCCTTCCCCAGGGAAGGAGTTTTGACGGTTTACCAATCTTTCGAACACTCATAATAAATCTTAAATTAGCTTTATGAAAAAATGCTTATTCCTTCTTTTGATCGTATTGGGTGTACGCAACGTGGCCCTGTCGCAATCGGATAACGATGTTATCGTGCTGCATAATTTAACCTGGGATAAAAGCGCGAAGGCCGGCTTCAGGGAACTGATCATTCCATCGGCCCAAAGTAAGCTGCAGGGTTTTATGTACTCGCCTAACGGCAAACAAAAGCATCCTACATTGATTATGCTGCACGGCTATCCCGGCAACGAAAAAAACCTCGACCTGGCGCAGGTGGTACGCGCGCACGGCTGGAACGTGATCTATTTCGACTACCGTGGCTCATGGGGCAGCCAGGGCAAGTTTGGCTTTAAACATTGTGTTGAGGATGTGGTTAACCTGGTGGCTTATTGTAAAAAGAATGCAGCGGCGCTGAATATCGACACCGCTAACATCGCGTTGTTCGGCCACAGCATGGGCGGCTGGGTATGTTTAAAAGCATTGCAGCAATTGCCGGGCGTTAAAAAAGGTTTCGCCTTATCCACCTGGGATATTTACAGCGATGCCAAGGGTATCAAATCTAAAAAGGATATTCCGGCGGCGCTAAAGGCTGCAGATAACGAACCATCGTTTGTGTTAAATTCATCTGCCAATGAGTTGTTTGACCCGGTTTTAGATAACCAGGCTTATTTCAACCTTGCCAATGATGGCAAGGCGTTAGCCAATAAACAAATTATAATGTTAGACGAGCATACGCGCAACAAACCTATTGCCAATGCGATAAAGAGCAGCCATAAAACCTATTTTGACTACCAGGTTTGGGATACCGACCACCCCTTCACCAATAAAAGGGTATCGTTAATGAAAAAGGTACTGGCGTTTTTGGATAGGTAGCATCCACAAAAAAGCGGCCCCGGTTACCGGGGCCGCTTTTCAAAAAACTATCAAATCAAACAAAACAATTTTAAGGGAATGTTACGCCATTATAAGCCGATACATTAACCGTTGGTATAGTTGAGCCATACTGGGTATTTATTGCCGATATGAACTGGTTAGCCACAATGGAGTAACCACGTGGTGTTAAGTGCACACCATCTAACGAAAATATACCACCGCTGATATAGCCCGAACTCAGGCTTACACCGTTTATCAACAAACCATTGGCTTTAAGACTGGTTAAAAATGCAAAAGCATCAAACACAGCTAATCCTTTTGATGTGGCAACCGATTTGATGGTATTGTTGTACGAGTTTACATAATCTTTAACCATGGCAACTTCGTTGGCATCCAATACATATTGGGTTTCTATTGGGTTAAGCGGATGCAGACCGTAAGGAATACCACTACCATTGGGAACACCCATTTTGCTTGTCGGGAAAGTCAAAACAATCAAGTCGGCAGCAGTTGCCAAACGCGGTGCATATGTAGTCACATTAGGATCGCTGGATGTGCGGGCATTAATATATAACCCGGTTACCGCAGGATTTGCCGCTTGTACACTCGCTAATATAGCACCCACGGTAACTGTAGTAAAATATGGGATAGTAGTTACATCAGGTATGGTAGCGCAGGCACCTTTTTGACCATTAGCTGTTAATTTAGCTATTAATGCTGCGTATTTTGTTTGAAATACAGCCTTATCGGTCAACGGATCAGTTGGGCTCGCACCACCGCTTGTCGCGTAACCTAAAGCATCATTATTACCTAACCAGTTGGTAAAAAATGTAAACGGCTTAGCGGTAACAAAATCAAGGTAAGTAGTTGTGTTGCTTGGCGAGTTGCCCGGTAACATACGTTCATAATAGCCATTCACGTTACCGTAAAAACCATTATCAATATCGTTCAGTTTAATACCGGGTACACCATAGTTGTCAATATTGCCGGTGTACTTAGTGAACATAGGGAATGTACCTACTCCTGGAATGGTAACTGTTCCACGTACTGCAGTTGCAGCAACCGCCGTCAATATTGGGCTACCTGTGCTGGTAAAGCCTGTCAGCTTTTGGTAACCTGTACCGCTGGCCTGGGCATCGCTCCATAGCGGCTGGGTAAATGAACTTGCGCCGCCAATGGTTTGCATTTGCGCCGCTATAATACTTGGGTACGAGTTTAATTGTCCCGCAAGGTATAAACCGCCATCGGCATAACCTGCGGTTAATGAGTTACCTACAGATATATATCTTGTAAAATCGGCCGAACCCGCGCTTGGAGCAGGTACCTGGATAACCGGCTTACAGGCTGTTATTAATGCAGCTGCAAGCAATATATAGGTATAATTTTTAAAGTTCTTCATTGCTGTAATAATTTAGGTTTACCAGTGATAAGCTATAGATATGCCCGGAATAAACACATTGGTTTGGAAAGTACCCGACAAGTTCGACTCAATATTGGTTTGCGTACGGCTCATCAAGTGCTCATATTCAAAAGCAATGTCGATATCTAAATGCCTGGCGGCTTTAATTCCCAATCCGGCAGTACCGTAAACACGGTTGGCATCCGGCGCTTCGGGGGTTACATAACCATCGCGCACGGCGGTGGTGGCGTATCCGCCTCCTAAACGTACAAATACATCCTTATCGGCCTGGTATTGCACACCGCCCCTAAAATCGTAGGCGTCCTGGTAATTACGCGGCGAAACTGTGTTCTTTAAAGTACTTGTAGTTTGTCCATAAGTAAAATCCAATGATTTATAAACATCCCAGTTTACCCACTCAAAATCAAAGGCCACCAGCCACTTGGGGCATGGCGTATATCCCAGGCCTATTGATGCCGTAGCCGGTAAAGGGATAGAAGCCGAAAAAGTATTCGGTGAAGGGAAACTTGATTTTAAAGATGTGGGTACGGTAAATGTAGCATCGCCGTCATTGATAGATGTCTGCACTTTTGAGCGGTAATCTAACCCGATGGTAAATTTAGGACTTGCCTTTATAAACACGCCTACGTTAAACCCGGTTCCGCTGCCGCTGCCTTTCAGTTCTGCCTGCCCATCAGGGTTTGAGCTGCTTGATAACGGGATAGCCTTGGTAAGAACCACACTGCCATAATCGATAACAAAACCCGCGCCTACGCTTATCACATCATTAAACTTATAGCTTATGGTTGGCTGAAAATAAATGGCCTTTAAATTAAGGCTCTCCAGCGCGTACTTACCGCTCCAGTTGGTACCCCAGTCGGTTAAGCCGCCAAAAGGTGTGTAAATACCCATGCCTACTTTCCATTTAGCATTTTTGGGGCCCCATACGCCATAAATGTTAAAAGGTGTGGCTATATTGTTCTTAACGTTTTCCTGCTGGTTTGAGCCGGCCAGTAAAAACGATGAGTTAAAGAACAAAGGATTAATGCCGCCTTGTAAATAGTTTTCGGGTAGCATGGCTACCGCCCCGGGGTTAAACAGTACCGAAGCACCGTCCTGTAATAAACCTGTTCCGGTATGGCCCATGCCTATTTGCTTCTCTCCGTGCAAATTGACCTGGAAACCCTGTGCTATCCCCAAAAATGGCGATAGCAAAAGCCCCATTAGTAGTAATCGTCTCATAATTGATATAATTGGTTTTGTTGTAAAAGGTTTTACAAAAACAAACATAATAAAAATTACTATGTAAGCATAGTAATTTATTAAAAAAAATTGATGTGTATCACAAAATTGAAGTCGTTAATAAATTCTTTTATCGAAGTGTTTGATTATCGGTACAAAAGGTTATTTTTGCAACCCGAAATGGCACATGGTTATTATAGCCTGTTCTGTTTAATAATTTAACAAAAATACATAGTTCAATAGTATGCCAAACATTGGAAAAATAGCGCAAATTATCGGCCCGGTTGTCGACGTAAGTTTTGCGGATGCACAATTGCCAAAAATTTTTGATGCATTAGAGATCACTAAAGATAACGGCCAAAAAATCGTTCTTGAAGTTCAACAACACTTAGGCGAAGACCGTGTTCGCGCCATCGCGATGGACTCGACGGACGGTTTATTGCGCGGTATGCCGGTTTTGGATACGCACTCGGCAATTAAAATGCCGGTTGGCGAGCACATTAAAGGCCGCTTATTAAATGTTGTAGGCGAAGCTATTGACGGTATTGATAAATTAGATAACTCAAACGGTTACCCTATCCACAACCTGCCTCCAAAATTCGACCAGTTATCAACCGAAACCGAAGTACTTTTTACAGGTATCAAGGTTATCGATTTGTTAGAACCTTATGTAAAAGGTGGTAAAATTGGTTTGTTCGGTGGTGCCGGTGTAGGTAAAACCGTATTGATCATGGAGCTGGTAAACAACATCGCGAAAGCTTATGCAGGTTTATCTGTGTTTGCCGGTGTGGGTGAGCGTACTCGTGAGGGAAATGACTTACTACGTGAGTTTATCGAATCGAACGTAATTAACTATGGCGACGCTTTCAAACACTCAATGGAAGAAGGCGGCTGGGATTTATCGGTAGTTGATAAAGAAAAATTAAAAGAATCAAAAGCAACATTGGTGTTCGGCCAAATGAACGAGCCTCCTGGTGCACGTGCACGTGTGGCCTTATCAGGTTTAACTGTTGCCGAATATTACCGTGATGGCGAAGGCGAAGGCCAGGGTAAAGATATCCTGTTCTTTGTTGATAACATCTTCCGTTTCACCCAGGCAGGTGCCGAGGTATCAGCGTTGTTGGGCCGTATGCCATCAGCGGTAGGTTACCAACCAACGCTTGCTACCGAGATGGGTTTGATGCAGGAACGTATCACATCAACCAAACGCGGTTCAATTACATCTGTACAGGCCGTTTACGTTCCTGCGGATGATTTAACTGACCCTGCACCGGCAACAACATTTGCCCACTTGGATGCTACTACCGTACTTTCACGTAAAATTGCTGAGTTAGGTATCTACCCTGCGGTGGATCCCCTGGATTCAACTTCACGTATTTTGAACCCTGTGGTTTTAGGCGATGAGCATTACAACACCGCTCAACGTGTTAAAGAAACCTTACAACGTTACAAAGAGTTACAGGATATCATCGCCATCTTAGGTATGGATGAGTTATCTGAAGAAGATAAATTAGTTGTATCGCGCGCACGTCGTGTTCAGCGTTTCTTATCACAACCGTTCCACGTTGCTGAGCAGTTCACCGGTTTAAAAGGTGTATTGGTTGACATTAAAGATACCATCAAAGGTTTCAACATGATCATGGATGGCGAAGTTGATGAGTATCCTGAAGCAGCTTTCAACTTAGTTGGCAGCATTGAAGATGCGATTGAAAAAGGTAAAAAACTGTTAGCAGAAGCTAATAACTAATAGTATTGAGATTTGCGTATTGCGTAGTGAGACCCATTATCGCAATACGCAATACTAACTACGCAATACCCACAAAATGAATTTAGAAATATTAACTCCCGACAAAAAGATATTCGAAGGCGAAGTGCGTTCGGTAACTGTACCGGGTACAATGGGTTCGTTCGAGATATTGAATAACCACGCTCCTATCATATCTACTTTGGATGATGGTAAACTCATCGTTCGTACCGCCGGTAAAGAAGAAGTTTTTATGGTAAAAGGCGGCGTTGTAGAAGTATTGAATAACAACGTAATGGTTTTAGCCGAATCGGCTGCAGCCAGGTAACATACCCCAACGATAAAGAGAGCCGCTTAGCATTTGTTAAGCGGCTTTTTTATTATAAACCCGGCAGTGTACGGTCACTGTTCTTATCAGGGTCTTTCTTCGCCTCCATCATTTGCAGTGATGAAATGTACTCAGCAGGTAAGCCCTGCTCGCTGGCAAGTGCTATTATCCGCTCCTTATACCAGTCGTAAGGGAACAGGTAATTATTAATAGCATGCGGCTTTGATATTAATGTTGCGGCATGATACAAGGTACCGGCATCGTCAATACACTTAACATCGATGAGCTCCATGTGTTCTTCCCAATCCGGGTTTTTCTGAATAAGGTTCCCTACATCTTCCAATTCTATTAGAATACCCCAAACTTTGGCAGCGCCATTGCGCGATGGCTGAATATTAGCTACAGCAGATAACTCGCCGTAACTTTTGTTAAAGCAAAACTCATATCCGGGTATATAGGCATTACACAGTTTCCGCACCGAAGGTACATGGATCGATAACTCGTCCAGGTCCATAAAAGAAGCATAGGCAAATAGTATCATTGATGGCTGTATTTGGTAGAGTTATTTCATAGCAAAAATCACACCTCAATTTTTAAAAAAATTTCAGCCCGACTCCAATTTTAGGCAGAATTTGTGCCTTATGTCACAAATTGAAATTTTTTATACCGTATACCGAATTTAACTTTGGTATACGGTACGCCTTTATATATTCTACAGATAGCTTAATATCGGTATTTTATTCCGATATTTATAAAATTACGAAATTATATACTAATTGCAAATAAATGACATAGGGTATTGATACTATAAATGAAACAACCTAACTTACATTTATACAATTTTAACAAGTAAACACCATGAAATTAGTAGACAAAACAAGGGGGATTTTGAGGGAGATAAATGTTTTTTTACTGGGTTTGCTGGGTATTCAAAACAGGGTCATTCTGGTACCTGTACGAGTGCAGAGAAAGCGTTTCAATCAATAATAAAATAAATTAAGAAAGACGCCTTCTCACAACAATCAGAAGGCGTCTTTTTTATAATACCAATTCCATCTAACCAATAAAAATGAGTACTACAACAAATACCACACCGGCTACCGAAATAAACAAGTACAGCAAAGTACTAACGCAAGACCCTACCCAACCGGCCGCGCAGGCTATGCTTTATGGCATTGGCTTAACCGACGAGGATATGAAGAAAGCACAGGTGGGTGTGGCAAGCATGGGTTATGATGGCAATACCTGCAACATGCACCTGAACGACCTGTCGAAAATAGTTAAGGAAGGTATTTGGGCTGAAGACCTGGTTGGCCTGATATTCCATACCATTGGCGTAAGCGATGGCATGAGCAACGGTACCGAAGGTATGCGCTACTCATTGGTGAGTCGTGATATTATTGCCGACTCGATCGAGGCGGTTTGCGGCGCACAGTATTATGACGCGGTTATTGCCTTACCGGGATGCGATAAAAACATGCCTGGCTCTATTATAGCCATGGGCCGTTTAAACCGCCCGTCTATTATGGTATATGGCGGCACTATTAAACCCGGCCACTATAAAGGCGAAGATCTGAACATCGTATCGGCTTTTGAAGCCTTAGGTAAAAAGATAGCCGGCCAGCTGGATGAAGTTGATTTTATGGGCATCATTAAAAATGCCTGCCCGAGCGCGGGTGCCTGCGGTGGTATATACACTGCAAACACTATGGCGGCGGCTATCGAGGCTTTGGGTATGAGTTTGCCCTACTCCTCTTCAAATCCCGCCTTAAGCGACGACAAAAAAGCGGAATGCTTAGCGGCCGGTAAAGCCATTAAGATATTATTAGAAAAAGATATTAAGCCATCGGACATCATGACCCGCGCTGCATTCGAGAACGCGATAGTGACCATTATGGTGCTGGGCGGCTCAACCAACGCGGTGCTGCACATGATAGCCATGGCTAAAAGCGTTGGCGTTAAATTAACCCAGGACGATTTTCAATCGGTAAGTAACCGTATCCCTGTACTGGCCGATATGAAGCCAAGCGGTAAATACATGATGGAAGACCTGCACAATATAGGTGGCGTCCCTGCGGTAATGAAGTACCTGTTAAAATTGGGCTGGATAGACGGAAGCTGCTTAACAGTAACCGGCAAAACCATTGCCGAGAACTTAGCTGACGTACCCGAACTGGAATTTGAAACTCAAAAAATAATTTTCCCGAAAGAGAACCCGATAAAAGCTACAGGTCACTTACAGATATTATACGGAAACCTTGCCGAAGGCGGCAGCGTTGCCAAAATAAGCGGCAAAGAAGGTACCCATTTTGAAGGCCCTGCCCGCGTGTTTGATGGTGAGTTTGAACTGATAGCCGGTATACAAAGCGGCAAAGTTAAAGCCGGCGATGTGGTAGTAATCACCAACGTTGGCCCTAAAGGCGCCCCGGGCATGCCCGAGATGTTAAAACCAACATCGGCCATATTTGGCGCCGGTTTAGGCAGCTCAGTAGCATTAATTACCGATGGCCGTTTCAGCGGCGGCACACATGGATTCGTGGTAGGCCACATCACACCGGAATCTTTTGATGGCGGTTTGATAGGCCTGGTACAGGACGACGATAAGATCATCATCGACGCCACAACAAATGCCATTAACCTGATGGTGAGCGCCGAAGAAATTACCAAAAGGAAAGCGGCCTGGAAACAACCCGCGCTCCGAGTCAGCAAAGGCTTATTATACAAATACGCGAAATCAGTAAGCACCGCCGCCGAAGGTTGTGTAACTGATGAGAACTAAGAGAGGTTAAAGCTGAAAGGCGAAAGCAGAAAGCGAGAAGAGAGAATCAACAAAAAATAAATTCGAAATCGAAAATTCGAAATCCGAAATAAGAATATGGAAGTTACACAGGAAATAACAATTGACACCCCGAAGAAAGAAACTGTTGAAGTTTCGGGTTCGGTGGCCTTATTGGAAGCACTGATAACAGAAGGCGTGGAAACCATTTTTGGTTATCCGGGAGGCGCCATTATGCCGATATACGACGCGTTGTACGATTACAACGATAAATTACAACACATACTGGTACGCCACGAACAAGGCGGCATACATGCCGGACAGGGCTATGCACGTACATCGGGCAAAGTAGGCGTGGTTTTCGCGACAAGCGGACCGGGCGCTACCAACCTGATCACCGGCTTGGCCGACGCGCAGATTGACAGCACACCATTGGTATGTATCACCGGCCAGGTGTTCGCGCACTTGCTGGGTACCGATGCTTTCCAGGAGACCGACGTGATCAACATCACCACCCCGGTTACCAAATGGAACTACCAGGTTACTGATGCCCGTGAAATACCTGAGGCTATCGCCAAAGCGTTTTATATCGCTAAAAGCGGCCGCCCGGGCCCTGTTCTGATCGACATTACCAAGAACGCGCAGATACAAAAATTCGATTTTGAAGGTTATGTTAAATGTAACCACATACGTAGCTATAAACCAAAACCGGTGGTAAGGCACCAGTATATTGAGCAGGCTGCACAATTGATCAATAAAGCCAAAAAGCCTTTTATCTTATTCGGGCAAGGCGTTTTGTTAGGCAGCGCCGAGCAGGAGTTTAAAGCTTTTGTTGAGAAAAGTGGCATCCCTGCAGCGTGGACCGTTTTAGGTGCAGGCGCTATCCCTACCGACCACCCATTGAATGTGGGTATGTTGGGTATGCACGGTAACTACGGTCCAAACGTGCTCACCAATGAGTGTGATGTTTTGATCGCTATCGGGATGCGTTTTGACGACCGTGTAACCGGCCGTTTAGATAAATACGCCAAACAGGCGCAGGTTGTTCACCTGGATATTGACCCTGCCGAGATAGATAAGAACGTAAAATCAACCGTACCTGTTTGGGGCGATTGTAAAGAGACTTTACCATTGCTTACCGCATTGGTTGAAGAAAAACAACATACCGAATGGCTGGCTAAGTTTAACGATTACACCCGCCAGGAAGTTGAAGCCGTTATAGAAAAAGAGTTGAACCCAACTTCGGGCGAAATGACCATGGGCGAGGTAATAAAACAACTGAACGACCTTACTTTAGGCGAAGCGGTTATTGTAACTGATGTTGGCCAGCACCAAATGGTGGCCTGCCGTTACGCCAAATTCAATAAAACGCGCAGCAACGTTACCAGCGGTGGTTTAGGTACCATGGGTTTTGCCTTACCTGCAGCTATAGGCGCTAAATTCGGTACACCCGATCGTGAAGTGGTTGCCATTATTGGCGACGGTGGTTTCCAAATGACTTGCCAGGAATTAGGTACCATTATGCAAACGGGCATCAATGTAAAGATCATCATTCTGAACAACCGTTTCCTGGGTATGGTTCGCCAATGGCAGGAACTATTTAACGAGAAACGTTATTCATTCGTTGATATCCAAAGCCCGAACTTTGTGACCCTGGCCAGCGCCTACGGTATTCCGGGTAAAACCATCAGCGAACGCGAAGACCTTCCTGCTGCATTGAAAGATATGCTGGACCAAAAAGGTTCGTTCCTGTTAGAAGTGATGGTAACCAAAGAGAACAATGTATTCCCGATGGTACCACAAGGATGTAGTGTAAGCGAAATTCGTTTAAAGTAATTAAGATCATGACTGAGCAAATAACAGATAAGCAGGAATATAACATCACGGTTTACACCGAGAACCAGATAGGTTTGTTAAACCGTATCGCCATTATATTTACCCGCCGTAAAATAAATATCGATAGCCTGAACACTTCCCCATCGGAGGTTGACAGCATTCACCGTTTCAATATCGTTATTACCGAAACCGAAGATGTGGTGCGCAAGGTTTGCCGCCAGATAGAAAAACAGGTGGAGGTATTAAAAGTATATTACCATACCAATGCCGATGTGATCTGGCAGGAAATGGCGTTGTACAAAGTATCAACCGATGTGATTGCCGAAAAGGTAAGCGTTGAGCGTTTATTGCGCGAGAATGGTGCCCGTGCCGTGGTTATCCGTAAAGACTATACCATATTTGAAACCACCGGCCACCGCGAAGAAACCGATAATCTGGTAGCGATATTACAGCCATACGGCCTGATAGAATTTGTACGCAGCGCCCGTATCGCCATTATTAAAGACAGCGATGGCTTTAACCGCAAACTGCGCGAATTTGAGCGCCTTGAACCGGGTGAAGACGTAATGGAAAACGAATACCTTAATAAAGGCGAGAAAGTATTTACCATGTAAGCTTGAAGCCAAAGCTGAAAGCATAAAGCAAAACAATAAAATAACAAACAATAAAATCGGTGTAATCAAAAAACATCGGTAAAATCAAAAACAAACAAAAACAACAAAAAAATGGCACAACTAAATTTCGGCGGAACTGTAGAGAATGTAGTAACCCGCGAAGAGTTCCCTTTAGCTAAAGCACAGCAAGTATTAAAGAACGAAACTGTTGCGGTTATCGGATACGGCGTACAAGGCCCCGGTCAGGCGTTAAACCAAAAAGACAACGGTATCAACGTAATTGTTGGTCAACGTAAAGATTCAAAATCATGGGATAAAGCTGTTGCTGACGGATTTGTACCGGGCGTAACTCTTTTTGAAATTGAAGAAGCGTTAGCAAAAGGTACCATCATTTGCTACTTATTAAGCGATGCAGCTCAGATCGCTTTATGGCCTACTGTAAAAAAACACTTAACCCCGGGTAAAGCATTATACTTCTCTCACGGTTTCGGTATCACTTTCAAAGAGCAAACAGGCATCGTTCCTCCTGCTGATGTTGACGTATTTTTAGTTGCTCCTAAAGGATCGGGTACTTCATTGCGCCGTATGTTCCTGCAAGGCCGTGGCTTAAACTCAAGCTACGCTATCTTCCAGGATGCAACAGGTAATGCATTTGAGCGTGTTATCGCTTTAGGTATTGCTGTTGGCAGCGGTTACTTGTTCGAAACCAACTTCAAAAAAGAAGTATATAGCGATTTAACTGGTGAGCGTGGTACTTTGATGGGCTGTATCCAGGGTATCTTCGCTGCTCAATACGAAGTTTTACGCAAAAACGGTCACTCACCATCAGAATCGTTTAACGAAACTGTTGAAGAATTAACCCAATCGTTAATGCCATTAGTTGCTGAGAACGGTATGGATTGGATGTATGCCAATTGCTCAACTACCGCGCAACGTGGTGCTTTGGATTGGTGGAAAAAATTCCGTGATGCTACTAAACCGGTATTCGAAGAATTATACGAAAGTGTTGCTACAGGTAAAGAATCACAACGTTCTATCGACCTGAACAGCCAACCTGATTACCGTGTGAAACTGGATGCTGAATTAGCCGAACTACGCGAAAGCGAATTATGGCAGGCAGGCAAAACTGTACGCAGTTTACGCCCTGAGAACCAACCGGTAGAAGCATAATTTTTTAGTCGATAGTCCATAGTCTTTAGTCGGGAGTCTTTCTCCAAACTATAAGACTATGGACTCAAGACTGACGACTCAAGACTAACAAAATGAAATGGAACGCTGAACTATATGACCAAAAACATGCTTTCGTATACCAATACGGCGAGAGTGTTTTGGAATTGCTGGGGGTACAACCCGGCGAGCGTATCCTTGACCTGGGTTGCGGTACCGGCTACTTAACACAACAGATCAGTGATCTGGGTGCTGACGTAGCAGGTATTGATTACTCGCCCGAAATGATACAGAAGGCTCAAGAGAATCACCCTGATGTACCATTTAGTGTTGCCGATGCATCAAAGTTCAGCTTTACCGAACCTTTTGATGCCATATTCAGCAATGCGGCATTGCATTGGGTAAAAAACCACGATGCCATGATGAAATGCGTTTACCACAGCCTTAAACCCGGCGGCCGCTTTGTAGCCGAAATGGGCGGCAAGGGTAACGTGCAGCAGTTAATAGCTGCAACAAAACAAGTACTGTTAAAGTACGGATTTAACAAACAAGCCGAAACCATGTTATGGCGTTTCCCAGGCCTGGGAGAATATACCGGCGAACTTGAAAGCCATGGCTTCAGGGTAACCTTTGCCATGCATTTTGACCGCCCCACTGCTTTGCAGGATGGCGATCAGGCTGTTGCCAAATGGATAGCCATGTTTGGCGAACAATATTTTGAAGGCGTGCCTTCGGATACAAAACAGCAAATGCTGAAAGAAATTACTGAGCTACTGCGCCCCGACTATTATAGAGACGGGATTTGGTACTCGGATTACAAAAGATTACGATTTATAGCAATAAAAGAGGCTTAACCACAGCCCAATAAAATAGAATACAGCTCAAACAAGAAACTCAATAAACTCAATAAAATATGTTACACGATCCAAACCGCGTTTATGTTTTTGATACGACGCTTCGCGACGGCGAGCAGGTCCCGGGATGTCAATTAACCACCCCTGAGAAAATCGAAATAGCCCATGAACTCGAGTTGCTGGGTGTGGACATTATTGAAGCGGGTTTCCCGATATCAAGCCCAGGCGATTTCCAGAGCGTGGTTAATTGACATCCC
>Ga0207690_10000357_pt1 | contig 30373 bp, 24 predicted proteins | sample KBSC23metaG_FD_184315 | JGI IMG/M metagenome (GOLD analysis project Ga0207690, IMG submission 184315) | Corn rhizosphere microbial communities from Kellogg Biological Station, Michigan, USA - KBS C2-3 metaG (SPAdes) (version 2) | ecosystem: Host-associated > Plants > Roots > Rhizosphere > Soil ... | reverse complement strand
TGCACGGTCCGGCCGCCTGACGCCACCCCGGGAGCGCGGTTCGTGAAAAGGTATGCGGCATGGACCTCCTCGCCGACGGCGGCAACCTGCCCGCCGCGTTCTTTGCGGCCGGGTCGAGTTCGTTCGCGGACTTCCTCGCCGGCCACCGCCCCGACCTGCTGCCGGGCCGCCGGCTCGACTTGCAACCCGGCATGACCGTCGAGGCGCCGCACGGTACGACGATCGTCGCGGTGACGCACACGCGCGGCGTCGTCGTCGCCGGTGACCGCCGCGCGACCATGGGCAACGTCATCGCTCAGCGCGACATCGAGAAGGTCTTCCAAGCCGACGAGTACTCCTGCGTCGGCATCGCCGGCACCGCCGGCATCGCGGTCGAGTTGGTCCGGCTGTTCCAGGTCGAGCTCGAGCACTACGAGAAGATCGAAGGGACGACGCTCAGCCTCGACGGCAAGGCCAACCGGCTGAGCCTGCTCATCCGCAACAACCTCGGCATGGCCATGCAAGGGCTCGCCGTCGTACCGCTGTTCGCCGGCTACGACCTCGACGCGGCCGACCCGGACAAGGCCGGCCGCATCTTCTCCTACGACGTCACCGGCGGGCGTTACGAAGAGCACAGCTTCCACTCGGTCGGCTCCGGCAGTGTCTTCGCCCGCGGTGCGTTGAAGAAGCTCTACCGCGACGACTTCGACGAGGCCGACGCCGCGCTCGCCGTCATCCAGGCCCTCTACGACGCCGCCGACGACGACAGCGCGACCGGCGGCCCGGACCTGACCCGGCGCATCTATCCCGTCGTCGCGAGCGTCACCGCGGACGGCTTCCGCCGGCTCGGCAACGACGAGGTCGAAACGCTCACCCAACGCGTCGTCGAGGAACGCATGACCAGCCCAGGCGGGCCCAACGCGCCGCTGCGCTCTGCCGGCAACGGGGGTAACGACCGATGAGCATGCCGTTCGGCTACGTCTCGCCCGAGCAGGTCATGAAGGACCGCGCCGACTACGCCCGCAAGGGCATCGCCCGCGGCCGTGCGGTTCTCGTGATGACCTACGCCGACGGCATCCTGTTCGTCGCCGAGAACCCCAGCAGCGCGCTGCACAAGGTGTCCGAGATCTACGACCGGATCGGCTTCGCCGCGGTCGGTAAGTACAACGAGTTCGAAAACCTCCGGCAGGCCGGCGTCCGGATGGCCGACCTGCGCGGCTACTCCTACGACCGCACCGACGTCACCGGCCGGATGCTCGCGAACACCTACGCGCAGATCCTCGGCACGATCTTCACCACGGAGTCGAAGCCGTACGAGGTCGAGATGACCGTCGCGGAAGTGGGGGAGACCGCCGCCGGCGACCAGTTGTACCGGCTGACCTACGACGGCAGCGTCGCCGACGAGCAGGGCTTCGTCGTCATGGGCGGCAACGCCGAGACGATCAGCGGCCGGCTCAAGGACAGCCACCGCGAAGGGATGGAGCTCGGCGAAGGTCTGCGCGCCGCGGTCACCGCAATGACCGCCGGTGACAACGGCGAGCAGCGTGCGCTGACCGCGGACGCGCTGGAGGTCGCCGTGCTCGACCGCACCCGCCCGCGGCGAAAGTTCCGGCGTTTCACCGACACCCAGACCGAGGCACTCCTCGCCTGACCGCTCCCGCGCCACCGCAGACGTGGCGCGAGAGCGGTCGGCCGAGCGTTACTGCAGCCAGTTGTAGACCGGGCTGTAAGCCATTGCCGAGTCCGCCCGGGTCGCGCGGAACAGCACCTTCGTCCCGGCGGACACGTTGATCGCCTTCGCCCAGGCGCCGTACGTCTGATGTGTCAACGGTGTCCACGCGCCGCTGCCGATCTTGACGTCGACGCCGGTGGCGGTCGCCGACACATAGACCTCCACCCACGTAGTGCTCGAACCGGCACCGACGGTGAACGTCGAGGACCAGCCAGGTGACGTCGTCGGTGTCTGCGTCAGCCAGCCGAAGTCGCTGCTGGCGGCACTGGACGAGTCACTCGACCGGTGCGCGATGAACTGGACCTTGTCGCCGTTCGCCAACGCGCTCGGAGCGGTCGCGGCCCACGCGCCCCACGACCGCTTGACGAGCGGCAGGTAGAACTGCCCGTCGCGGCCGATCGCGTCGACCGAGGTCACGTCGTTGGACGTGTAGACCTCGACCCACCAGTTGTTCGCGCCGGAACCGATCGTGAAGCTCGGCTGGAAGGTCCCGCCGACACTGATCGTCGCGGCGCCGTTGTTCCAGTAGTACGTCGAGCCCCAGGTGCTGTTGAACACGCCGAGCTTCACGGTGTAGGTGCCGGTGTTCACCGTGCCCGGCCACGTCCACGTATGCGTCACCGATTGCCCATCCGAGAGGCTGTCGGTCCAGGACTGCTGGCCGGCGGGCGCAGCCAGCCGGTTGCCCGCTGAGTCGTATACCTCGATGTCGGTCTTGCCGCCGACAAGCGCCCCGCCGGTGGCGGTGAAGGTCGCGGTGATGTCGAGCGACTGGCTGGGCAGCACCGTCGACGCGGACACGGTCGCCGATCCGGTGAACGTCGGCGCGGATACCGTGACCGTCCCCGCGTTGTTGTTCCACGACAACGTCGGCGTCCATGACGGCGCCACCACGCCGACCTTCACGGTGTACGTCCCCGTCGTCGCCGGCGCGGTCCAGTTGTACGTGTAGGCGCGGGTCTGGCCGGCGCTCATCGTCTGGCCGGACCACGTGAGGTGACCGACCTGCATCGTGCCGGCCGCGTTCCACACCTCGACGTCGATGTTCGCGTTGTCGTACGACCCGCCGTTGTTCGTGACGTACGTCGTGATCGTCGAGGCACCGCTGGGCGCCACCGAGACCGGCGATGCCGTGGCGGAGCTGGCCCACACCGGCGCCGCGACACCGGTCGAGGCGGCTTGGCCGTTCCAGTGCAGCGTGCTCGCCCAGTTGGCCGTGAAGACGCCGAGCTTCACCGAGTACGCGCCGGCAGGCGCGCTCGCCGGCGGCGACCACGTCGTGGTGAACGTGAGTTGCCCACCCGCGGTGAACGACTGTGCCGACCACGACTGCTGATAGGCGCGGGCGCCCGTGGGGTCGTAGACCTCGACGTCGGTGATCAGGCCCGACACCGCCGCGCCGTTGTTCGTGAAGGTTGCGCTGATCACCGCCGACCCGGCGCCCGGCGCGACCGACGCCTGGCTGACCGTCGCCGTACTCGTGAACTGGTTGGTGACGACGTCGAAGGTGCCCGCATCGTCGTCGACCGGGTACGTCGGCGAACCACCGGTCGCGGCCACCGTGACACGGACCGTGTAGGTACCGAGCGCTGACGACGACGTCGTGGCGACCGGGATCGAGTATGGCTTGACGTCGCCCGCCCCGAACGCCTGCGCCGACTGGACCGAGGTCGCGAACACCCCGCCCGAAGGGTTGTACGTCGTGATCGTCACGTCGCCGCTCGAGAGCGCATCTCCGGTGTCGGTGACGGTGACGTTGAGGGTCGTCGTGTCACCCGGACCGATGGTGCGTGGCGAGGCGACTTCCGAGGCGGTGAACGACGGCCCGTTCGACACGACCGTTATCGACTTGACCGTCTGGCTGAAGTACGACGGCGAGCCGCCGGTGCCCGCGACGGTGACCCGAATCGAATAGGTGCCCGGTGTCTGCGCCGCCGTCCACGCCCACGACAACGTCTTCGGCTCGCTGTTTCCGAAGGTTTGGCCGGTGAAGGTGTGCGTGCCGACATTGGCCCCGCCGGAGTCGAGCACGTCGACGGTAACTTGACCGTTGGTCAGTGCGCCGCCGTTATCGGTCACCGTCGTCGTGAGGGTGGCGTGTCCGCCAGGTGCGGCCGAGGGCGGCGCGTCCACGACTACGTTGAACGCCGGCGGCCCGCTCGAGCCGCCGGACACGGCCGTGACGTGGTCCTCCATCGTCGTCACCGTGTTGTTGACCTCGGTGACCGCGTTGGGGTTGGCCGGATAGTCGAAGTAGAGCTCGTTGTCGATGCCCATCGCCCGCGAGCCCGGGTCCGCCGGGCCGCCGGTCCGCAGCATGTAGCCGCGCAGCCCGTACTGGTCGTACAGCGACGCGAAGCCGCCGGTCACGATATGCAGGATCTGTGTCTGGCCGGCATTGCCGAAGCTCGGCGACGGATTGCTCGGCTCGCACCGAGTGACCGCCATGTCGTCGATCATGACGTTCGGCGTGCCGAAGATCGCGTGGACCGCCTGGATCTTCGTCTTGGCGATATTCAGGGCGTACTCCGGCGAGTTCGGGTCGCTCGTCAGCCCGGACAACGTGTGCCCGCCGCCGTACGGAGTGCCGCTCGTCGTCGCGGTGCACTGCGAATAGTTGCTGACGAGATGCAGCGAGACGCCTTGCAGGTCGAACAGCGTGGCGTTCTCCTTGAAGCAGTCGTACGACGTGCCCGGGTTCAGGGTCCAGAAGCCCATGGCATTGATGAGATGCGTGTTGACCGCGTGCCGGCGGAACTCCGCGATAACCCGGCCGAGCCCGGCGCTGTAGCTCGGCGTACAGCCGCCGTCCTTGATGTTGAGGTCCCACTCCGGTTCGATGGCGACGTACGCCTCGTGGCTGCCGATCGCGCTCGCGAGCGTGCTCGCCCACTGAACCCAGTCATTGATCTCCGTCGAACTGACGGTGCTCCATTTCTTGATCCGGTTGGCCCACTGGTAGAGGAAGACGTAGGGGATCTGGCCCGCGGTGATCTCCTTCCCCACCTCGGCGGCCACCTGCGTCTTGTCACTCCACGCGCTGGCGCCGACCCACTGCGACTTGGCCATCGCGACCGGCTGGGTGGCCGGCCTGTCCAGCTTGGTGCTCGCGACGAAGTTGGCCTGGTTGTATCCCGGCGTCACGTCGTCCTCGCGATACAGCGGCTGGCCCTGGTCGTAGAGCCACCGCACCTTGTAGAAGGTCCCGCCGCCCGTACAGAAGCTCGGGTTGACCTGCGTGCTGTTGACGAACTGGAACTCGTTGGTCTTCCATTGCGCGAACGTCGCGAGGCCGTCGAAGCGGGCGTCGATCGACTTGACGCTGCCATAACCGCTGCCGTCACCTTTGACCATGCGGGTGAACGGGGTGGTCGCGTTGTCGGGATCGAAGATGTACATGTTGGTGTCGGTCGAGATGTAGAACTGGTTGTCGACTCGCCGGCGCTGGATGTCGTGGCCGATAGGAGTCTGCAACTGCCAGGCGGGGCGAACGAGGCGCAGCATGGGTGACTGCGACGGGTCGTACGACAGCTCGAGCAGGGTCGTGTAACCGATCGCGAACAGCGCGTTCCGTGATGCGTCCCAGGTGACGCCGTGCGCGCTCGGCAGGTCGATCGACGACAGGACGGTGCCGCTCGGGTCCAGCACGACCAGGTTGCCCTCGCCGCTAGTGCCGCCGATCTTGCCTACGGTCGCCACCACGATGTTGCCGTCGGGGAGCTGATCCACCGAGTGCACCGTGTTGCCGTTGAGCGCGTTCTCCCAGGTCGACGGGAACGCGAAGTGCGTCGTCCACGTGCCGGAGCTGCGGTCGTAGATTCCGACTCCGCCCGGTTGACCATTACCGTTCGCACCCCACGCCGCGATCACCTGGTTGCTGCGGTTGAGCGGCTTGGCTTCGTTGATCACGCCGCTGACGCCCGGCGCGATGCCAAGGTCCTGGGTGACCCCGCCGCCGAACGGATCGGCGATGAGCACGTGCTGGTTGTAGGCACACCCGCTGCCGCCGTCCTGGTTTGTGACGAGGACATGCGTGGCCTCGACGGAGGGGTTCGCGTGCGCGGCCGGCAACGAGGTGAGCGGCACGATGAACGCCGAGAGCAGGACGAGCAGGGACAGGTAGACGCGACGCATGGGATCACCTTCTAGTTGGCATCCACCGCGCCGGCTACAAGGGCAACGGTCCGGTATGTGAGTAGTGCTGGCGCGCTACCCTAACTCCGAACCGGACAAACCTCCCAATCAAACATTTTCTATCGCAAAGCATCCGAGTGGTTGGGGGCGCTAGCTGCTCCACGCGAGATAGAACTCGGCGCGCGCCTGCTGGTCCGCGGCGTAGATCGCGTCTTCCTGCGCTCGCGCCGGCATCGCCGCGGTCCCGCGCAGCACCTTGAACGCAAGGTTGCGGGCCGGCGTGTCGACGCCGCCGTAACCGATCAGCGGGTACTGCTGGAACGCCGCCGGCACCTGGCTCCACTGCACCGGCGTCGAGTTGTACGGCGCGTACGTCGTGTCGCAGACGGCGCCGTCGTTGTGCTCGGCGACCGGTCGCGCGGTCGCGGTGTGGAACAACACGTCCTTGAGCTCGGCGTACGTGAGCTTGGCGTCGCTGAGCGGTCCGGACTTCACCGCTCCGGCCCGGCCGGACGCGAGCACGTCGCCGCGGTAGCCGGTCCGGTTGTCGCCGAGAATCCGCCGTGCCTCCAGGATGATCCGGGCCGCGCTACCGGCGACGTACGGCGTCGCGGCCGACGTACCCGACCCGGTGGTGTCGGTGGACTTCGTCGTCGTCGGTCCTTCGGTCGCCCACGACGAGCACGCGTCGGACGAGACGTTCGGCATCGAGCCGGGCCACGTTGCGACGTATCCCGAGTCGTACCCGCCGACGATGATGGGCGACGGCCCGAGGTGCGGTGCCAGCAGTGTCGGGTGGCCGAGCACGCCCTCGCGGAACACGACGCCGTTGCCGGCGGCCCAGAACGCCAACTGCTTGCTCGCGGTCTCCTCGACCGCCTTCGTCAACGCCGGATCGTCGGTCGCCATCCCCGAGCTCACCGGCGCCCAACCGGGAACGAGCGGTCCCCAGGAGTTCGACTGCACGTCGATCCACGAACGGTTGGCGGCGGCCCAGCGGATGCCGTCGGCGGAGACGGTCGAGCCGTCCTCGCCCCCGACGCCGACGCTCACGGTGAGCGGCAGCTGCACCGACACGACGCGACACTCGGGGCAGGCGCCGTAGTCGTTCGCCGCCGCGCGCGACGCCGTCATCGCGCCGTGGCCGGTGGACAGGAGGTAGGTGTCGGAAGGCTCCCGGTCGTTGCAGTTCATCGCGGGTTGCGTCCCGAACGCGATCGCGCCGACGATCTTCGTGCCCGGGAACCAGTAGAGCCGGCCCGGTCGCACCTTCGACCACACCGAGCGGCAGTCCTTGCGCACCGCGGCGTTGTAGTCGGTGGCGTCGAGGGTGATGTGCAGCGCGATCGCGCCCTTGGGATAGCCGGGCAAATAGGTCCCGGGGTAGCGCTGCGCCAGCGGCGAGCGGTCCCGGAACACCTTGTGGTACGGGTTGATGCCGGTGTCCTCGAGCGCGATCACTGCCTGCGGTGCCGCTTTGCCCGAGGCCTTCGAGGCGGCGCCGGCGACGCCACCGCTGGCGCAGCCGATCACGAGCGACACCGCTATGGCCACCCGCCACGGGACTGTCATCGATCGCGTCCTCTCCGAGTCCGTCGACGTTCAGGATTCGCCGGCGACGGGGCATTTCCTCGTCCGATCAATCTGAGGAACGTCCGCGGGGACGCCGCGTCACACCCGGCACCGCACCCGCGCAGGAATACGATCACCCGGTGGACCGGCGGATCTTCGGCTTGGAGAACGAGTACGGCGTCACGTGCACGTTCCGCGGCCAGCGCCGGCTGAGCCCCGACGAGGTCGCCCGCTACCTGTTCCGGCGGGTCGTCTCGTGGGGCCGGAGCAGCAACGTGTTCCTCAAGAACGGCGCCCGGCTCTACCTCGACGTCGGCTCGCACCCCGAGTACGCGACGCCCGAGTGCGACGACCTCGTCGATCTCGTGACGCACGACAAGGCGGGGGAGCGGACCCTCGAAGGCCTGCTGATGGACGCCGAGCGGCGGCTGCGCGAAGAGGGCATCGCCGGCGACATCTACCTGTTCAAGAACAACACCGACTCGGCGGGCAACTCCTACGGCTGCCACGAGAACTATCTGGTCGGCCGGCACGGCGAGTTCTCCCGGCTGGCCGACGTGCTCATCCCGTTCCTCGTCACCCGGCAGATCATCTGCGGCGCCGGCAAGGTGCTGCAGACCCCGCGCGGCGCGGTCTACTGCGTCAGCCAGCGCGCCGAGCACATCTGGGAAGGCGTGTCGTCCGCGACGACCCGCAGCCGGCCGATCATCAACACCCGCGACGAACCGCACGCCGACGCCGAACGGTTCCGCCGGCTGCACGTGATCGTCGGCGACTCCAACATGTCCGAGACGACGACGCTGCTGAAGATCGGTACGACGGATCTCGTGCTGCGGATGATCGAAGCCGGCATCGTCATGCGCGACCTCACCCTCGAGAACGCGATCCGCGCGATCCGCGAAGTGAGCCACGACATGACCGGGCGGCGCCGGATCAAGCTGGCCAACGGCCGGGAGGCCAGCGCCCTGGAGATCCAGCTCGAATACTTCGCGAAGGCGCGCGACTTCGTGCACCGCCGGGGTGCCGACGCCACCGCCGAGCGGGTGCTCGACCTGTGGGAGCGGACGCTGCAAGCGGTCGAGAGCGGCGACCTCGACAAGGTCGAGCGGGAGATCGACTGGGTCACCAAGTACAAGCTGATCGAGCGCTATCGCGCCAAGCACGACCTCCCGCTGTCGTCACCGCGGATCGCGCAGATCGACCTCGCGTATCACGACGTCAACCGGCGCCGCGGCCTCTACTACCTGCTCGAACGCAAGGGCGCCGTCGACCGGGTGGCGAACGACCTGCGCATCTTCGAGGCGAAGTCGGTGCCGCCGCAGACCACCCGCGCCCGGCTGCGCGGCGACTTCATCCGCCGGGCGCAGGAGAAGCGCCGCGACTTCACCGTCGACTGGGTGCACCTGAAGCTCAACGACCAGGCGCAGCGGACCGTGTTGTGCAAGGACCCGTTCCGTTCGGTCGACGACCGGGTCGAGAAGCTCATCGCCAGCATGTGAGTCGATCCCTACGCGCCACTTCGGAGACCTGGTGACCACGACACGCCGATAGAAGTCGACAAAGTTGGTCGCCAGCCCTCCGAAGTGGAGGGGCGGTCTACCCGGAGACGGCGAGCTCGGTCGGTTCGCTCCGGCCCCGCAGTACGACGCTGCCGTCGGTGCGCCAGTGCGCGCGTTCCGCGCCGTCCACGGACTCCAGCATCGTGGCCGACACCAGCAGCCGCTCCGGCCGCGTCTTCGCGAGCTCGGTCAGCCGGGCGGCCTCGTTCACCGGGTCGCCGATGACGGTGTATTCGAACCGTTCCTTGGTCCCGATGTTGCCGGCCACGACCGTTCCGGCGGAGACACCGATCGCGGCGCGCAGCCCGTGGACGTCGGACAGCCGCTCGCACAGCAGCCGGGCCGCGAGCAGCGCGCACTCGTCGGCATCCGCACGGCGCACGGGCGCACCGAAGATGCACAGCGCCGCGTCGCCCTCGAACTTGTTGACGAACCCGCCGGTGCGCCCGACGACGTCGACGACGATGCCGAAGAACGCGTTCAGCACGGCGACGACCTCGGCCGGCGAGCGCGTGGCGGCGAGCGTCGTACTGTCGATCACGTCGACGAACAGGACGGCGACGTGCACCTGCTCGCCGCCGAGCCGGACCCCGCGTTCGAGTGCCTGCTCCGCTACGTCCTCGCCGACCTGGCGGCCGAACAGGTCGCGCAGCCGGCGGCGTTCGCGCAGCCCGTCGACCATGGCGTTGAATCCCGCCTGCAGCTGACCGACCTGGCTGCCGTCGTAGACGGGGACGGTGACGTCGAGGTCGCCGTCCTGGACGTCGGCGAGCGCCGCGGTCACCGACTCGATGGGGTCGGCGATCGTCTTCGCCGCGAACACCGTGGCGACGATCCCGCTGAACAGCCCGGTGACGCCGAGGAAGGCCAGGCCGGCGAGCGACACCGGCCGGTTGCCGTGGTCGACGGTCATCATGATGACGCCGAGCAACGGGATGCCGGTGCCGACGCCCCACGCGAACAGCAGCCGCGACTTCACACCCGGCACGTACGGGTCGGTCGGCAGCCCGCTGTCGAAGGCCATCGCGTTGATCGGCCGCAGCAACCGCTCGGCCATGAGGTAGGTGAGGCCGCAGGTCGTCACCGCGCCCATGAAGATGGTGGCCGCGATGTCCCAGTCGTAGAGCGCGCCGAACCGCGCGTTGATCGGCACGAACACGAACTCCGACCCGATCCAGGTCACGAAGTTGATGACCATCTGCCGCAGCGGGTAGCGGACGATGTAGGTGCGTTCGGCCGCGGTCGCGGGTCGGCCGTCTTTCGCGAACCGCACCAGCGGCCGGAAGGCGTAGCCGGAGACCGCGCAACACAGCGCGCTCGCGAGCACGTTGTAGGCGACCAGCGCGATCAGGTTCGCGGTGAAGAACCGCTGCGGCGCCGGCAGGATGAAGCCGAGATAAGAGAAGACGATGACCGCGCCGGTCATGTTGACCATCAACATGGCGCAGCCGAACTTCGCCTGGACCTTCGCTACCCGCGAGCGCACGTCGGCGACCCGCACCGGCGCGGTGACGAGGGGCAATACGGTCGCCACGTCACAAGTGTGGCAGCAGCGGACGAACTGGTCGACCCACTGTGCGATGGATCACATCAGCGTCATAGCAGCGATGCGGCATGCCGCCCGGCCGCGGCGGCGGCGAGGAAGTACGCCGGATCGTCGTCGAGCCCGCGCCCCATCGAGGACAGCGCGACGGGCGCGGCGCGCAGCGCGTCCAGCAAACCGTCGGTCTCGACGTCGACGAGCCGGTGCCGCTCGGCCAGCGACCGGCAGGCCGCGCGGACCTCCGCCCCGAACGCGTCCGGGAGCAGCGGTACGACGACGTCGGCCGGCGCCATCGCGACCCGGCCGAGCGCGGTCAGGCTGTGGTGCGAAACGCCGCGGTGCCGCTCCCGCGGGTCCGCCGCCGACACCCGCAACGCCGCGACCGGCCGGCCGCCGAGCACGGCGACCGCGTTGACCGCCTCCCCGCTCGCCACGCCGCTGAAGCCCCACCGGGTGCCGGTGCCGAGATTGCCCGGCCCCTGGGTGACCACCGCCACGTCCGCGCCGAGCACGTGCCGCGCGGCGAGCAGCCCGCTGTGCACCGTCACCGCCTCGACATCGCCGCCGTACGCCTGCCCGACGGTCACGGTGCCGGCCAGCCAGCCGGCCGCGCGCAGGGCGGGGACGGTCCGCGAGAATGCGAGCGGGAGCGCGCCGCCGTCGGACATGACGTAGACGACGCGGGCGTCGGGACGAGCCGATCGCAGCCCGGCGAGGATCGCGGGCACGGCCGAATGCAGGTCGGCGATGACGACCGGCATCCCGCCGATGTCGTCGGCGTCGCGCAGCAGGCCGTGGTGCGCCGATCCCTGCTCGTCCGCGGCCAGCACGGTCACCTGCAACGGCGTGTACCGCGCCTTCACCACGTGACCCTGCTCGGCGCCGTCGGGCGGCAGCCGATCCGGGAGCGCCACCACGATCGCGACGCCGCCGGTGCCCAGGCCCAGCTCCAGCGCGGTCACGTTGAGCAGCACCCGGTCGCCGGCCACCGGCGTACCCACCACGTCGACGTAGGCGACCGCGTCGACCTCGCCCTCCGCGGTCGCCGCGACCAGCGACATCGCCCCGCCGGTCACGTCGCCGGCGGAGACCACGGTCGCGTCGCGCCAGCGGATCACGGCCGGACCTTACCCGTCGCGCGGTAGCGTGGCCGATCGTGTCGGCCCGCCGGACGGAGCGTCTGCTCAACCTCGTGATCTGCCTGCTGGCCAGCCGCTCGTACCTCACCGCCGAGCGGATCCGCGAGATCGTGCCCGGCTACGACGAGACGCCCAGCGACGACGCGTTCAAGCGCGCGTTCGAGCGCGACAAGGAAGACCTGCGCGACCTCGGGATCCCGCTCGAGACCGGGACCAACAGCGCCTTCGACGACGAGCCGGGCTACCGGATCGCCCGCGGCGACTACGCGTTGCCGCCGTTGACGCTCGAGCCCGACGAGGCGGCCGCCGTCGGCCTCGCTGCGCGGATGTGGACGACCGCGGCGATGGGGTCGGCGGCGACCCGCGCCCTGCGCAAGCTGGAAGCCGCCGGGGTCGACATGGTGGCCCTGCCGGACGGCCTGCAACCACGGGTGGAGGCGACCGGCGCGGCCTTTCCGGCGCTGGCCGCCGCCGTCCACGAGGGCCGGGTCGTGACGTTCGATTACCGCACGGGCGCGAGCACCGGCGAGCCGGCGCGCCGCACCGTGGAGCCGTGGGGTCTCGTCGTACGGCGCAGCCGCTGGTACCTCGTCGGGCACGACCGCGACCGCGCGGCGACCCGGGTGTTCCGGCTGTCCCGCGTCGTCGGCACCCCGCGGGCGACCGGGCCGGCCGGCGCCGTCGCGCGACCGGCGGATCTCGACCTCACCGCCGCGGTCGCGTCGTACGACACGGGCCCGCCGGGCGCGACCGCCGTACTCCGGATCCGGACCGGCCGCGGGCTCGGGCTGCGGCGGCAGGCGACCGAGGTCACCAGCGACGACGGCGGTTGGGACGTGGTGCGGCTGCCGTACGGCGATCCGGAGCGGCTCGCGGACGACGTGCTGCCGTACGGCAACGACGTCGTCATCCTCGAGCCCGCGGACGCGGCGGCGGTCGTCGTCGGCCGGTTGCGCGCCCTCGCCGAGGCGGCCCCGTGAGCGGCGCGACCGACCACCTGCCCCGGCTGCTCGCTCTGGTGCCATGGATCCTGTCGCACCCGGACACGCCGGTCGGCGACGTCGCCAGGCAGTTCGGGGTGTCCGAGGAGCAGATTCGCAAGGACCTGGACCTGCTGTTCGTCTGCGGGCTGCCCGGCTACGGCCCCGGCGACCTGATGGAGGTCGTCTACGACGGCGACCGGGTGTCGATGTCCAACGCCGACACGATCAGCCGGCCGTTGCGGCTGGCGCCCGACGAAGCGCTCGCGCTGATCGCGGCGCTGCGCGCGCTGCTCGGCACGCCCGGCCTGGTGGAGACGGGCGCGGTCGACCGGGCGCTGGCCAAGCTCGAAGACGCGGCCGGCGGCCATGTGGCGGGGGCCGAGCTGGCCGTCGCCGCCGACCCGGTCGTCGCCCCGTCGGTCGTCGAGACCGTGCGCGAGGCGACCACCGCCGGGCGCCGGCTGCGGCTCCGCTACTGGGTGCCGGCCCGCGACGAGGCGACCGACCGCGACGTCGATCCGATCCGGGTGTTCACCAGCGGCGGTGCGGTCTATCTCGTCGGCTGGTGCCGGTCGGTCGACGACGTCCGGACGTTCCGCCTCGACCGCGCGCTCACCGTCGAGGTGCTCGACGTGGCCGCCGACGTCCCGCCGGAGGCGCGCGAGCGCGCCCACGACGACCGGGTGTTCACCCCCGCGGCCGACGACCGCCTGATCACCGTCGAGCTCTCGGACCGCGCCCGGTGGGTCGCCGACTACTACCCGTGCGAGGAGGTCCGCGAGGCGGCGGGCGGGCTGGTCGTGACGATGCGCGCCCGCGACGACGCCTGGGTACGCCGGCTGGCCCTGTCGCTGGCCGGGATCGGGCGGGTCGTCGAGCCGGCGGACCTCGCCGCGGCCGCCCGGGACGCGGCCCGCTCTGCCTTGGCCGCCTATGCCCCTTATGCCGGGCAGGACTAGTACGTTCGGACAGCCTTCCGTTTTGTCCCATCAAGGAAATCGCCGTTGGTGCCGAAGCCTGAATCACCCAGCGATGGCGTGACGGAAGGGGATGGCGGGCGTGACCACCATCAAGGCTTCGTGCCCCAGTTGCGGTGAGGTCGAGCTCACCAGCGCGGACATCACGCTGCGCGTGTGCAACCACGCGCCGCTGTCGTACTACTCGTTCCCGTGCCCCGGGTGCCAGGACGAGGTGCGCAAGCCGGCCGACGACCACATCGTGTCGCTGCTGATGTCCGGTGGCGTGAAGGCGGAGGTCTGGGAGGTGCCCGCCGAGGCCCTCGAGCCCAAGGCCGGCCCGACCCTCTCCTACGACGACCTGCTCGACTTCGTCCTGCAACTCGGCCGCGACGACATGCTCGCCGCCCGCGCGACGGCTCCGGCACACCGCTAGCCGCGCTCGCGCCGTCCCTCGAGACCTCGGCCCCCGTCGATTATTCGGCGGGGGCCGACTCAACTCCCCGCCCGCCCATCTCTCCGCCGATCATGCACTTGTCGGGCTTATGCGCCGCCCGAAAGCCCAACTCGCGCATGATCGGCGACGTCGGTGGCGGCAATTCCTCCTAGGCTGGCCGGGTGCTGTTCTGGGTGCTGCTGTTCGTCGGGCTCGGCGTGCTGGGTCTCGGCGTGCTCGCCGCGCTCACCGTCCGGCTGTGGCGCCAGGTCCGCCAGCTCGGCCGCGACGTCGGTGCGGCGTCCGCGCGGCTCGCCGCCGCGAGCGACGAGCTCGCGCGCAGCGCTCCGCCCAGGTGATGCGCGTACGATCGAGCCATGGACATCGGCTGGGCGGAGATCCTGATCATCGCCGTGGTGATCCTGGTGCTGTTCGGCTCCAAGAAGCTGCCGGACGCCGCCCGGGCGCTCGGCAAGTCGATGCGCATCCTGAAGACCGAAGTGAAGGGCCTGCACGACGACGAGCCGGCGCCGCCTGCGCAGCCGACGGCCCTTCCGCCAGCCGACATCTCCGCGACGCCCGCGGCACCGGCCGCCGAGCGCACGGACGCGCGCTGATCCACTGAGCCCCGGTCGCGGGAACCGACGCAGTGGCCCGCGCCGCCAGCCATCCGGAAGACGTGCGGATGACGCTGGCCGAACACCTCCACGAGCTTCGCCGGCGCATCCTCGTCTCGGTCGCCGCGATCGCCGTCGGCACCGTCGTCGCCTTCGTCTTCCACAGCTGGCTGCTGCACCTGCTGACCCGGCCGTACTGCGACTTGCCCGCGTCGTACCGGCTCGTCCACGACCGCTGCACGCTGGTCGTCACCGGCGTCCTCGACGCCTTCACGGTGACCCTGAAGCTGTCGCTGTACGCCGGGCTGATCCTGTCGTCGCCGATCTGGCTGTGGCAGGTCTGGGCGTTCATCACGCCGGGCCTGCGCGCCAACGAACGGCGGTACGCCGTGACGTTCGTCGCGTCGTCCGTCGCGCTGTTCGCGGCCGGCGGCGCGGTCGCGTTCGTCACGCTCTCGAACGGGCTGCGGTTCCTGCTGAGCTTCGCGAGCGGCGGCATCGCGTCGCTGCTGACGTTCGACAGCTATCTGAGCTACGTCACCGCGATGGTGCTGGTCTTCGCGGTGTCGTTCGAGCTGCCGCTGGTGGTCGTGATGCTCAACCTCGCCGGCGTCGTGTCGCACCAGACCTTGCGCCGGTGGGGGCGGCTCACGATCTTCCTGATCTTCGTCTTCGCGGCGGTGGCGACGCCGAGCCAGGACCCGTTCACGATGCTCGCGCTGGGGCTGCCGATGTGCGGGCTGTACGGGCTCGCCGTAGGCTTCGCGTTCCTGCACGACCGGCGGGTCGCGCGCCGCGGTGACACCTCGCCGTACGCGCATCTCGCCGACGACGAACTCTCGCCTCTCGACGACGAACCGGTGGCCCGATGAGCAGTACGGCGACGAACCTCGCGTTGCTGGTGAACCCGACGGCCGGCAAGGGCCGTGCCGCGAAGGTCGTGGCCGACGTCACCGCCCGGCTGCGCGAGGGCGGCAGCAACGTGGCCATCCTCGTCGGCAAGGACGCCGCCGACGCGCAGGCGCTGGCCCGGCAGGCGGTCGCGGACGGCGTCGACGCGGTCGTCGCGCTCGGTGGCGACGGCATGGTGCACCTCGCGCTGAACGTCGTCGCCGGGACGCCGACGCCGCTCGGCATCATCCCGGCCGGCACCGGCAACGACCTCGCGAACACGTTGCGGCTGCCGACGAAGGACCCGGTCGCCGCGGCCGGCGTGATCGTGGAGAAGCTCGCGGCCGGCGGCCGGCCGATGGACGCGGTGCGCGTCGGCGACAAATGGTTCGGCTGCGTGCTCGGCGCCGGGTTCGACTCGCGGGTCAACGACCGGGCCAACCGGATGTCGTGGCCGCGGGGCCGGATGCGCTACAACCTCGCCATCCTCGGCGAGCTGCGGGTGTTCAAGCCGCTGCCGTTCGTGCTCGAGCTCGACGGCGAGCGCTGGGAGACCGAGGCGATGCTGGTCGCGGTCGGTAACGCGAAGTCCTACGGTGCCGGCATGAAGGTCACGCCCGACGCCGAGGTCGACGACGGGCTCGTCGACGTCCAGGTGCTCGGCCCGGTCAGCAAGCCGGAGTTCCTGAAGACGTTTCCGAAGGTGTTCAAGGGCACGCACGTCAACCACCCGCAGGTCACCATCCGGCGGGCGAAGGTCGTGTCGCTCTCCTCGCCCGGGGTGACGGCGTACGCCGACGGCGAGTACCTCGCCGACCTGCCGATCACCTGCGAGACCGTTCCCGGCGCGGTGACCGTCCTCGCCTAGCCTGGAGCCCATGGCCAGCCCCGCGCAGCGGTACGCCGCGTCGCGCCGCCGGGCCGGCCACCGCGCTTTGACCGACTTCGCGGCGCAGTTCGACTTCGAGCTGGATCCGTTCCAGGTCGCGGCCTGCGAGGCGCTCGAGGACGGCCACGGCGTGCTCGTCGCCGCTCCGACCGGCGCCGGCAAGACGGTCGTCGGGGAGTTCGCCGTACACCTCGCGTTGCGGGCCGGCGCGAAGTGCTTCTACACGACGCCGATCAAAGCGCTGTCGAACCAGAAGTACGGCGACCTCGTGGCGCGGCACGGCATCGAGAACGTCGGGCTGCTGACCGGAGACAACGCGGTCAACGGCGACGCGCCGGTCGTCGTGATGACGACCGAAGTGCTGCGCAACATGCTGTACGCCGGCTCGGCCGCGCTGCGCGGGCTGGCGTACGTCGTCATGGACGAGGTGCACTATCTCGCCGACCGCTTCCGCGGCGCGGTGTGGGAAGAAGTCATCCTGCACCTGCCCGACAGCGTCACCCTCGTCTCGCTGTCCGCGACGGTGAGCAACGCCGAGGAATTCGGCGAGTGGTTGGACACGGTCCGCGGCGACACGACGGTCATCGTCGAGGAGCACCGGCCGGTGCCGTTGTGGCAGTCGGTGCTCGTCGGGCGGCGGCTCTACGACCTGTTCGTCGACGACGACCAGCACGACGTCAACACCGACCTGTTGCGGCTCGCGTCGGACGAGGCGCGGTTCGCCCGCCTCTCCGACGATCGCCGGCCGCAACGCGGCGGCCGCCGGCCGCGCAGCAGGATCGAGGTGCCGAGCCGGCCGGACGTGGTCGAGACGCTGGATCGCGCCGGCCTGCTGCCGGTCATAGTGTTCATCTTCAGCCGGGCGGGGTGCGACGCCGCGGTGTTGCAGTGCCTGCGTCGCGGGTTGCGGCTCACCGAGCCGGCCGAGCGCGACGCGATCCGCCGGGTGGCCGCCGAGCGCACCGAGGATCTGCCCGCCGACGACCTGCGGGTGCTCGGCTACGGCGAGTTCCTCGACGCGCTCGAACGCGGCGTCGCCGCGCACCACGCCGGAATGCTGCCGGTGTTCAAGGAGATCGTCGAGACGCTGTTCGCGCGCGGTCTCGTCAAGGTGGTGTTCGCGACCGAGACGCTGGCACTCGGCATCAACATGCCGGCCCGCAGCGTCGTCCTCGAGTCGCTCGTCAAGTGGAACGGCGAGGCGCACGTCGACCTGACGCCGGGGGAGTACACCCAGCTCACCGGCCGCGCCGGCCGACGTGGGATCGACATCGAGGGCCACGGCGTCGTGCTCTGGACGCCCGGCTTCGACCCGAAGCACGTCGCCGGCCTCGCCTCCACCCGGACATACCCGCTGCGCTCGTCGTTCCGGCCGTCGTACAACATGGCCGTCAACCTGGTCGGGCAGATGGGCCGCGTGGCGGCGCGCGAGTTGCTGGAATCGTCGTTCGCGCAGTTCCAGGCCGACCGCGGCGTCGTCGGGCTGATGCGGCAAGTCCGCCGCAACGAGGAAGCGCTCGCCGGCTATCGCGAGTCGATGCAGTGCCATCTCGGCGACTTCGTCGAGTACGCCGGGCTGCGCCGGTCGCTCAAGGATCGCGAGGCGCAGTTGGCCCGCGAGGGCTCGGCGGCCCGCCGCGCCGAAGCCGCTGCATCGCTGGAGAAGCTGCGACCGGGCGACGTCATCCGGGTCCCGGCCGGCCGCCGGTCCGGCCTCGCCGTCGTCATCGATCCGAGTGCGCCGGTCGTCGTCACCGCCGACCGGCAGGTGAAGCGGTTGTCGATCGTCGACTTCCCGACGGCCGTCGAGGCGCTGGGTCACGTGCGGCTGCCGAAGGGCTTCAACCCGCGCTCGCCGCAGGCCCGGCGGGACGTCGTCTCGTCGTTGCGCAACCTGCGGCTGGACGACCGCGATCCGCGCCGGCCGCGCAACCGATCCGCCGCGGCGGACGACGACGTCATCGCCGACCTGCGCCGCGCGATTCGTGCGCATCCGTGTCACGGCTGCGCCGACCGCGAAGCGCACGCGCGCTGGGCGGAACGCTACGACCGGCTGCGTCGCGACACCGACTCGTTGACGAACAAGGCCGAGGGCCGCACCAACACGATCGCCCGGATGTTCGACCGGGTCTGCGACCTGCTGACCTCGCTCGGCTACCTCGACGACGACCACGTCACGCCGTCCGGCCAGGTGCTGGCGCGCGTCTACAGCGAGGCCGACCTCGTCATCGCCGAGTCGCTGCGGGCCGGGGCGTGGGACGCGCTCGACGTCGCCGATCTCGCCGCGGTCGTGTCGTGTCTCGTCTACGAGTCGCGCCGCGACGACGATCCGACGCCGCGGCTGCCACCCGGCGCGACGCGTTCCGCGTTGGACGACCTGACCCGGCGATGGGCGGCGCTCGAGCAGGCGGAGCACGACGCGCGCCTCGACTTCCTGCGCGAACCGGACGCCGGGTTCGCCTACGCCGCGTGGCGGTGGGCGAAGGGACATCCGCTCGACGCGGTGCTCGTCGATGCCGGGCAGGCACCGGGCGATTTCGTCCGGTGGATGAAGCAGCTGATCGACCTGCTCGACCAGATCGCCGACGCCGCGCCGGAGACGGCACCGGTACGGCGGACCGCGGAGCGGGCGGTGCGCGCGTTGCGGCGCGGAGTGGTCGCCTACACCGGCCTCACGTGATCGCGGATTTCACCGCGGCGAGGTAGCGGTTCAGCGAGCCGTCGAGGCCCCACCGGGTCGACAGCTCGACCAGCTTCTCCGGGTCGGCCGGCTCGGCGCGCAGCCGGTCGTCGTACGCGGGCAGCTCGACGTCGCAGGCGACCCGTACGACGGCAGGGGCGCTCGACAGGTAGTCGCGACCGGCGAGGACTTTCGCACGGGCGCCGGCCGGGAAGCCGTCATCGGTGCCGGACTCTGCCCCTTCTTGGGCCGCGGCGAGCAGCGCCTCGACGGTGCCGAACCTCGTGATCAGCGCGGCCGCCGTCTTCTCGCCGATCCCGGCGACCCCCGGCAGCCCGTCGGACGGGTCGCCGCGCAGGGTCGCGAACTCGCCGTAGCCGCGGCCGGGGATGGCGTACTTCTCGGTCACCGCGGCTTCGTCCCAGGCGGTCGCCGAGCCGACGCCGCGCGCGGTGTAGACGATGCGAACGCCACGGTCGTCGTCCACGAGCTGGAACAGGTCGCGGTCGCCGGTCACGACGTCGACCGGACAAGGCGCGTGCGTCGCAAGGGTGCCGATGACGTCGTCGGCCTCGTAGCCCGCGACCCCTACGGTCGCGACGCCGAGTGCCGCGAACACGTCCTCGATGATCGGGACCTGGGTGGCGAGCGCGTCGGGCGTCTGGTCGCCGCCGCCCGGGCCCACGCGATGCGCCTTGTACGACGGCAGCATCTCGACCCGCCAGGCCGGCCGCCAGTCCGCGTCCATCGCCGCGACCAGCCGGGTCGGCCGGAAGTCGCGGACCAGCCGGGCCATGAAGTCGAGCAGCCCGCGGATCGCGTTCACCGGGGTGCCGTCCGGCGCGGTGACCGAGTCGGGCACGCCGTAGTAGGCGCGGAAGTACAGGGACGGGGTGTCGAGCAGCATGAGACGGTCTGGCACGCCGCCATTCTCGCCGTACATTGATGGCATGACCGACGTTCTCCAGCAGCGAATCAGCCGGGCGTCGCAGGCCGCGGCCAGCTCGGGGGTCGACGCGCTGTTCGTCACGCCCGGCGCGGACCTGCGCTACCTGACCGGCTACGACGCGTTGCCGCTGGAGCGACTGACCTGCCTCGTGTTGCCGGCACGGGGTGAGCCGGTCCTCGTCGTACCCAGGCTCGAGCACGCCGCGGCGGAGGCCTCCGGCGCGGGCGACGTGGTGAAGATCGCGACGCACGAGGAGACCGACGACGCGTTCGCGCTCGCCGCCGGCCTCGCTCGCGACGCGCTCGGCGGCGACCCGGCGATGGTCGGTGTCGCGGACCGGATGTGGGCCGAGCACGTGCTGCGGTTCCGCACCGCGTTGCCGCAGGCGCATCAGGTCACCGCCGGGCGGGTGCTGCGCCCGCTGCGGCTGATCAAGCAGCCGGACGAGGTCGACGCGCTGCGCCGCGCCGGCGCCGCGATCGACAGGGTGCACGACCGGATGGGGGAGTGGCTGCGGCCGGGGCGGACCGAGGCGGCCATCGCGCGCGACATCGCCGACGCGATCGTCGAAGAGGGCCACGCGACGGTGAACTTCACGATCGTCGCGGCCGGCCCGAACGGCGCGAGCCCGCACCATCACACGTCGGATCGCGTCATCGAAGCCGGCGATGCGGTCGTGGTCGACATCGGCGGCACGATGCCGGACGGCTACTGCTCCGACTGCACCCGCACGTACGTCGCCGGTGGTTTCGTCGACCCGGAGTTCGCCCGCTATTACGACGTGCTGTTGCGCGCGCAGCGCGCGTCGTGCGAATCGGTGCGCCCGGGTGTCAGCGCGGCGTCGGTCGACGCGGCCGCGCGCGACGTCATCACCGACGGCGGGTACGGCGAGTACTTCGTGCACCGGACCGGACACGGCATCGGTCTGGAAGAGCACGAAGAGCCATGGATCGTCGCGGGCAACGACACTGTGCTGCAGGCCGGGATGGCGTTCTCCATCGAGCCGGGCATCTACCTGCCCGGCCGGCACGGCGCGCGCATCGAGGACATCGTCGTCGTCACCGACGATGGTGTGGAGCGGCTCGACACGTGCGACCGCGAGTTGCGAGTCCTGTAGATGGCGGTGGATCGCGCGCTGCCGACCGACGAGGCGAAGGCGCTGCTGGACCTCGCGCACGACCTCGCCGTCAACGAGCTCGCGCCCAAGGCCGCGTCGTACGAGGAACGCGGCGAGTTCCCGCGCGACGTGTTCCGGCTGATCGGCGAGGCGGGTCTGCTCGGGCTGGCGTACGACGAGCAGTACGGCGGCGGCGGCCAGCCGTACGAGGTCTACCTGCAGGTGCTCGAAGAGCTCGCGGCCGGGTGGGCCGCGGTCGCGCTCGGGATCAGCGTGCACACGCTGTCGTGCTACCCGGTCGCGGCGTTCGGCACCGACGAGCAGCGGTCTCGGTGGTTGCCGGAGATGCTCGGCGGTTCTTTGTTGGGCGCGTACTGCCTGTCCGAGGCGAACGCGGGCTCCGACGCCGGCTCGCTGTCGGCGCGCGCGGTGCGGGACGGCGACGCGTACGTGTTGACCGGCACCAAGGCCTGGGTGACGCACGGCGGCGTCGCCGACTACTACAACGTGTTCTGCCGTACGTCGGACGACGCGAAGCGCGGCATCTCGCTGCTGCTCGCCGACGCGTCGACGCCGGGCCTGATCCCGCAGCCGCCGGAGAAGAAGATGGGGCTGCGGTCGAGCCCGACGGCACAGGTGGTGCTGGACGGCGCGCGGGTCGACGCCGACCGGTTGATCGGCGCCGAGGGGGAGGGGCTGCGCATCGCGCTGTCGGCCCTGGACGGTGGCCGGCTCGGCATCAGCGCGGTGGCGACCGGCGTCGCACAAGCGGCGTTGGACGCGGCGACGGCGTACGCGCGGGAGCGCAAGCAGTTCGGCCGCCGGATCGCGGACTTCCAGGGCGTCTCTTTCATGCTGGCCGACATGGCGACGGCGGTGGAGGCGTCGCGCGCGCTCTACCTCGCCGCGGCCCGGCGCCGCGACGCGGGCAAGCCGTACGGCCCGCAGGCGTCGATGGCGAAACTGTTCTGCACCGACGCCGCGATGCGCGTCACGACCGATGCGGTGCAGGTGTTCGGCGGTTACGGCTACACGACCGAGTTCCCGGTCGAGCGCTACATGCGCGAGGTGAAGGTCATGCAGATCTTCGAGGGAACCAACCAGATCCAACGCATGGTCATCGGCCGCCACCTCACCGCCGACTCCAGCCGCTGACCGCGCGGCGATCATCGTCTGATCTGATAATCTGATGCAGTGAGGGAAGTCACCGCGACTGAGGCAGCGCGAGGTTTCTCGGCTTTGCTGACCGCGGTCGAGAAGGACGGCGAGACGTTCGCGATCACGCGGGGAGGGCGAGTCATCGCCCGGGTGGAGCCGGCTAGCGGTGCCTCCGGGGCCGCGGTGAAGGAAGTGCTCCGTCGATTCAAGCCCGACGTCGCGTGGGCCGAGGACCTCCGGATCGTCCGTGAACACCTCCGACCCGAGGAACGGCAGTGGCTCGCCTGATCCTCGACACCACAGTGCTGATCAGCGCGGAGCGAACGGCCAAGAATCTCAGCCGGCTCATCGCCGACGAGGACGACGTGGCGATCGCCGCCATCACCGCGGCCGAGCTGCTCGTCGGCGTCGAGCTGGCGGACGGCGCCCGGCAGTCACGGCGCGCCGCGTTCGTCCGGAGCGTTCTCGACGCCGTACCGGTCGAGGACTACGACCTCGACGTCGCGACCGAGCACGCGCGCCTGCTTGCCCATGTCCGCCGGTCGGGCCGACCGCGCGGCGCGCACGACCTCATCATCGCCGCGACCGCCGCCGCCGCGGGCCGGGCGATCGTGTCTGCCGACGTGACCGCCTTCGCGGATCTCCCCGGCGTCCAGGTCCGTCGCTAGCCGTTGTGTCAGATATCTGACGAAAGGCCCGGCATGGCGGGAAACCGGGCGGGCAAACCAGGCATTCTGCGCAACGAGACGCGCCGACGGCGCGAATGCGTTGACGGGCCGCCCTGCCCGTACCGCCTGGGGGACTCACATGACACTTCGCCGCGTACCGATCGCGACGGCGCTCGCTGTCCTGGCGACAGCGGGGATTGCCGTGGCGCAGCTGCCGGCACAGGCCGCGACGGTGACCGTGCCGCTCGGCACCTATACGGCCGCGCTGCCACTCCAACCGTTCCCGACCGTGAGCAGCTCGACCGATCCGTCGGGCATCGGGTTTCCGGTCTCCGTCGCCAACACCAGCGCCGGCGCCGACTACCTGCTCGAGCACGTGCAGGTAACGCTGCCGGCCGGGTTCACCGCCACCGGCACGCCGACCGTCAGCACGACAGGCTGGAGCGCGTCGGTCAGCGGCAGCACGATCAGTGCCGACGCGGCTTCGCCGTCGACCGCGCTTGCCGCCGGGCAGTCGCTGCTCCTGTCGTTCAGCGCGACCGCGCCGGCGGTGCTGCTGCCGACGACGTACACGTTCGCGACCGCCGCGAGCGGGATCATCGGAACCACCGGAGTCGTGGGTGACTTCTCCAATAGCGGCAGCGATCCGCAGGTGTCCGTCGCTCAGTACGCCAACGTCGTGAGCTGCGCACCGAGCGAGCAGTGCGACACCGGCGTCCTCGGCAATCCGGGCAACACGACCGCCCGCATCGTCACGACCACCGGCGCGATTCAGGACTTCCTCGGTCTGGCCATCGACCAGCCGCAAGACGCCGCCTGCCTCGCAATCTCGCAGCCGAGCGGCCGCAGCCAGGAACTGACGTGGGCCGATGTCGACACGTCACGCACGCTGACCACGACGCTGCAGATCGACAAGTCCGTCGTCAACGCTGCGCCGAACAACGGCGTCAGCGGGTACGGCGTCTGCTACGACACCGGTTCGCCAACGAAGACCTTCGTCGACCACAACGGCAACCTGACGTCGGTCGGCTGGCTGCCGCTGTGCGGCACCGCCGGGCTCGTCGCCCGGCAGCCGTGCATCACCTCGGTGCACAAGACGGGCGCCGGCGACGTCGTCCTCACCTACACCTCGCCTGGCGGCGACCCGAAGAGCATCGGCGGCATCGTCGTCCCGGGCACCTGACGGTCGGCACCCACTGAACGACACGCGATGACGGAGCTGCTCCGGCCCTACATCCCGCGCCCGGTCGTCGACTGGCTACGCGAGACACCCGATGACACCCATCGGCAGGTCCGGGGCAGCTTCGTCTTCGCCGACATCTCCGGCTTCACCGCGCTCACCGAGCAGCTCGCGGCCCGCGGCAAGGTGGGCGCCGAGGAGATGGCCGACGTCCTGAACACGACCTTCGCCCGGCTGCTGGTGCCGGCGTACGACTACGGCGCAGCGCTGCTGAAGTGGGGCGGCGACGCCACGCTGCTGCTGTTCACCGGCGAGCAGCACGCGAGCCGGGCGGCGCGGGCGGCGTACGAGATGCAGCGCGTGATCCGGCGGGTCGGCCGGGTCCGGACCACCCGCGGATCCGCGCGGCTGCGGATCTCGATCGGCGTGCACAGCGGTGCCCTCGACTTCTTCCTCGTCGGCAGCACCCATCGCGAGCTCATCGTGACCGGCCCGGCGGTCACCGCCGTCGCCACGCTCGAACAAGCGGCGGCCGCCGGCGAGGTCCTGCTCAGCGCGGCGACCCGCGCGGAGCTCCCCGCCGGGCTGGCCACGCCCGCTCCCGGTGGTGCCCACCTGCTCACCACGCCGCCGCCGGCCGCGCTCGAGCCGCAACGGACCGCGCCGGGTGACGACGGCGTCGACCTCGCCGTCGCGCTACCGCCGGTTCTCCGCGAGCACATCGCCGGCGGCGCCGTCGACAGCGAACACCGCGTCGTGACCACCGGCTTCGTCCAATTCACCGGCATCGACCGGATGCTCGCCGAGGATGGGCCGGCGGCGGTCACCGCGGCGCTGCATGCGCTGGTCGACTCGACGTCCGGCGCCGCGTCCCGGCACGGCGTCACCTTCCTCGCCACCGACATCGCGGCGGACGGCGGGAAGGTCATGCTCGCCGCGGGCGCGCCGACGAACAACGACGGTGCCGGCGAGCGGATGCTGTGCGCCCTGCGGGAGATCGTCGACGCGGCCGGCGTGCTGCCGGTGCGTGCCGGGTGCGCGAGCGGGCGGGTCTTCTGCGGCGACTTCGGCCCACGCTACCGCCGCACGTATTCGGTCGTCGGCGACGCGGTCAACCTCGCCGCCCGGCTCATGGGCGCCGCCGGGCCGGCGCAACTCGTGACGACGTACGACGTCCTCGCCGGATCCCGGACGGCGTTCCGCACCGAGCCGATGCCGCCGCTGCAGCTCAAGGGGAAGAACGAGCCGGTCGAGGCCGTGCTGGTCGGCGCGGTCGCGCAACTCGACCCGCGGCCGCGGACGGTCGCGGACTGGCCGTTCGTCGGCCGCAGCGCCGAAATCGAGTCGTTGACGTCGGCGTGGCGGGCCGCGTGCGGCGGGCGCGGCAGGCACGTGCTGGTCACGGGTACGCCCGGGGTCGGCAAGACCCGTGTCGTCGCCGAGTTCGCCCGGACGGTCGGGACCGGCGCGGTCCTGAGCACCAGCTGCGACGGCTACTCGAGCGCGGCGCCGTACCGGCCGTGGCGCCACCTGCTGCACCAACTCGTCGTGCGGGAAGCCGGTCCGCGGCCAGGGAACGTCGCGGACGCGCTGCGTCGGCTGGTGCGCAGCCGGTGCCCGGATCTGGCGTCCCGGCTGCCGTTGTTCGCCGCAGTGCTCGACATCGACGTGGCGAGCACGCCGGAAGTCGACGCCATCGACGAACGGTTCGGATCGGCCCGGCTCGCCGATGCCGTCGTCGAGTTGCTGACCGCTCTCCTGCAGCAGGGCACGGTGCTCTGGTTCGACGACGCGCACCTGCTGGACGACGGATCGGCGCTGCTGTTGCGGGCGGTGGCCCGCGCGGCGCGAGACCGGCCGTGGCTGGTGATCACGACCGCGCGCAGCGTCGACTCGAACGCCGGCCGGCTGCCGGGCGGCGAGCGGCTGGAGCTGAACCCACTCCACCGGGCTGCTTCGCAGGCGTTGCTGGAGGCGGTCACCGACGCGGAACCCTTGCCGCGACATGTGATCGAGGGCATCGACGAACGCTCTGGCGGCAACCCGCTCTACCTGGCCGAGCTGCTCGACGCCTACCGCCGGCTCGGCGATCTAGGCGCGCTTCCGGCCACCCTCGAAGGGGTGCTCACCGCCGCCATCGACGCGGTGCCGGCCGAATCGAGACGGCTGCTTCGGGTCGCCGCGGTGCTCGGTACGACGTTCCGGATCGATCTGCTCACCGAGCTCGCCCGTGACCTCGCGATCCCGCTGACGGAACAGACCTGGGCCGACATCGCCGGGATCGTCGGCCGGGACGCCGAACGCGCGTGGTTCCGCAGCAGCCTGAGCCGCGCCGCGGCCTACGAAGCATTGCCGTACCAGCAGCGCATTCGACTGCACGCCGCGGCGGCGGAGTACCTCGAACGGCGCGGCGGCGAACACCCCCACGACGACCTCGCCGCGATGGCGACGCACTTCTACGAAGCGAAGCTCTTCGACCGGGCGCTGACGTACGCGCGGCAAGCCGGCGACGTCGCGAGAGGCCGGTTCGCGCTCGCCGACGCGGCGACGCTCTACCGGCGCGCTCTCGACGCATCGCGGGCCGCACCGGTGCCGCCGGCCGTGCGCTGCGAGCTCGCGGAAACCCTCGGCGCGGCGTGGTACGCACTCGGCGACCTCGCCCGCGCCGACGACGCGTTTGCCCTCGCCCGCCGGTACGCCGGCGACGATCTCGTGCGCGCCCGGATCGCGCTGGGCCGGGCGCGGGTGCACCGCCGGGCCGGCCAGACCGCTCGTGCCCTCCGCCAGCTCGGCCGCGGCCTGCGCGTCCTGACCGGCGACGACTCGGCGACCGCACAGGCGATGGTCGGCCGGCTCACCGCCTGCTACGCGCAGGTGCGGTGCGGCCAGGGCCGGCACCGGGAGGCGCTCGACTGGGCCCGCCGAGCTGTCGACGCCGCCACCCGGTCGGGCGACCGCGCCGTCCTCGCCGACGCCTACCAGTACCTCGACATCGCGTCGATCGGGCTCGGCGACTACCGGCACGAGCAGCAGGCCGTCATGGCGTTGCAGATCTGGACCGAGCTCGGCGAGCACGTGCGCGCCGCCGGGTTGCTCAACCATCTCGGCATCCGGGCCTACTACCAAGGCGTGTGGGCGGCGGCCCTCGCGCACTACGAATCCGCGAAGGAACTGCTGGAGAAGGTCGGCGACACCTGGAACGCCGCGATCGCCGCCGTCAACATCGTCGAGATCCTGGTCGACCAAGGCCGGACCGACGAGGCAGCCCGGCTCGCGACGTCGAGCCTGCGCGTGTTCCGGAGCAGCGAGACGCCCGAGTGGAGCGGTTGGACGACCGCGTTGCTCGCCCGCGCGGCGGCCAAGGAAGGTCGCTACGACGACGCGCTGCGGCTGTTCGCGGCCGCCCGCGCCGACGAGGCGAGCGCCGGCGACACGATGGCCGTCGCCGACATCGACGCCCGCGTCCTGGAATGCCTGGTGAACACCGGACACGCCCACGACGCGCTGGTCGAATGCGAGCGGCAAATCGACGCGGTCACCGGGCCGGACCTGCGCGGCGTCCTGCCGTTGCTCGAGCGGGTGCGTGGCGAGGCGCTCCTTGCCTGCGGGGAGCCGGAGAGCGCGCGCGAGGCCCTCTTGCTCAGCCTGGCCGAAGCCCGGGCGATGCAGCAACGACCGGCCACCGCCGTTGCACTCGACGCGTTGATCCGGCTCGACGTGGCGGCGGGAAGGCTGCCGGACGAAGAGCTGCTGCGCGAACGCAACCTGCTCTTCGCCGCGCTCGGCATCCGCTCGGCCGGTCCCGAAATCCTGTTGCCGGACAGCGGATCCGTGCCGCTGCAGCCGCGGGTCACCGCACCGATTTGACTCGATACCCCGCGGAGTAGACGGTCGAGTAGACGACGTGGTCGGCGCCGATCGTGCTCGCCGGCTGGTCGCTCATGTAGGCCGCCGTGACGGTGCCGTCGGCGGCGAGCGCCAGGCCGGCGTTGTCGTAAAGCGCCCGGGTGTCGCCGGAGCACGCGGTCCCGTACGTGCAGACCGGCCCTCGATGGACGACCGCCGGCAAGATCTGCACGTGCGCGCCACCGCCATCCGGTGCCTCGGCGATCGTGAACCGCCATCCGGCAGCGGCCGGCGCGGCGTTGGCGTCGACGGGGGCATGTGCCGCCGGGTCGACGCCGCGGTTCGGCCACGACGTCGCGTCGGCCTGGTACCACGCCGCGACGAGGTCGCCCGCCGGATTGGTAGCCAGTACCGGGAGGACCGCTCGGGTCTGTGCCTGATCCAACCGGACCAGTGCCGACCAGCTGACACCGCCGGCCGCGGCCGAAGCGAGATACGCATGAACGTCGTCGCTCCAGCTGACGAACACCCGGTTGCGCCGGCCGACGGCGGCGGACACGCCCCATGTCGGGACGCGACCGTCGGCGATGTACGCGACGTGCCGCAGCACGAAGGTGCTGCCGCCGTCGGTGCTCACCGAGACGACGACCTCGCCGCGACCTGCGCAGCCGGTGCTCGACGTGGCGTCTCCCGCATGCGCCGACGTCGAGGTCGAGTCGCACTGCAACATCGGCAGGTACAGCGTGTGTGACGCGCTGTCGACGACCGGTTTGCCGATCCGGTTGACCAGCGCGACCGCGTCCAGCTCCGGGTCGACGCTCGACGTGGGATCCAGCGGTTGCCCCGGCACCAGGCCGGACGTCCCACCGCAGGCGTCGTACCGGTTGACCGCGACGGCGGCCGCCTGGAACGAGTGGTAGGTGAGGTAGAAGGTGCACGGCCCGTCCGCGGTCACGTACGGCCGGTCGGTCAGCGGCTCGGTGCCACCCAACGGCATCGTCTGCCAGGTCATGCCGCCGTCCGAGGAGATGGCGACCGACGTCGAGCCGATCCAGTTGCTCACCACGTAGACGTTGAAGCGACCGGTCGCCGGATTGCGTTGCGGTGCAACGGCGATGTCGCTGTCCTGACCGCCGAGGCCGGGTGCGGTGCCGCCCGTCGTGAACAGGCCGGTGACCCAGCCGAAGGAGCGGCCGCCGTCGGTCGAGCGCCAGACGTCGGTGCCGGACAGCAGCTCGAGCTCGCGCGGGTCGGCGCCCTTCTGCGATGACGGTGGTGACGTCGTCGCGTCGACGACCGCCGTGTGCGTCACGTTGGCCACGATCCAGCGGGTGCCGTCACCGGCGATCGCGACCGCGGGCTCGTAGTCGTCGTTCGTCCCGGCGAACGCATCGGCGACCGGCGTCGCGGGCGGCAGCGCGCGGGTGACGGATGCCGGGGCCGTCGCGCGTGCTGCCGGCTTGGCCAGCACTTGGGTGGTGACGCCGACCGCGGCAATCGCGGCCAGCGCGACCGCTCGACGTAGCCGCACGGTGCCGGCCGCGGTCAGCGGGTGTGCGCGATGTGGACGCTGCACCGCGCATGATGGGCGACCCGGCCGGCGACGCTGCCGAGCAGGTAGCGGCGGACGCCGGTCATGCCGCGGTTTCCGACCACGATGAGATCGGCGCCGAGCTCTTCGGCGGTCGCGAGCAGCGCGTCCGCGGCCTCACCGAACCGGGCGACGACGGTGGCCTGCACGCCATCGGCGGCCAGCCGGTCACCGGTACGCCGAAGAACCGCTTCGGCCGCTTCGCGTTCCTCGTCGGCCCACTCCGGCACCGGCAGCGCGACGCCGCCACCGGCGGCCGCGCTGACGCCGGCGAGCGCGGTCACCCGCGCGGCGCGATAGGCCATCACAACATGCACGTCGGCGCCGACGGACCGGGCCAGCGCGCCGGCAACGTCGACCGCCTTGTCAGCCGTGGCAGATCCGTCGGTCCCGACGACGATGGTGCGATACACCGGCGTAACCCCCTCTGCCGCGAATGGCGCTGGCTCCATTTCGCCGGACCCGAGACGCCGCGTCCACCGCACATGCGCGGATCTGTCGGCAAACCGACTCCAGTCGCACTTTTCCTGGCATTCACCGCACCGCCGTGCGACCGTCGGCACCCGGGTCGCCGGCAACGAGGAGGTCCCCGTGAAGCACAACCTGCGCGCCGCGGTGGCCGCATCGCCGCTGCTCAGCGGCATGCCGCCGAGTGACGTGCGTGCCCTGGTCCGGCGCGGCCGCGAGACGACGATCCCGGCGGGCTGGACCTTCGTGCACGACGGCACGCCGGGCGATGCCTGCTACCTCATCG